>Ga0210129_1000093_pt1 | contig 24297 bp, 25 predicted proteins | sample WestPond_Cattail_2_FD_185582 | JGI IMG/M metagenome (GOLD analysis project Ga0210129, IMG submission 185582) | Wetland microbial communities from the San Francisco Bay, California, USA, that impact long-term carbon sequestration -... | ecosystem: Environmental > Aquatic > Marine > Wetlands ... | reverse complement strand
CCCGTTGAGTTCTATTGCAAGATTAACGACATTTCCTCCGCAATAAAGCGAATAAGGAGGTGTATCCGTCCAACCTCCGGCTACGTCTATACGCACAGGGCTGCGTCCCCAAACAATTTGGTCGGGACGTACATTAAGATGTGGAGTAACCTTTTTCTGCAAAAACTCTCCTAAAAGTCCTTCACGCAAGTAACCGTATGCTTGGTCTTCTTCATGCTTATAATCTTTCTCGTTACGCAACTTCATAATGCGTGCACGTAGCATGTGATTATGTATTTTAGTCATTTGCGGAGAACCATTGCTCACTTCTTCTGGCATAGGCAAGCCCAGACTAACAAATTCGTTAGCTGTGTCGACCAAGTCTAATTGATAAAATATGCTCTTCTCATAATTTTTCGACAAAGCCAACAAATTTTGTTTACGAAACCCTTCACGCTGCGCATAAAGACGCTTCATGTTAGCTTTTGACGATATTTCATCTGCTGATAATTTTTGGCACTTCAACCATAACTGTTTACCTTCGGGCATTGTCGGCTCATAAGTCATCCATCTAAGCAAAACACCCAATTCATCAATGGACTCGGTAACAGGAAACAGGCCGGCAAATTGCAAATCCGACGTATCACCACTAATATCCTGAGAAGATAAATTTCGTTGTCTCATCCATTCTATTACCGATATATTGATGAATTTAGTAGACTCTTCACGTAGATGTCCCTTAAACTCATCCATGAAACCGTATGGTCTGACAACATAAGCTTTTTCGCCTATAGGCACCACATCCACACAAATATTGTCGGGTAGTTTTATTTGCCAATCATTACGTGGTACTCCGGTTATAATTTGCGAGCGCCCAAATGTCCAACCATCACCCACAAAACTGTTTTCAATCCAGATATTGTCGTTATTATTACTAAGTGTAGCTGCAGACTCGGAATTTTGTATGAAAATGGCAGGATTCGGTTTTACTTTCAAGTGCATGATACGGCGTTGATCGCATACTTTATTCTGAATGGCAACGGTAGACGAAAGCAACTCATGAGAAGTGCCGAAATGATAGAATTCGCCACCGGGCAAAGGCAAAACCGCTACTGATAATTTATTAAGTTCTTCGTCAGCGATAACAGGATGTTTACCCAAAGCTAAACCATATTCAGAATACATATCATAATAAGAAATATCATCTGCACCATCCTTATGTGAACGTTTCATAAGCAAATCAAGTGCTTTATCGCTAAGAAGCCAAACGCCTATATCCATTAAATAAAGATGAGTTTTAGAAAGAGATTCCAACGTTTCGACAGATGGTTTTTGCAACATATAATTAAGCACATCTTCTGAGGTACGATTCATTACAAAAACACCATGGTTAGTTGCCAACGCCGCATTTGCCCACAATCCGTAACATACTACATCAACATCCGGAATAGGTTGCAAAGGCTGCTCTGCCCTCACATATACGTCGCCACTGGCAATAAGTGTATGTAAACGTGTTGGAGCAACCGATAATATCTTATTATATAAAGGCAGTTGCAACGACAGTAGATTCTGTTCCAAACGCTGACCACGTTCCCAGTCAAATACAGGTATTGGAGTAAGTATCTTACCCGACGGAGCATAGGCCGGTAATCTGCGGCTTTGTCCTCCGGCATGAATCAATATCTTTTTATCACGTGCCAACCAATTAGCCATACTGCCCTGCGGATCTTGCTTTTGCTTGCAAGCTTCCAATAACCAAGTTGTACCGCCGCCGGAACCGAGTTTTGAACCTACAGGGTCAGAAGTACAGAACCATTCTTCAGAGTCAAGGACCTCCAATTCACAAAAAGAATCCACCAAATTAGGAGGTAATGATAAAAGATTTTTTGTCATGCCATAAAACTGTTTGAATGACAAATATATAATTATTTTTTGGAATATTGTTTTATTTCATTAAAAAACATATCTTTGCATCGGTTTTCAAAAATTGAGACCAAGGGGTGCCCTAAATAAACGGGCTGAGATTAGACCCTCGAACCTGATACGGATAATACCGGCGTAGGGAGTGAGACACATAAAGTACCCCTTTTTGTGTAATTTTTAATTATTTCTTAAGAATGAAAAGACAAGTTGTTATGCTCGCAGCTTTTGCATGCAGTGCAATGACATTTGCTCAGCATCGTACGGCTGAGGCATTACCAGACAGTACTTCAATGGTTCATCTACAGGAAGTACAAGTGGTTTCTACTCGTGTCGGAGAAAAGACTCCTATGGCTTATGAGAATGTAAGCAAAGATCAAATTCAAAAACAAAATTTCGGACAAGACGTTCCTTCACTGCTTTCGTTAACACCGTCCGTCGTCACATCTTCCGATGCGGGAAACGGAATAGGATATACGTACATCCACGTTCGCGGTACCGACCCGTCACGTATAAATGTCACGGTTAACGGCATTCCTATTAATGACCCTGAAAGCAGCCAGCTGTATTGGGTTGATATGCCTGATTTGGTGTCAAACACGGATAACATACAAGTGCAGCGCGGCGTAGGCACATCTACAAACGGAGCAGGTGCTTTCGGTGCTACAATAAATATGCAAACCGATGAATTATCAAATAAAGCATTCGGCTCATTTGACGGCTCGGCAGGTTCTTACGGTTCTCACAAAGAGACGTTTAAATTTGGTACAGGTCTGCTTAATGACCATTGGGCATTCGAAGGTAGACTTTCCAACATAGGTAGTGACGGATATATAAAACGCGCTTTCTCAAAACTTGACTCTTACTTCCTGCAAGGCGGATATTTCGGTGATAAAACCGTAGTTAAATTCATTACTTTCAATGGTAATGAACGCACATATTTTGCATGGGACTATGCAACTAAAGCACAAATGGAGCAATACGGACGCAGATATAACCCAAGTGGAGAATATACAGACGATAATGGTAAAACTGCCTATTATAAGAATCAAACCGATAATTATCACCAGCAACATTATCAATTGTTTTGGAATCAAATTCTTTCGCAATACTTCAATTTGAACGTGGCTCTATATTATACTCGTGATTTTGGTTACTACCAAGAATATAAACCGGATCAAAAGTTATACAAGTATCTACTAACCTCAACTATCGGTTCCGGTAGCGACCTTATCAACGAGAAACTGGAAGACCACAACTTCTATGGTACGGTATTTTCTCTTAATTACAAAAACAATAGATTAAACTCTTCGTTAGGTGGCGGTTGGAACGACTTCGACGGCGACCATTACGGACAGGTATTATGGGTAAAGAACTTCAGCGGTTCTCTTGATCCTGATCATGAATACTACAGAAATAGTGCTGATAAAAAAGATGGCAACGTGTATGCTAAAGTCAACTATGAACTCATTAAAGGATTGAATGCTTATGCCGATATGCAATATCGCCGCGTAGATTATAAAATAACCGGACCTACAGATAAGTTTGATAATAACAAAAATCAACTTAGCCTGAATGTACATAATCATTTCAACTTCTTCAATCCTAAAGCAGGTTTATATTGGACTGTTAATCCCAATAATACAGTGTATGCATCATTTGCCGTAGCTCACAAAGAACCGACACGTGACAATTATGAAGATAATATTGACGATCAACTTAAAGCAGAACAATTAAACGATTGGGAAGCCGGATACAAATATGCAAGCAGAATGTTCAGTGCAGGAGCGAACTTCTACTATATGCACTATAATGATCAATTCGTATTAACCGGACAACAAAATGCTCTTGGCGACATGATATCAAAAAATGTAGGCAAGAGTTATCGTGAAGGTGTAGAATTGAGTGCGGCTTTTCAACCGTGTAAAGCTTTTCGTTGGGATGCTAACGCGACATTCAGCCGAAACCGCGCAAAAGATTGGATGGTTACTTTAGATAACACAGGGAAAAACGTAGACTTGGGCGACACTCCACTGTCATTCTCTCCCGACGTAATCTTCAAAAATATATTTTCATATAACTATAAAGGTTTTGAAGCTTCGCTGCAAAGCCAATACATAGGCAAACAATACATGACTAATACAGGCTTCAAATCGTATGTAGACGGCAGTAATAATGTCAGCCTTATGTTGGACTCTTACTTCGTAAGTAACTTGAATCTGGCATACACATTCAAACTTCGTCACATGAAATCAGTTACGGCTGGTGTCACATTCTACAACTTATTTAGCGAGAAATACGAGAGTAACGGCTCTGCCAATGCACAGCTCGAAAGCGACAGCAATGGCAAAGTCATAGCATATCAGGATGCCGATGGAGATTCATACTCAGCATACTCCGCACAAGCTCCGGTAAACTTTATGGCTCACTTATCACTCAATTTCTAATGAGCACTTTAACCATACTTGACATCACAGGCACAATCATCGGATTGGTTTACCTGTGGCTTGAATACAAGGCAAGTATACACTTATGGGTAGTCGGCATCATCATGCCGGCTATCTATATTTTCACATACTACAAAGCCGGGCTTTATGCCGACTTCGGCATAAATATTTATTACTTTTTTGCCGCTATTTACGGTTGGTTGGTATGGACTTTCGGTAAAAAGCACGAACAAAAAGAAGGCGAAGAACTTCCGGTAACGCATGCTTCTTATAAATTCATGTTTAAAGCCCTTGTCCTATTTGTTGTGCTTTGGATAATCGTGGCATTGATATTGATACATTTCACCAATAGCACTGTACCGATATTGGATAGTTTCGTAAACTCTCTCAGCATAATCGGCATGTGGATGCTTGCCCGTAAATATGCTGAACAATGGATAACATGGATTGTGGTTGATGCAGTCTGTTGCGGACTATATATATATAAAGGTATACCTTTTACGGCCGGACTATACGGAGTTTACGCAATTGTTGCTATCTTTGGTTTTTTAAAATGGAAAAAGATGATTGAAAATGAAATATCCGATAATTGACAAAACATACAAACCGGATGCAGTAATTCTCGGCAACGGCAACTTTCCAAATGCCGATTTACCGTTACATCTGCTTAAACATGCCCCGTATACCGTATGCTGTGACGGTGCAGCCGATGAATTCATTGCACGCGGCTACACACCGGATGCAATTGTAGGCGACTGTGATTCGTTGTCAGAAGAAAACAAACTTAAATATTCTGCAATTATACATATAGAGCATGAACAAGAAGACAATGACCAGACAAAAGCTATTCGTTTTTGCAAGGCTCACGGATTTAAAAATATAGTAATAGTCGGCGCCACCGGTAAACGCGAAGATCACACATTGGGTAATATCAGTTTGCTGCTCCGATATATGCAGATGGATATGAATGTTGCTGCAATTACCGATTACGGAACTTTCACTCCCGTACATGGAACAGCGAAATTCGAATCAAAGAAAGGACAGCAAATAAGTATATTCAATTTCACTTGTACTAATCTTACAGCCAATAATGTGGTCTATCCAACACGTGCTTTCAACAGTTGGTGGCAAGGAACATTGAATGAATCTAAAAGCGATACGTTCAACATCGAAGCCGACGGAGATTATATCGTATTCATGAATGCACTTTAATCAAATTATTCCAATCTGTCGTATAGCATGGCGACAATAAATCACGACGAAGATAATTAAGTGCATCACCCTGTACCGCAAGGCGTATACCATTGGAAACAAATCCCTTATTCATTTTGTCCATTACAGACATCAATTGCTTACGATTCTTATGAGGAAACGATTGCATAAAAAGGTTGCCCTGTACCATATCCTCAGGCACCACTTCCGCCATAATAACAGCAGCACGCTTATAGCCGTAGCCTTCACGAAATATCTCATGCAATCCTCTCAAAGCCTCTTTGGTCACAACCAGCGTATCCGAAGTGGCCTCAGGGAACTTCATCATAATGCTGTTTGAATATTGCGGATCGTCTTCTCTAAAATGATTTGTGGATATATGCACTATCATTGATAATACACAACTTTTCTGACTACGCAATTTGGCAACACCGATTGAAGTAAAAGACGATACGAACTCCTCCAATTCACTAATCTTATACTTTTGAGTAGGAAAAGAGCGCGACGTACATATCTGTTGTTTGCGATCGGTTTCCACCATATCCATATCAATACACGAGTCTCCATGCAGCTCACGCCATGTACGTTCACCTGTCACAGAAAAAGTTCTGCGTACCTGAGTTTGTGGTAAAGCCGCAAAATCTGCCGCTGTGTTTATGCCGTCATCAATAAGTTTACGCGAGTTACGTCTGCCTATACCCCATATGTCTTTAATCGGGAACAACTTAAGTGCTTTATCTATCTTTTCTTTTGTGTCCATCAAACAAACACCACGATAACCGGTATACTTCTTGGCAAAAACGCTCGCCATTTTAGCCAGCGTTTTGGTAGGCGCTATTCCTAACGAAATCGGAATACCTGTATTGCGGCGAACTGTACTAACTATTTCTCCACCATATTCTTTTAAATTGAAATGTGCTTCAAACCCTTCAAAATTCAAGAAAGCCTCATCAATGGAATATATCTCTATATCAGGAGTGTATCTGCCGAGAATATTCATAACACGCGATGACATATCTCCGTATAAAGTGTAATTGGATGAGAAAGCTGTTAAATGATATTCATCCACCTGCCGCCGCAATTGGTAAAAAGGTATACCTCTTTTAATTCCTAATTTTTTAGCCTCATTCGACAATGCCACCACGCAACCGTCATTATTGCTCAGCACTACGACCGGTTGCTTTTCAAGTTCAGGTCTGAACACACGCTCACACGATACGAAAAAACTATTACAGTCTGCCAATCCGAACATAACGCTATCGCTTTTTACGGTTTTTCTTTATTGTATAAGTAACTACACCCCATACCATAAAATTATTATCGGCAGTTACTACAATAGATTTATAAGCAGGGTTTGATGGTACCAGTTCACAATGGTCATCCTCTATCCTCAATCTTTTCAAGGTGAATTCTCCATCAACAAAACATACGCACAAATCTCCGTTTTCAGGCTCTATTGATTTGTCTATCACCAATATATCACCTTCAATTATTCCTTCATCACACATTGAATCTCCGACAACTCGTCCGAAAAAAGTGGACGAAGCATCTTTCACCAACACCTTGTTCAAGTCTATGGAAAACTCCATGTAATCCTGTGCCGGAGATGGAAAACCTGCATGAATGCCATCGTTAGCAAAAGGCAATTGCTCCTTGCTTGATATATCGGCTTTATATATTTCGATAGATTTCATAAACGTGCTCATTCACTTTTTACTTTCACAAAAATAGCACAAAATACACGATTTGACATGAAAAGGAACTTTTTTTCAAAAAAAACGTTTATTTTCTTGCACATTATAATTTATACCCATATATTTGTCACAAATTCAAAGAAAGAATAATGAGAACAATGAATTATACATCTTGGTGGTGGCGTCGCTTACAACTCAATAAGTCGTAAGGGAACGGTCCTCATGTGTATAAAATAAAGATATTCAAATGAGCCCTGTCGCACCTGCGACAGGGCTCATTTTATTTTAACCACGTTACAAAACAAAAAAAGAACATATATGAAAAGTTTTCAAGTTGACAAAAACGGTTATTACGGCGAGTTCGGCGGCGCCTACATCCCCGAAATTCTATATCGGTGTGTAGAAGATTTGAAAGATAACTATCTTAAGATAATCGAAAGCGAGGCATTTCAAAAAGAATTTCGCTTACTGCTGCACGATTACGCAGGTCGCCCCTCTCCTCTCTATTTTGCCAAACGCCTTTCACAAAAATACGGTTGCAAAATTTATCTGAAGCGCGAGGACCTCAACCATACAGGTGCTCACAAAATAAATAATGCACTCGGGCAGGCTCTGATAGCACGGGCAATGGGTAAAAAGAAAGTTATTGCCGAAACCGGTGCCGGCCAACACGGTGTGGCTACGGCTACCGTAGCAGCATTGATGGGCATGGAATGTACAGTGTTCATGGGTAAAACGGATGTTGAACGCCAACACATGAACGTACAGCGTATGGAAATGTTAGGTGCGACAGTAGTACCTGTGACATCAGGCAATATGACATTGAAAGATGCCACTAACGAAGCTATTCGCTACTGGTGCTGCCACCCCGAAGACACCTATTATATCATAGGTTCTACGGTAGGCCCTCATCCTTATCCGGATATGGTTGCACGCCTGCAATCAGTAATCAGCGAGGAGATAAAATGGCAAATTAAAGAGAAAGAAGGCCGCGATTATCCTGACTACCTGATGGCATGTGTAGGTGGAGGCAGCAATGCAGCCGGTACTATATATCACTATATTGACGACGAGCGCGTAAAGATTGTATTGGCAGAGGCCGGAGGCAAAGGTGTTGGCACACCTTACACGGCTGCAACAATACATTGCGGTAACCTGGGAATAATTCACGGCTCAAAAACATTAGTGATGCAAACCGAAGACGGACAAATAATTGAACCTTATTCCATTTCAGCAGGATTGGATTATCCGGGAATAGGACCGATACACGCCAACTTGGCTAAACAACACCGCGCTACCGTATTGGCTATAAACGATGATGAAGCTATGGATGCCGCTTTTGAACTTACTCGATTGGAAGGTATTATACCTGCTATCGAATCGGCTCATGCACTGGGCGCTCTTAAAAAGATAAACTTCAAACCGGACGATGTGGTGGTATTGACTGTCAGCGGTCGCGGCGACAAGGATATGAATACATTTATCAAATACATGAATAATAAACAAAATAAATAAAGCAACATGAAAAAGTTCATTTTCACTACAAACGTCAGAGAATTGCCTGCCGACTTACATACTCCGGTAAGCATCTATTTACAGTTGAGAGATATTTATCCGGAATCAGCATTGCTCGAAAGTTCGGACTTCCATACTGGAGAAGATTCAACATCTTTTATCGGCATCAGGCCACTAATTAATTTTAGCGTCAACAACAGTACGTTTACCGTTACTACACCTGACCACAAAAAAGAGGATTTCAGTGTTAAGACAGGTAATGATATAAGTACCGTACTCAACAAATTTATTGCAGACATTAATGTAACAGGAACTCACGCTGACGAATGCGGACTTTTCGGCTACACTTCATTCAATGCAGTTCGCTATTTTGAACAAATCGAAGTGAAAGATACTCATGATTCACATAACGATGCACCGGAAATGCTTTACATTTTATACAAATATACTTTGATATTCAATCACTTTAAAAATACTCTATCGTTGGTTGAATTGCTTGAAGACGGTGAAGAAAGCAGACTGAATGATTTGGAGCAAATTCTTAATAATAATAATTATCCTTCATACAATTTTCATCGTGTAGGAGAAGAGACAAGTAACGTAACCGATGAAGAATACAAAGAATACGTACGTAACGGCGTTTCACACTGCAAACGTGGCGATGTATTCCAGATAGTACTTTCGCGTCGGTTTATTCAAAACTATAGCGGTGATGATTTCAAAGTATATCGTTCATTGCGATACATTAATCCTTCGCCGTACTTATTTTACTTCGACTTCGGCGGATTTCGCATCTTCGGGTCATCACCTGAAACACATTGTAAAATTATAAACGGTCATGCCAATATCGACCCGATTGCCGGTACATACAAACGAAAAGGTGATGAAAAACTAGACCGCGCTGCGGCAGAAGCTTTGCTGAAAGATCCAAAAGAGAATGCAGAACATACAATGCTGGTAGATCTTGCCCGCAACGATTTAAGTCGCAATTGCCATGATGTAAAAGTGGATTTCTACAAGGAACCGCAATTCTACAGCCACGTAATCCACATGGTATCGCGCGTCAGCGGTGAACTGAACGATGATGCCAATGCAGTACAAACATTCATAGATACATTCCCGGCAGGCACATTAAGCGGTGCGCCAAAGATACGCGCAATGCAACTTATCAACGACATAGAAAATTGCAGTCGCGGAGCTTACGGCGGTTGCATAGGATTTATCGGATTGAACGGCAACTTAAATCAGGCAATCACTATTCGTACATTCATCAGCCGCAACGGTATATTGATGTATCAAGCCGGTGCCGGCATTGTTGCCAAAAGTGTTGACGATAACGAATTGCAAGAAGTCAATAACAAATTAGGTGCTCTCAAAAAAGCTATTGAGATGGCCGAAACACTAAATAACTGAATAGAATGAAGAAAATACTATTATTCGACAATTACGACTCATTTACTTACAATTTGTTTCATGCTGTCAAATCATTGGGTTATACAAATATAGACGTATTCCGCAACGATAAATTAGCAATAGACAAAGTGAATGCCTACGATAAAATATTACTCTCACCGGGGCCTGGTATTCCAAGCGAATCAGGTATACTGCTACCGCTCATTAAACAATATGCAGCTACCAAAAGCATTTTGGGCGTATGTTTGGGACATCAAGCCATAGGAGAAACATTCGGTGCCAAGTTGATAAACCTATCACAGGTATATCATGGCATACAAACACCTATTATCGTAGAAAAAGACGACTTGCTATTCAAGGGACTTCCGAAAAAGTTCATGGCCGGACGCTATCATTCATGGGTGGTAAGCGACAAAGATTTCCCTTCGGATTTAGAGATTACAGCCCGGGATGAAAATGGACAAATCATGGCTTTGCGCCATAAAAAATACGATGTGCGCGGTATTCAGTTTCATCCCGAATCAGTACTTACCCCACAAGGACTTACAATTATTAAAAACTGGTTAGAAGAATAACATCATAAAATTAGATTAAAAATGAAAGAAATACTTTATAAACTTTTCGAACGTCAATATCTGTCGAAAGAAGAAGCCGAAAATGTGCTTTCAAATATTGCTCAAAGCAAATATAGCAACGAACAGGTTGCCTCGTTAATAACAGTTTTTTTGATGCGTAGCATCACGGTAAACGAATTATTGGGATTTCAACAAGCACTATTGAAAATGCGTGTACCGGTAGACCTCGACGGTCTGAAAGTGATGGACATAGTAGGTACCGGAGGTGACGGCAAAAACACTTTCAACATATCCACATGCTCATGTTTCGTTGTAGCTGCATCTGGCTATCCGGTTGTAAAGCACGGCAACTACGGTGCGACATCGGTGAGCGGTGCAAGCAACGTCATCGATCAACACGGAGTGAAGTTCACCAAAGATATAGACAAGATTAAGGAAAGCATCAACAAAACAGGTATTGCCTATTTGCATGCACCTTTTTTCAGTCCTGCTCTTAAAGCTGTTGCGCCTATACGCAAATCTTTAGCCGTACGCACATTCTTCAATATGTTAGGCCCGTTGGTTAATCCATGCCTGCCTACTTATCAATTACTCGGTGTATATAATTTGCCTTTGCTCCGCCTCTACAGTTATATGTATCAAGCCAGCGGTACAAAATACGCAGTTGTTCACAGTCTTGACGGATACGATGAGATATCACTCACCTCTACATTTAAAGTAGCTAACTCATTCAATGAAAAAGTATACGAGCCAGAAGATTTAGGTTTCAAGCGAGCAAAAGAAGAAGACCTATTCGGAGGAAACACTCCTGAAGATGCTGCTAAAATATTCGACAATGTATTGATGAACAAAGCCTCCGAATCACAAAAAAATGTGGTTATCACAAATTCAGCCTTTGCCATCAACATCATTTGCCCTGAAAAAAGTATTCAAGAATGTATTTCAGAAGCTCGTGAAACACTTGAAAGCGGCAAGGCATTGGCAACATTTAAAAAATTCGTTGAGTTCAACTCATAATTGATATGAAAGATATTCTTACTCAAATAGTAGACAATAAGCGCTTCGAGGTTGATTTGCAAAAGATGAATATAACTCCTCGCCAAATTGAGGAGTTGGCTTTCGACCCACGTTCATTCCATTCGATGCGCCAATCTATAATGTCATCTAAGTCAGGTATAATTGCCGAATTCAAGCGTAAAAGTCCCTCAAAAGGGTGGATTCATACTGATGCCAATGCTGTGGAAGTGGCTAAAGCATATTCCGCAAACAATGCATCAGCCATATCAGTGCTTACCGATTCATCGTTCTTTGGCGGTTCGCTCAAAGACTTGCGTGCCATCAGTGAAGTAACCGATACACCGCTCCTACGTAAAGATTTCATCGTTGATGAATACCAATTGTTCCAAGCCAGAATTGCCGGAGCGGATGCAGTGTTGCTTATAGCCGCTTGCTTAAAACAGGACTTATGCAAGCACTTGGCAGAAAAAGCTCATGAATTGGGTTTGGAGGTACTGCTTGAAATACATCGTCAGGAAGAACTCGATTACATTGATGATAACATGGATATGGTAGGCGTAAACAACCGCAATTTGGGCACGTTCCATACCGATGTACAAAACTCATTCGTATTGGCAGGATTTCTTGCCGAACGTACGGAAAATATGAGACATCGACCGGCACTAATATCCGAAAGCGGTATATCAGACCCGGAAACAATAAAGTCCTTGCGCGAAGTAGGATTCAACGGGTTTCTTGTAGGCGAAACATTTATGAAGACAGCCCAACCGGGTGACACATTGAAAACATTCATAAAAGCTGTAGAATCATGAAGTTGATTAAAGTTTGCGGTATGCGCGAAGCTGACAATATACTTGCGGTAGAACAAACCGGCGTTAATTTAATGGGATTCATTTTCTATCCCGAATCAACTCGTCTCGTAAGTATAAAGCCTGCATACATGCCTCTAAAAGCGAAACGTGTAGGTGTGTTCGTCAATGCTGGCATACAGCAAATATCATTTACTGCAAAAGAATACGGACTTGATTATATCCAACTTCACGGTAACGAATCACCTGACTTTTGTCGTGAAGTAAAGAAAGCTACAGGCAAAAGTATTATGAAAGCCTTCTCCATTGCACAACCCAATGACTTGGCTAATGTGAATTCTTTTGCAAACTACTGCAAATATTTCTTGTTCGACACTAAATGTACAGGTTTCGGCGGTAGCGGTAAAGCATTTGATTGGAGTATACTTGATGCTTACAAAGGTACAACGCCGTTTTTGCTAAGCGGAGGAATATGCAATGAACTTATTCCGGATTTGAAAGCTTTTCGTCATCCGTACTTGGCAGGTTACGACCTCAACAGTAAATACGAAATAAGTCCTGCACTCAAAGATGCTGTTATGATTAACGATTTTATTAAACAAATGAAAAATGAAGAATAGAATAAATAATTTATTTGAAACAAAAACAGAGAAACTGCTCTCTATTTATTTCTGTGCCGGCTCTCCCACACTTGACGGTACAGCGAATGTTATACGTACACTTGAAAAAAACGGTGTGGATATGATTGAAATAGGTATTCCGTTCAGTGACCCGATGGCCGACGGACCTGTAATTCAAAATGCCGCCACCAATGCCTTGCGCAACGGAATGACAGTACACAAACTGTTTGCTCAACTGGCAGATATACGCCAAACGGTTAATATTCCTTTGATTCTTATGGGTTATCTCAATCCTATCATGCAATACGGTTTTGAAGCTTTTTGCAAGAAATGTAGTGAAACAGGTATTGACGGACTTATCCTCCCTGATTTGCCTTTCAAGGACTACAAAGAGACATATCGTACCATCGCCGACAAATATGATATACGCATCATCATGCTTATCACGCCTGAAACAAGCGATGAACGCATTCGCTTTATCGACGACAACACAGACGGATTTATATATATGGTGTCAAGTGCGTCGACTACCGGTGCGCAGCAATCGTTCAATGATAAAAAAATGGAATATTTTCGCCGTATTGACGGTATGCACCTGCATAATCCGCGTATGGTAGGTTTCGGCATATCAAACAAGGCAACTTTCGATGCTGCAACCGAGTATTCGCATGGAGCAATAATAGGCAGTAAGTTCGTCACTTTGCTCGAAGAGACAAAAGACCCGCAAAAGGCTATAACTGCTTTGAAGGACGCTTTAAGCAAATAATTCCACAAGAATTAATCTAATCCGAATAAATTGCCTTATCTTTGTGTTAAAGTGAAGAATATGGCAAATTCGGATTATGAAATGATAACCATCCTCGGCCCGACGGCATGTGGAAAAACCGCGTTTGCCGCTCGCATGGCCGATACACTCGGTACGGAAATTATAAGTGCCGACTCACGACAAATATACCGTGACATGAATATAGGCACAGGTAAAGACCTTAATGATTACATCGTTGACGGTCGTGCCGTGCCGTATCATCTTATAGATATTGTTCCTGCCGGATATAAATATAATCTTTTTGAATATCAACGAGATTTTCTGAAAGCATACGATAACATCACCGATCGCGGCAAACTGCCTATTCTTTGCGGTGGTACCGGGCTGTATATCGAAAGCGTATTGAAAGGTTATCGAATGACACCTGTACCCGAGAATCCCGAACTGCGTGCTTCTCTATCCGATAAATCACTGGATGAACTAATCGATATACTGACTAAATACAAAACATTGCACAATACCACTGATGTGGATACATGCAAACGTGCGATTCGTGCCATTGAAATACAGGTATATTATAAAGAACATCTCATCAATGAACGTGAATTTCCAAAAATCAACAGCCTCATTATCGGCATAGATATTGATCGCGATGAACGTCGCGCAAAGATTACCGCACGCTTGAAAAAGCGACTTGAAGAGGAACACATGATTGATGAAGTAAAGCAGTTACTTGATTCAGGTATCAAACCTGACGACCTCGTATACTACGGATTGGAATATAAATGCGTGACACTTTATCTCACCGGCAAACTCACATACGACGAGATGTTCGAACAATTGGAAACTGCCATACATCAATTTGCAAAACGACAAATGACATGGTTCAGAGGCATGGAGCGACGCGGCTTCAATATACACTGGATAAACGCAGATATACCTACCGAAGAAAAAATAAAAACTACAATATCATTACTGCATCAACAATCATGAACACTGTTAACGACAAATGGGGTATTATTTATCATCCTAATGCAGGACGACACAGTGCACGCAAGCGCTGGAAAGAAATTAAAGAATATATCGACAGCAAACACATAAAATACGATTATGTACAGTCGATAGGCTACGGTTCTGTACAACAATTGGCTCATGAATATGCCGAACAAGGTTATCGCACTATCATATTGGTTGGTGGTGACGGAGCACTAAACGATGCCGTAAACGGCATTTTATCGGCCAATACTACGTTTCCTAAAGAGGAAATAGCTTTAGGAATAATCCCCAACGGGGTATTTAACGACTTTGCCCATTACTGGGGAAGTGATATGGATTATCGTGCTGCAATAGACTGGATAGTGAACTACCGCCGCAAAAAAATTGACGTAGGTGTATGTTCTTATTACAACGGCACCAAGCATGAATGCAGATATTTCGTTAATGCCATCAATATAGGTCTGTGCGCTCGAGTGGTTAGAATCACCGACCAAACAAGACGCTTCTGGGGGATGGGACTTGTTTCATCATTTGCGGCAATGATAAGCGTCATATTCGAACGCCAAATCTATCGCAGCCATCTTCGCATCAGCGACGACCATGTTCGCGGACGTTTCATGAATATATGCGTCGGCAATGCACGCGCTTACGGATTGACACCGAGTGCTGCACCATACAATGGTTGGCTGGACGTAAGCATTATTCGTTATCCAAAAGTGTGGCAGTTGCTTAAAGGCCTGTGGATGCTTGTAAACAGGCGATTGCTCAACCATAAATTGGTTGACGTTTACCGAACTAAACATATACGTGTGTTGCGTGCGCAAAATGCGGCAATAAGTCTTGACGGACGTATATTGCAAGACATACATTACCCTATCGACATCACTATCAAACCTGAAGCTCTGACATTAATAATACCTAATTAAGGAATTAATTTATAATACCGAATTAAAAGATTAAATTATATATGACAATAAAAGACTTGACATCCGGCCCTAACTTTTTCTTAATGGCCGGTCCATGCGTAATTGAAGGTGAAGAGATGGCTCTAGATATTGCAGAAAAGCTGGTAAAGATAACTGCACAGCTTCATATCCCTTACATCTTCAAAGGTTCATACCGCAAAGCAAACCGTTCGCGAATAGATTCATTCACAGGCATAGGTGATGAAAAGGCATTGAAAATTCTTCGCAAGGTGCACGAAACGTTCGATGTACCGGTAGTAACCGATATACATGAGTCGCACGAGGCTGCAATGGCAGCCGAATATGTGGATGTGTTGCAAATACCGGCTTTCCTTTGCCGACAAACCGATTTATTGACAGCCGCTGCAAAAACCGGTAAAATCATCAATATCAAAAAGGGACAATTCCTTTCACCGGGTGCAATGAAGTTTGCCGCCGACAAAGTGGTTGAAGCAGGGAACCCTAACGTAATGCTCACCGAGCGCGGCACTACATTCGGCTACACCGACCTAATAGTTGACTATCGCGGCATTCCTGAAATGCGAACTTTCGGGTATCCGGTAATAATGGATGCAACACACAGTCTGCAACAGCCTAATCAAGGCAGCGGTGTGACAGGCGGCACACCGTCGTTAATTGAAACCATTGCCAAAGCTGCTATTGCCGTTGGGGCGGACGGACTGTTCATCGAAACTCATCAAAACCCTGCCGTAGCCAAAAGTGATGGAGCAAACATGCTTCGTCTTGACTTAGTAGAAAGTTTATTAAAAAAACTAGTCAGAATAAGAGAGGCTATCAAAGAATGAAAAACGTAGTATTCATCGGAGCCGGCAACCTAGCTTTCAATTTGGCGAAAGCGTTATATAACACAGATTACCATATCTGTCAAATATTCAGCCGTACCGAACCTGCAGCCTATGGCTTGGCACAACGAATAGGTGCTGCCTATACAACTGATTTAAGCCTCGTACGTAACGATGCCGACATCTATATCGTATCTGTCAAAGACTCCGTCCTCACCGAACGTATAACCGAAATATGTGCAGGTAAGGGTAATGCACTGCTTTTCCACACTGCCGGAAGCATTCCTATGGATGTGTTCAAAGGTAATGCACTGCACTACGGGGTGCTATACCCCATGCAGACATTTTCAAAAAGCAAGGAAGTTGATTTCAAAAAAATCACTTGCTATGTAGAAGGAGCATCCGCTGAAGATCTTACTGCTATAAAGCAATTGGCATCATCCATATCGGATAACGTTCAAGAATGTGACTCAGAACAACGCAAATACCTGCATTTGGCTGCTGTTTTCGTATGCAACTTTAGCAATCACCTTTATGACATAGCCGATCACTTCTTAAGCGAACATGGATTGGAATTCAAAAGTATGTTGCCTTTGATAGATGAAACAGTAAACAAAATACATTCCATCAAACCGGAAAAAGCACAAACCGGTCCTGCTATAAGGTACGACCGTAATGTTATAGAAATGCAATCGCATCTGCTAACCGACCATCCCACATGGCAATCAATATACGACCTTATGAGCCGGAGCATTCATGAATCAAACAAAACAATAAAACAATGATCAATTACGATTTAGCCAAGATAAAAGCCTTTGCCTTTGACATCGACGGCGTTCTCAGTCCCAACACCATTTTCCTTCATCCATGCGGCGAACCGATGCGCGGAGTGAACATAAAAGACGGCTACGCATTGCAATTAGCCGTCAAACACAATTACAAGATAGCCATAATTACCGGTGGCAACACCAACGCAGTGCGTATTCGTTATGCCAACTTGGGACTGACCGACATTCACATGTCTGCTGCAATTAAGATAGACTACTATAAAAAATTTCGCGATAAATACGAGCTAAAAGATGAAGAAGTCCTTTTTATGGGCGATGATATTCCGGACTTGGAAGTGTTGAAAACCTGCGGCCTGCCGTGCTGTCCTGCCGACGCAGCACCCGAAGTGAAAGAGATATGCACTTATGTATCACCATATAACGGCGGTTACGGTTGTGCACGCGACGTGATAGAACAAGTAATGAAAGTACAAGGCAATTGGTTGGGCGATAAAGCTTTCGGTTGGTAAAACAATAAACGAGATCACTATTGTTGAATAAAGTACAGAATATCTATTGCTGCTCAGGCATAGCGGCATAGCAAATGTTGAGCACTTGCGCATGACGAAGGGCTTGCTTAACATCGGATATTACACCCATAGTCATATCTTTATCTACACGCAATGAAACCACCAAATATTGTCGTTCATCAGGTTCAAGTGAAGCACGACGAGCTTTCATAACGTTGGTTAACATGCTAAGCGGCACTTGATTCTTATCTACAAATATTATATTTTGCCCTGCCCCGTTACTTTTTATAGTAATATAAGTAACATGTGCCCGCTTGTCGACATGTTGCAATTCGGAAGCCAACGGCATGTACACACCGGTATTTGAATTTCCCTGACGTATGTGCGACGATGCAACAAAAAAGAATACCAACAACAACACAATATTAGGTATTGCAAAAAAGTTAAGAGAAGGCAATTTAAGCCGTCTTTCCTTTCTGAAACGATGAGTCATTGCCTACCTCCTTTCAAAAAAGGTTCAGCTTCCGAAATATGTATAGGATAATATTGGCACACGGCAAGTTGTTGGCTTTCAGTCAAGTTGTCAAAGTTCTTACTCCATGTTCGCAAAGCAAGTTCGTTACGCAAATCGTTATACGCCGCATTCAACTCATTCTGCACATCAATATAAGCCTGATATTTTGTATTCCGTTCGCATTGTACTGAAATCACGTGTTTATCCGTAATATACTGCACCCCGAACTCAGGTAAAGCTACTTTGCTTTTCTCAGGCAACCCCGGATTATTACTCGGATTATCCACAAAACGTTTGACAAAAGCCCGTAAATCACCGAAAGCCGTAAGCCTTCCGTTACAATAAAGTTCATCATTAGATGTTATATATACACACAGCAGATTACGTGGAGCAATTTTTTCCGGTTTGTTATCAGCATCTATAGCAGGAGGCAAACGCCGTTCAATGCCAGTGTCGGCATTTGTGGAGCACAACACGATAAAAAACAGCATAACCAAAAATACGATATTTGCCGTTGACAAAGCATCAATTCCCGGTAACCGGTGTGAACGCTTTAACCTCATCTCTTAAACTTTTTATACAACTTAAAGTATAACATACTTAGTAGTCCTGCACATACGAATAACATTATTGAACGTATCGATGTATCAGCCAAACGCGAACCTACGGAATGCACTCTGTCAGTAACATAAAACAATGAAATTACAAGTGCTACGAATACTATTACTCCTAAACGAACAAGAGCCATCCGACGGCTACCGCGAATATCATATATTATGTCCTTTATGAACGAAATGATGAACAACACCACTCCTCCACCTACCACTACAAAAAGTAAAACAGCTAATACAGGCAAAAATACAGGTATGGTTTCTCCATCACCTGTCACCTTGTATCCTAAGACATAATAGCAAAAAGTAACAGCTATGGCAATAATAAATAATGTCCAAAAAACACGTTTTGATATATTAGGATTCATATCAACCTCCTCTATTGTCTGTATTTCATGTCGTAAGCTATCACCAAATCGAGCAAACGAGCGCTTGCCGTCTCCATGCTGCGTGTAAAATAATCAATTTTGGTAAGGATATAATTATAAAAAAGTTGTAGAATCAAAGCCGATATTAATCCGAACACGGTTGTTATCAATGCCACCTTCATCCCGGCTGCTATAACAGAAGGTGAAATACTGCCCTCGTTTTGCACGCTGTCAAAAGCCATAATCATTCCAATTACGGTACCCAGGAATCCAAGAATAGGCGAAATCTTTACGAAAAATGAAATCCAATTGCATCCGCGTTCAAGTAAACTCAATTGTATACTGCCCGAAGCCGTCAAAGCCTTATCAACAGAGTCTTCCCCCTGCTCGATACGCATAAGTCCGTCGTAACAAAGCGAAGCAACAGGACCACGCGTGTTGCGGCACACGGCTTTGGCCTGGTCTACATCTCCTTTCGTCAGAGCGATGTTCACATCCTCAAGCATATCATCAACATTGACATCACTGAGGTTGAGATATATGATGCGTTCGATGCAAAAAGTCATGCCAAGAACAAGTGACAAAGCCACAACCCCCATAAAGAAAGGATTACCTTCTACGAACTTTTCCCTCAATTGCACGCCTACGCTTTGCGATTGCTGCGAAGACGCAGCGGTTGGGCTCTGAGCAACACCTTGTGCCGATGCACTAACAGTAGTGACAGCCGGCAAAAGAATTAGCATCAAAATAATGAGATAACTTTTCATATTTCACTTTATCAGTTTTGTTTTTTCAAATATACGTTATTTCTTATGAAACCGCGAATTCAAGTATAGTCTTTTGAGTTTTTTAAGTAAAAATATAGCGGACAATCATCATTTTTACATGGGTAAAACTTTTGTTGGTTGTTTTAAACTTAAATGAATGATATGCCCGCTATTTTAGCGTTTCTTCCTTTGGTTGTTAATATTAATGTTGGTTGTTAGTATTTTATATCATTCTGTGTAAAAATCTATCATTTCCGTCAAAGCACGTATGCACACGGGACAAAATGTCTTACATTCGTTAGTCTTCATTCTGCAATCCTCACTGCCTCGCCAAATGCCGGTTTTACGATAGCCGGCACCTTCATACAATCCTGCCTTTCCTGATTTCAACATATCAGCCCATTTGCTGTTGAAGTCAACTTTAGTAGTAATATTTTTCTCCCACGGCTCCACATTAAGCGGATATGTGTTATCGTCGTCATTACCATAGTCATATTCATCTGCCAATCCCCCGAAACTATGTCCGAACTCGTGCACCACTACCGGACGGAATTTGGGATGGTGAGCAGTAGTAAGAGTATACATATTATATATTCCTCCTCCTCCGTACGTATCGGTATTAGCTAATATAATAATGTGTTCGTACGGTATTCCTGCCAAAGCATCATGCACAGCAAAAGCCGAATTGGATGTCAGATAACGATCCTCATGGAATGTGTCGAAATGTGAGTTAAATGCAGTAGAACGCCAATCTTTCTTGCGTGGCAAACTCACGCCGGAATCTTTTGAAGCACTCTTCACTGCCACAAAATTGAAGCGATTCATATACGTTTTAAACGGTTCATGCTCTTTGAACGATTCAACTGCAATTTTGCAATCTTCAATAAATTTCGGCATTTCAGCTTCGGTATATCCTTCGGCAAGAAAAGCCACGTCGATACAATTCTTAGTATCGCCGCTTTTCAGTATATATTCATAAGGTGTTATGTGGTCGAGACCTTTTCTCTTAATCAATATATCGTTAGGATCAACAGTATGAGTCAACATATCCTTGAAATGTCCGTCACGCATGCGAAACGACACAGTCACCGTAACTGGAACTTTAGGAAAAGGCATCAAATAAGTATTTTCAAATGCTCGTGGCACCGACTTGGCTTCTTCAGTATCAAGCCATTCGGCAAAAAGTGTGCTGAATGAGGTGCGATAAATGGTATCACCGGTAACCTTATCACGCATAGTCACTTGTCCGTCACCGGCAAGCGGCACCTGCTTCAAATGTTTTCTGCGTCCTGCCCACAAGGGCAATTGCGAAACATCTGAAAGATACACGCTCTGATTTTTTACATCTCCGACAAACTGATAGTCCAGTCGCAATGTCTTATCGACGAAATAATCACTATAATTTTGTGCAACGGCACTGTTTGAACAAAAACATATAATACATGCCATTGCCAAAAACACTTTTTTTATAATCAATTTTATGCTTTTCCTCTTCATATGCGGTACAAAGGTATAATATTTTTTGCAAAAAACTATCAATTTATTATTTTTTTGAAGAAAAAAACTATATATTAAATAGAAATACAAGAAAAATGTGTATATTTGCATAAATTTTGATTTTATAAAAATAAAATGGCACATCATCATCAATTAGACAAACTTGACGGGAAGATTTTGCAACTATTGGCAAAAAACGCCAAAATACCGTTCTTGGAAGTTGCGCGTATTTGCAATGTTTCAGGCGCAGCTGTACACCAGCGTATTGCAAAGTTAACCGAGTTAGGAGTGATAAAAGGATCACAATATGTTATCGACCCTGAAAAGGTCGGCTACGAAACGTGCGCATATATCGGCGTTTATCTTAAAAATCCGGAATCTTTTGACAATGTGGCGCAAGCACTTGACAAAATACCGGAAGTGGTTGAATGCAACTACACCACAGGGCAGTACGACATGTTCATAAAAATGTATGCAAAGAACAACCACGACTTACTGAACATAATTCATGACAAACTTCAGAAAATAGGCTTGGCTCGTACTGAAACAATTATTTCTTTCAACCAGGCAGTACAACGCCAAATACCGATTCCCGATATTGACCAGGAAGTGGAAGAAGATGTTGAAGGCTTCGAAGAAAATAAAAAGAAAAAAGTAAAGAAGTGAACTACTTCTTTCTTTTCAAATCAATAAACGTATATGAATAGTGATGCTTTTCATCGGGAAGATGAGCTTCGCTATTTTTTATTTCCCATTGCGACTTGTCAATAGCAGGAAAGAAAGCATCAGCGTCATCAACAACAGCATCAACACGTGTAAGATAGATGGTATCTACCTTATCTATCGTATCTGAATAGACTTTAGCCCCTCCTATCACAAACACTTTGTCGTCATTTTTACAAGCATCAAGAGCTTTACCCAGAGAATCATAACATTCCAAGCCATCAACAGGATTGTGTGTAAGCACTACGTTGCGCCTGTTAGGCAGTGCTCCTTTGGGCAACGACTCAAACGTACGTCGTCCCATAAGCACAGTATGGCCGGTGGTAAGTGTTTTAAAGCGTTTCATGTCTTGCGGCAAGTGAAACAATAATCGGTTGTTACGACCGATTGCATGATTTTGTGCTTCGGCAACTATTATAGCTAATTCCATAAAAACGTCTTTTTTTATACGGCCACATCACCTGATATATGCGGCCAAGGGTTATAATTCTCCAATTCGAAATCCTCATATTTGAAATCGAAGATGCTCTTCACATCGGGATTTATCTTCATCGTAGGCAACGGACGCGGTGTGCGTGACAATTGCAACTTCACTTGATCGATATGGTTCTTATATATATGGGCATCACCGATGGTATGTATGAAATCGCCGGTTTTCAGTCCCGTCACCTGCGCCACCATCATAAGCAGCAAGGCGTACGATGCAATGTTGAACGGAACACCGAGGAAAGAGTCGGCACTGCGCTGATACATCTGTAAGCTCAACCGTCCGTCGTTCACGTAGAATTGGAAAAACATGTGGCATGGAGGCAAATTCATATTATCCAAATCAGCCACATTCCACGCATTCACAATAAGACGACGTGAATACGGATCAGTCTTTATCCGTTCTATGACATCTTTTATTTGATCGACATGTCCACCGTTATAATCAGGCCACGAACGCCATTGATAACCGTAAATATGTCCCAACGAACCGTCGGGGTCAGCCCATTCATTCCAAATTCTCACACCATGTTCCTGCAAATAATGCACATTAGTGTCACCGTTAAGGAACCACAACAATTCATATACGATAGATTTTAAATGCAGTTTTTTAGTGGTAAGCAACGGGAAACCGTCTTCCAGGTTGAAACGCATTTGATACCCGAACAGGCTTATCGTCCCCGTACCGGTACGGTCGGGCTTTTCAGAGCCTTTCTCTAAAATATCGCTAAGTAAATTAAGATATTGTTTCATAAATCGATAATCATTCTTTGCATGCAAATGTACAAAAAATAACCTTGCCTCAAAAAAAAGTTTCATCATCATGCAGTATTTGTGACTTTATTGCATTTATAGAGAAAGACAATAAGTACGATGAAAGTAAACTACAAATTAAGCTTGCGTCGAAAAATGGCACTTAAATCGTCCGCACAACACAAAATAAGATGATCGAAGAACATTCCCTGAAAGAGATTTTTTGGGAATGTACTCTTCGCTGCAACCTTCAACGGTGAATGTGCGGAATGCAAAAGATATATTTTAGTTTCCGGCATTATCTATCATTTTCCAGTTTAAGGTTGTCAAATTAGCTTGTTTACATGAAGCTGTAATTCTAAGTACAGCATAATCATATAAAATCAATTATAATATTCTTCTATTCATCATTCATAACACCAGTATTCATAAGCGATTTCAGCTGTATGAATGAATACCTGAACTGAACCCCAAAAGTTGGACACAAAAAGGAGTAAAAATATGAGAAGTAAAAGAACTAATAATTATTCCGTGTCAACGAAACGCGATG
>Ga0210129_1000092_pt1 | contig 24562 bp, 22 predicted proteins | sample WestPond_Cattail_2_FD_185582 | JGI IMG/M metagenome (GOLD analysis project Ga0210129, IMG submission 185582) | Wetland microbial communities from the San Francisco Bay, California, USA, that impact long-term carbon sequestration -... | ecosystem: Environmental > Aquatic > Marine > Wetlands ... | reverse complement strand
TGTAATATTCCGCCTGCAACACCGACACCGCTCCGGCACTGGAACCGTTTATAATAATCTTTGAAGTATCAATATGCCAATCGCTGGATTTTGCAAGAACATAATCGGTGGCGTCATACAAGTCCACAACTGCCGTGTCAATAGCATTGGCAAGCAACACGGGAAATTCCATTTTCTTAATTTTCTCACCACGTTTAAGTTGCTCCAGAACCTTTTTCAATCCTACCCTGTAATCAATTGAAACTACGTCGTAACCTCTTTTAGCCATATTACTGAAATATGGAAGGTAGCCTTGCGTATCACGGTGTCCACCAACAAAGCCGCCGCCAAACATAAAAATGATGCATGGTTTCACACTGTTGTCTGCTGTGGACAATGTGTATCTGTCCAAGCGTAAGGTATCGGTTCCTTTTACAGCATATATGAATGTATTTTTGGTAACCTGGGCATGATTAGGCACTGAAAAAAAAAGCAGTATAGCCAAAAGAGGACATATTCGTTTCATAATCTTTATTATTTTAAAGATGACATTTTATATATGATTCTTTTCCACAAATGCCTTACTTACAGAGTTTGCAAAACTTTGGCAAACGTCCGCCGAAAATGAAATGGCGACTTGTATAATTGAATCCCATTGTTGCTCAGAGATGTTATCAAGGTCATTGCGCTTTATGCCCAACTTAATTAGAGCAAACGCCACTCCGGCATTGAAATTATCTCCTGCACCTACCGTACTTACAGCTTCTATGTGATTAACTGCGTATGTTTTGCTTACTCCACCGGCACGTAATTCAACAGATTCCGAACCGGCAGTGTAAATAAATCGCGGACAATAAAACTCTATCTCGCGTTTGTAAATGGCATCAACATCATCCAATCCGTACAGGAAATTAAAATCATCCTTAGAGCCGCGAACGATGTCGGCATACTCAAAGTTTTCCAATAAAGCAGGAGTAAGTTTTAATTTCTCGGCAACATGCGTGCTGCGGAAATTGGGATCATAATAAATTATGGCCTTTTGTTCACGTGCATAGTCAAGGAATTCTTTTACCGTCGGGCGTAACAAAGGATTCAATGCAAAGTAAGAACCGAATATCACGATGTCGTCTGCCTGAAGCGTCGGGAAGTTTGCCTCAATATGGTTATTTGAATAATCCTTATAAAACACGTATTCGGCATCGCTTTTATCGTTAAGAAAGGCCAGCGATACAGGTGATTTGCTATCTGCAAGCACGGTTACATAATCGGCACACACATTGTTTTCGCGCATATAACCGACGATTTTATTCCCTACATGGTCGTCACCGACTTCGGTAATAAACGAAACCGGTAATCCCAATTTGCCTAAAGAAATGACGCCGTTAAACACGGAACCTCCTGGCACTGCCGACACCGGTTGTTCATTACGAAAGAGGATATCGAGTATCGTTTCGCCTATTCCTACTACTTGTCGCATACTTCGCCTCTTGATTTCTGTCCAAGATACCCGCCGTGATGACGTTTTGAATAATCTTCCTGTGTAAATCCGGTACGTTTCATGGTTTCAACAACCAATATATCACCGATAACGGTCATAACGGTGGTCGACGTAGTGGGCGTAAGTCCTAAAGCGCACACTTCATCAGGGTGGCCTGTGCAAAGACACACATCGGCAGCATTTGCCAGCGGACTGTCGGCATTGCCTGTAATAACAATGTATTTCAGATTGGGATTAAGTACATGAGCCAACTGCGTAAGCTCGATTATTTCCCTTGTCTTGCCCGAATTGGAGATAAGCAACAATATATCATTCTCTTGCAATATGCCTAAATCTCCGTGTTGCGCTTCACTTGGGTGGAGGAATACGGACGGTATGCCTGTTGAGCAAAACGTCGTGGCGATATTCATCGCTATCTGACCGGCCTTGCCCATACCGGAAGTTACCAATTTAGCTTTTTTCTGATGAACTTGCTCCACTATCAACTTCACTGCTTCTTCGTAAGCAGGTGTGATAGGGATATTTAACACTGCTGCAGCTTCACGCTGCAATATTTGTTTGATATCGCTTATCATGGCTTTTGAATTAGTTATTCTGCAAATATCTACATTTTTCCATTAATTGCAATGACTTTTATTGTATTTTTGCGCACTAATAACAAATTCGTTTTCGCAATGGAATATGAAGAATGTACTCTTCAAAACGGTATAATAATTGTATATAAAAAGATATCATCCAATGTTGCCTATTGTGGTTACGCCATAGATGCCGGAACACGGGATGAACTGCAGAAAGAATCGGGAATGGCCCACTTTGTTGAGCATCTTAGTTTTAAAGGCACCACTCACCGCAAAGCGTGGCAAATACTCAACCGTATGGAGAACGTCGGCGGCGACTTAAATGCATTTACTAATAAAGAAGAAACGATATATTGCTGCACCATGCCTGCCGAACATACTTCGCGTGCCGTAGACATACTTACAGATATAGTATTCCATTCCAATTTTCCGCAGGCTGAAATAAATAAGGAAGTAGATGTTATCATTGACGAAATCAAATCATACGAGGACTCACCCGACGATTTGATATTCGACGACTTCGAGGAAATACTGTTTGACGGCCACTCTTTGGGACGCAACATATTGGGTAAAGCCGATGCTTTACAGGAATATAAAACCGAAGATGCTATGGCTTTTACACAACGGTATTACCAACCGGGCAACTCCGTATTCTTTTATATGGGGAGCTTTGATTTCAAGAAACTGGTTAATATTGTAAAAAAAACTACAAGCGACTTGGTGCAAACAAAGCAATTGCACTATCGTACCGCTCCGGCAAACTACGTTGCAAAAAACATTGTAAGGACAAAAGATACTCATCAAGCTCACGTGATAATGGGTTCAAGGGCGTATAAATCTCTTGACAACAGGAATATTGCCCTATCCCTGCTAAATAATATTCTCGGCGGTCCGGGAATGAACAGCAGATTAAACGTTGCTTTGCGCGAAAAGCGCGGCTTAGTATACGGTGTGGAATCAAACCTAACTTTTTATACCGATGCCGGTGAATTCTCGGTTTATTTCGGTACCGACCACAGAGATATTCATCATTGCATCGACCTGACGCTAAAGGAATTAAAGCGTCTGCGTGACGTTCCATTGACCGTAAGGCAACTGCAATTGGCCAAGAAGCAAATAATCGGACAAATGATAGTTGCGGAAGACGGCTTCGACATCAATGCCGCAGAAATGGGTAAATCACTACTCCACTACAACCGCTACGACAGTCTGGAAAAGATGACTCAACGCATCAACGCTCTTACTCCGGAAGACCTGCAAACAGTAGCGAAAGAAATCTTTGACGAAGATAAACTTTCACTGCTGATTTATAAATAAAGTATCATACGCTCTTTACATCTCCGGTACGTTTCAATACGCCCCATGTTTGCAATTCTCCTTTTATCGCCCTCTTATAACTCTTGAACAATACTACGTACATAATCCAACGATAGCAGAATCGCTGAGGTATGATCCATAATAATACGCTGAGTTTCTCCCGTTCGAAGATGAATGCTGCTATGGAAACACTTGCATCTATCAATGTGAACAATAAATAGTACACAAAGATACGACCGGCGTTGCCTGAGAACAGACCGACAAGCATAAACAAATCGGCTAACGGCGAGAATGTAGGAATTATAAATTGGAATATCAACATATTAGGCATAGCCCAAAGTCCCAATCCCTTATATTTCTTTGACAACAACGCATCTCGGTTCTTCCAGAATGTCTGCATTATACCAAAACTCCAACGAGTGCGCTGCTTAACGAATTGCCTAACTTTCTCAGGCGCTTCGGTAAGAGCCACCGCACGATTTTCATTATCAACCCGGTAACCCGCACGTGTGATACGTATTGTAAGGTCACAGTCCTCGGCAAGAGTATCGGTTGTAAGTCCGCCGGCCGCTTCGATAGCCGACTTCTTGAAAGCACCTATTGCTCCGGGAACCACAGTTATTGCATTGATATTCGAATAAGCCAACCGGTCGAAATTCTGACTCGTTGTATATTCTATTGCCTGCCATTTGGTGAGAATATTTACCCGATTGCCAACTTTCACATTACCTGCAACTGCCCCAACATTAGCGCCACGTCCGCCGAGATAATGCATCATTAACCAAGACATTGCATCAGGCAACAGTTTTGTATCTGCATCAATGCACACAACATATTCGGCATCAGTACGACTTAAGCCGTAATTCAGCGCTGAAGCCTTACCTCCGTTCGGCTTGGTAAATATCTTTATTTTAGGATTATCGGAGAAAGCCTCGCAGACTGCATTGTATGTATTATCCGAACTGCCGTCATCAACAAAAATAATGTTATAGTTGGGATAATCCTGATTCAGCAAGTTGTTCAATGACGACACGGCATTTACTTCTTCGTTAAACGCCGGCACTATTATAGAAACAAGCGGAGCATCCTTAAGCAATTCAGCATCAAACGTTATGGCACGGTCTTTGCGTTTTTCGCGAACTGTAAGCACAACCATAAACAACAAACGCCCGAAGCCAAGGATAATGAAGATGAGGAACATTGCTCCAAGGAAATTACCTACTTCAAATACTATTGTAGCCAGAAGCAAATTGGCTTGCATTGCATAGTATGCTTTACCTTTAGGTATTGCCGGCATAAGTTGTGCACGTGACTTACCCAGAATAGATGTTAATGTAGTAAATGTATAACCATGTTTCTCAAGATAATTAATAATACGTGGCAAAGCTTTTATCGTTTCAATACGTGTAATACCTCCGGCATCATGCAGCAAGATAATGTGACCGGTGGAGTGCGTAACTTGGTAAATTACACGATTATATATCTCATCAGCTTTAATACCCTCTTCCCAATCTTCCGGGTCGATAGATTCTCCAACAGTTATATAGTTGTGCTGGCGTGCCCATACAATAGGTAATATTTCTTCCATTGTAGTTGGTTCACTATCGGCATTGTAAGGAGGTCTAAATAAGATTGTGCTATGGCCTGTAATACATTCGATAAGCAATCGGGTCAATTCCAATTCCACCGCCGTACGTTGAGGAGTATTGTTAGCAACATTCCTGTGAGTGAAAGTATGATTTCCTATTATATGACCTTGCTCATATACTTGTTTTACTATAGGAAGATTAGCCTCAACCTGTAAACCTACCATGAAGAAAGCAGCTTTAATATGATATTGTGCCAATATTTTCAGAATCTGAGGTGTCCAGCGTGCGTCAGGTCCATCATCAAATGTAAGCAGCAATTGTCGCGGAGGAGCCTCACCGTATTTATGAATAATATAAGGTGAAGGAATCTTTACATAATCTTCTTCCGAGATAAGCATTTCCGTACTGTCCACCTCCATACGAATATCGCCGCGCTGAGGATTCTTCACAGGGTCAAGTATTTCACCGTCACCTATATAATTAACACCGTTGACAAAAGGAACGGTTTCAAGACTATTTTTACTTATTTTGTTTACTTGGTTTTCTGAAAGATCTTTATCATAAAATTTCCATAAACGATTATCCTCACTTCCCAAACGCCACAAACCGAACCCGGCAAGTCCGTATTCTACACCGAAGCGCATAATATTGAAGTTAGTTGCCGCATCTGTAAAATATACTTGATGCACCAAATCATTATAATCGCTGAAGGCATAGTTGAGGTTGTACGTATCATTATTGAATATAATCTTCGAGCCGCAACCGTTTGCTTTGCCTATTGCATCGGCATAAGACAAATTTTCATTCTGATCTTTATCATCACACCAATCATAACCGTAAGCTGCCAAGCCAAGCACAATCTTGTCATTAGGAACCTTACGTGCCAAATCATCGAGAGCAGCTTCAATCCAACGTTGCGAACTTATTGGTCCTGGATCGGAATCAAGAGAATACTCATCATATGCCATTAGAAAGAGATAATCGTCATAATAAGCCAAAGTCTGTACGTCATAGTCAGTATTAAAAGGCATAATATCTTGCGTAATCAACAGACCGTGTGAATGAAAGGCTGTTGCCATTTCGCGTACGAAAGTCGTAAGATATTCGTCGCTATTCTCTTTCAATTCCTCTAAATCAAGGTTAATACCGATAAACTTATTCTTTAAGCATATATTAAGCACATTATTAATAAAGGCTTTGCGTTTAGCGGGGTTGTGCAGGATACGCCCAACGCCATCAGGCACAAACTTGCCGTTATAGTTATTACTCAATATCGGCATGATGGGAACTCCTCCGGTATGCATCAGATTAAGTCCCCTCGTGTCTATCTTGACATCAAGATTATCGGTTTTTGGATTAATGAAAAACCATTCGGGAAGAACAAGGTTAATATGCCTGATGTTGCGCTTAAGCGAAAGGTATGACTTATTATCCCACGTAACATAGAAAGCGGATCGTATGCCGGCAGGAAAGCGATCCCAACCGGATACCGAATGATGTTTCCGCAGATAGGCCCGCTTTTCCTTGGCATAATCCGAATGGAAACTGCGGTCCATAATGTATTTGCGAAAGCCTTTATATTCTCGTGAATACTTATTTTCCTGAAGAAAAGGTTTGGATGCAGCTACTACACTGCGGTAATCTTGGTGGAAAGGTGGTATACTTGGAATATGGTCAATAATAAGCATCGTAATGAATACGATTACTAAAATACCCAATATAAAAGCAATGACACGTATACTCCACTTAAACTCCCTCCAACGCGATTTACTATCAGTCTGAAATATCTGTTTCCCCATTTAATTTATTTAATAATTATTTTTCAACAAAAGTCGCCTCAGCTTTTCAATATCATGCTTCGATAGGCCTACACCCTTAGTCAAATAATGTGTAGCATCTCCATAGTCATCTATAATATGTTGGTAAGCGTCATCAAGATAATCCTCTTTCGCAGAAAAGAAAGATGTTATTGCCTCTTGTGCCGACTCCGGCATTCTGTAAGCGTCACGATGGAACTTTGTTACGTCAAAATAAAGATTGCTCAACTGATAATCCTTTAATATAAAATCATAATTAACACCTAAAGCACTTAGAAGAATAGCCGTGACAAGACCTGTACGCGATTTTCCGTCCGAACATTCGATGAGTACCGGATAATTATCACGTACGAGCAAACACTTGAACACTTTTCGGTAAGCCCATTTGCGTTTGGAGAGGACCTTAGCATTTATGCGTTCTACAAGCGACGGCACCGAATCGGCTATAACATCACCGTTATATACTTTAGATACTTCATCAAGCATATCATCGGAATAAATCGGAATATGTATATAATTGATGCCCTTTAATCTCGGGCTGTTACGTATCTCGCTTTGCGAACGAAGGTCGATAATTGTGCGTATACCCAAACCGCGAAGTACGGCTATGCCTTCGGAATCAATGTTATCAATGTCGGCCGAACGGTAAACATGCCCCCAAACCGTCTCTTTATTCCTGCTTGCAGGATAACCTCCGATGTCACGGAAATTTTGCACGCCCGAAACATTAACGTTTCGTGAAGATAAAGTTACAGGGAATTCATCATTGAAAACCATTGTATAGTACATGCGTACCAAAGGATTGGCTGAAACCAACGTCACTCTTTCTTCGTTGATGCCTGCTTCGGCCACAGGATTACTTTCAGTAGAGATATGATTGGGGTCCGGAGATGCATACACCTTTATACGCCCCTCTATAATTGGAGAGGTTTCCCATTTCATTACAAAATTGCCCTTATTATTTTCTTCACATGCAACAGAAATACTTGGTTGTGAAGAAGCACAAGAGACCAATGAAGTAAAAATAGGCGTAAACAATAGTAAAATGGGCACCTTCATTTCTTTACATTTTCTTATTACAACACGCAAATATACTAAATATGTGGACATTACATTTTTTCTTTTCTATTATTTAGACAAACTAACGATTTTTTATGTTTGAAAATGCTTTTATTTGTTGTATATAAAATCAATAATACTTAAACAAACTCAAACATTCTAATTATTCTTCGTATCTTTGCGGCTTAATTATATAAGTTTATAATGAAAACATTTGAAGAATTAGGCGTTTCCACTGAAATACGGAAAGCGATTGAAGAGATGGGGTATGAAAATCCTATGCCGGTACAAGAGGAAGTAATACCGTATTTATTAGGTGAAAACAACGATGTCGTTGCTCTTGCACAGACAGGTACGGGAAAGACGGCTGCTTATGGATTACCTCTTATTCAGAAAATTGACGTAAATCAACGTTATCCGCAAGCGTTGATACTAAGCCCTACACGTGAACTTTGTTTACAAATATCAGGAGATTTAACAGATTACTCAAAATACATTGACGGTCTTAAAGTGCTGCCGGTTTACGGAGGTTCAAGCATTGAAAGTCAAATACGCAGTCTTAAGCGTGGCGTGCATATTATTGTAGCTACTCCCGGACGATTAATCGACTTGATGGAACGTAAAACCGTTTCGCTTGAAAAAGTGGCCAACGTTGTTATGGACGAAGCTGACGAAATGCTCGACATGGGTTTCACCGACAGTATCAACACCATTTTGGCACAAGTTCCTAAAGACCGCAACACATTATTGTTCTCTGCTACAATGTCACCAGAGATAAGTAAGATAGCAAAGAATTATCTTCACGACGCAAAAGAAATTGTAATCGGTCACAAGAACGAAGGCACTGCCAATGTAAACCACATATATTATATGGTGCATGCCAAAGACAAGTTCCGTGCATTGAAACGTATTGTAGATTATTATCCCGATATATATGGAATTATATTTTGCCGCACTCGTATGGAAACACAGGAAGTTGCCGACAAACTGATTCAGGGAGGATACAACGCCGAAGCTTTACACGGCGACCTTTCGCAACAACAACGCGACTTGACAATGCAGAAATTCCGCAATCGCACCATACAACTACTGGTTGCCACCGATGTTGCCGCACGTGGAATTGACGTTGAAGACCTGACACACGTCATCAACTACGAGCTACCGGATGATACCGAATCATATACACACCGTAGCGGACGTACCGGACGTGCAGGAAAAACCGGTATATCAATAGCAATTATCAACTTGCGCGAGAAAAGTAAAATCCGTAGCATCGAACGTAATATAAAGAAAGAATTCAAAGTCGGTACTCTGCCTACAGGTAAAGAGATTTGCGAGAAACAATTGCTTAAAGTGATTGACGACATAGAAAAGGTAAAAGTAAACGAAGATGAAATAGAAAGCTTTCTACCGACAATCTATCGTAAGTTCGACTGGCTTGATAAAGAGGACTTGATTAAACGTATGGTTTCGTTGGAGTTCAACCGCTTCCTGGACTACTACCATGATGCAGAAGACATTGAAGTACCGACAGCTCGTGAAGAACGCGGAGGTCGTCGCGACAGAAACGAACGCTACGGTGACAGGAATGAACGCTACGGTGATGACCGCCGTGATCGCAAGCGGCATGATAGCGGACCACGTAAACCGGAAGCCGGATATAGCCGCTTATTCATAAACATGGGAAAAGTAGACAGTTTCTACCCTGCACAACTGATTGAGATGATCAATCGTCGCACGCGCAATACTCACGTTAAGATAGGACGTATCGACTTAATGAAAAACTTCTCTTTCTTTGAAGTTGAGCAGGAACAAGCCAAGAAGGTAATTAATGCTCTTAACAAAGAACAATTCAACGGAAGAGACGTGTCTGTTGAAATTGCTGACGGCGGCGAAAGTGGAGAAGGCCATAGCCATAACAAAAATCGTAACGATAAAGAAAGAAAATATCGCAAATAATGCGTAAACTATATAACACAAAAAAGCTCAGCATTTTCATGTTGAGCTTTTTTGTGTTGTTCTACGAAGATTCGAACTTCGACTGACAGAACCAAAAACTGTAGTGCTACCATTACACCATAGAACAAGCATATTGTTACTTCCCTTTCAGAAAGACGCGGCAAAGATATACCGTTTCCGCGAATTGTCCAAACATTTAGCGGAATTTTTTATTTTGCAATCAATAAATAATAGTTTTTCTTACCTTTTTGAACCAACAAATACTTGTCGTCCAGAAGACTGTCGGCAGTAATCATTTGGTCGAATGCGCTCAGTTTCTCCTTATTAAGTGAAACGCCGCCACCTTGAACCATCTTCCGCATTTCACCTTTACTTGCAAATACCTTTGTGCTGTCAGCCAACAAGTCAACCGCCTTCACTCCGGCACTCAACGCATCACGCGAAATTTCAAATTGCGGAACACCGTCGAACACATCAAGCAATGTCTTCTCATCCAACTTCTTCAAAACATCGGATGTGCCCTTGCCAAATAATATGTTCGAAGCCTCAACGGCCGCATTATAATCGTCTTCGCTATGAACCATCACGGTTATTTCCTTAGCCAAACGCTTTTGAAGAACTCTTAAGTTGGGAGCTTGCTGATGTTCGGCTATCAGACTTTCGCTTTCTTCTTTGCCGATAAAAGTAAATATCTTTATATATTTAGCGGCATCGTCGTCACTGACGTTCAACCAAAATTGATAAAACTTATACGGTGACGTATAATTAGAATCCAACCACACGTTTCCCGACTCCGTTTTTCCGAACTTACCACCATCGGCCTTTGTTATCAAAGGACATGTCAGCGCATAAGCCTCACCACCTGTAGTTCTGCGGATAAGTTCAGTGCCTGTGGTGATATTGCCCCATTGGTCGCTTCCGCCCATTTGCAGTTTGCATCCTTTGTGTTGATTGAGATAAAGGAAATCATAACCTTGCAGCAGTTGGTATGTAAATTCAGTGAATGAAAGTCCGTCGCGAGCTTCCCCGTTAAGACGTTTCTGCACACTATCCTTAGCCATCATGTAGTTGACGGTGATATGTTTGCCTATGTCACGTGCAAAATCCAGAAACGTAAAGTTTTTCATCCAATCATAGTTATTAACTAATTGTGCCTTGTTTGGTTTATCGGATTCGAAATCAAGAAATTTTTCCAATTGTTTCTTTATACAAGCCTGATTATGACGCAACGTTTCTTCGCTTAACAAGTTACGTTCGGCAGACTTACCCGAAGGGTCGCCTATCATACCCGTTGCGCCACCCAATAAAGCTATCGGTGAATGACCGCAACGTTGAAAATGCCTGAGCATCATTATGCCACATAAATGACCTATATGTAATGAGTCGGCCGTAGGGTCGATACCTAAATAAGCTACTCCTTTTTCTTTATTGAGATATTCTTCAGTACCGGGCATCATGTCATGCAACATTCCGCGCCATCTTAATTCTTCTACGAAATTCATCAACTAAAACAATTAATTATTAATAATAGTACAAAAATACCACTCTTTATAATAACCACCAAATTGTACCTTGATTTATTTACGGCACCGGGTCATAACCTGAACCGCCCCACGGATGACAACGCAATATTCGGCGAACAGCAAGCCATAAACCTTTGAACGGACCGTGTTTTTTGATAGCTTCTATGGCATATTGCGAGCATGTAGGCGTAAAGCGACACGTAGGCGGAAACATGGGCGATATGCACAGACGGTAAAAATATATCGGTATCAACAGGATATATGAAAGGATTTTCTTCATGCCTCCTCAACTTTTACGGAAATATCATTGATTTTGTCCGTCAATACGGTTATTGCCTCACATATCTTCTCATTAACCAGTTCCGATGAAGAAAGCTCATCGGCAAGCCAAAGAAAAGCTATATCCAGATGAAGAGACTGTTCTGCCACCAGCCTACGCAAAGCAGAACTGTTGTTACGATAAGCCTCGCGCAACTGCCGTTTGACGCGATTACGTTTGACAGCCCTTTTGAAATGACGCTTAGAAACACTAAGCAGCAACTGTACGGCAGGCAGGTCGGCTTGCGAAGGTTCCAAATGATAGATAACACGAATGGGATAAACCACAAAAGAAGTCTTGGCGGCAAACAACGTATCAATACGTTTCTTGCTGCAAAGATGCTGCGACTTATCAAAACCATTTTCCTTCATATATAAAATATGCCGTCGATTGGCTAACCGACGACATTATACAGTATTTACATTATTATCTATTCGTTATTCTCTTTAATGAAAAGACTCAAAGCCGCCGTTATTGATGGAGCGGCAGGCGTTGGAGCTTCCAAATCAAGATGAATGCCGGCATCGCGTATTGCCTTTGCAGTCATAGGACCAAGGCAACCGATACGTATATCTCTTTCTTTGAAGTCGGGGAAGTTCTTCAATAACGAAGTTATTCCGGCCGGTGTAAAGAAAATCATCAAATCATAATCCGATATTTCATTCTCGTTGAAATCAACGCTAACCGTACGGTACATCGCCCCACACTTGAAATCTATTTTATTCTCGGTCAAAATATCAAAGTTATCCGCATGTTGTTCAGACACGGGAATGAAGTACTTTTCAGTATTATGCTTTACTATAATAGGCAATAAGTCTTTAAACTTATTTGAAGCGCCAAAGAAGACTTTACGTTTTCGATATTGTGCATACTTCTGGATGTACAACGCCACTGTCTCAGACACACAAAAATACTTCATCGTCTCGGGAATAGCTATGCGCATACCCTGACATATACTAAAGAAAAAATCGACAGAATGACGAGACGTAAAGATTACGGCAGTATAATCTAAGATAGAAATCTTTTGTTGCCTAAACTCTTTTACCGATAAACCCTCCACCTCAATAAAAGGTCTGAAATCAATCTTAACACCATACTTTTCAGCAATGTCATAATAAGGAGACTTATCTGAAGTAGGTTTTGGCTGCGAAATAAGGACTTTCTTTATTTTCAATGCACTAAAGTTTTATGAGCAATGTAACATACGTTTGATTTAATAACTCTATTAAAAGTAATAGAGGTACTATTTCTAGGGCGCAAAAGTACGGAAAAATATAGAACAAGCCATAGAAATTCTTTAAAAAAAGCTTTAATGCCTCGTAAAACATCAATATTTTAGATAAAACAACCAATATAGCTATAAAAATTAATGCATATTCACACATTAAATTGCTATATGTTATCAATAAGACAATCGGAAAGAGGATAAATCCCACAAGATAAATATTCACCGAATAGCACCTAATCCACTCTTTTCGCGTCTTTACATCAAAGAATATCCAGCCTATAAAGCAATAGCCAAGCCACTTTACTACATAATATATAATAAACAGACAGGCAAAAGCGCCCATAAACCAGTATCGTTCGGGGATTCCGTACAGACTGTCGTTAAGCGTCATGTCCGAATCGGTGAAAAGATAATAATAAAACGTGAGCAATCCCCACATCAGGCAACAGGCAAATTGCAGGAATACTTTCGAGCGCACTTCCTCGATGGTATAGTTCTGCTCTTCATGATTCATGAAAAGTTTCTTTATAGTACGGGAGATGGCATTGTAATTATGATAAAAGATATAACCCACTATCACGAAGATGAATATTAACAATCCTCCGATGACATCGTCGGAACGGACATCATACTTCATTTCAGCGCCGCGATAACCTGAGGTTTCTTCGTAATTCAGGTGATAATAGTGTGTGGTATCTTGCGGTTGATATTCCTGAAACTTAAATTTGCCGACTACACTTTTATTACCGGTATGCTCGGGCGCAGGGCGCATAAGCAACGTCGGCTTATAGCACAAGCTGTCGGGAATAGACGGCATAACATAAGTGGAATCGGGCATACGGTGCCTTACCGGAAACGATGCACCGCCATGCAAAGCTTCTTGCCGTATGCTATCTTTGTTTAAGCTGTTCATTTATTTCTTCAGGAGTTTGTGCCACCACAAACAATTGTCCTCTTTTATCACGCATGAAATGCTGCTTGAGAGCCACATCCATTTGTTTAATCAATGCATCATAAAAATTATTCGTATTAAGCAAGATAATAGGCACATCAATGAGTCCAAGTTGCTTTAATGTAAGCGATTCTCCCAATTCATCCAACGTTCCGTATCCTCCGGGCAAAACAATAATGGCATCCGCCATCTTATTCAACAGACTTTTGCGCTCGCTCATGCTTTCAACTTGCAAGAGTTCAATGCCTGAATGTTCCCAATGCGCCTCAACCATGAAGCGAGGTATTATGCCCAGTACATCTCCTCCGGCTTTCAACGCAGCATCTTCTACCACTTTCATCAACCCGCGAACGCCGCCACCGGTAATTGTGCGCAACTTATGATCACCCAGTATCTTTCCCAAGCGATCGGCTGCATCGACATAACATGAGGCTATTTCAGAGCTTGAGGCACAATAAACGCATACATTTTTTATTTCCTTCATATATATGGCAGAAGTTACATATTATTCGACAAAATTACGAATTAATATGGTAGCTATGCGTGCATAATGAGTTAAAGGAATTAAAAAGTGAATTATACTTCAACTCTTCAATTCCTTTAATGCTTGGCATCGTCGCCTTTATGAAAGGCTATCCGCCGATATTTTATTTTACTTATCCGTCAAAGATTAAAAGCTTCTTTTATTTTGTCTACGTAATCGAGCTTTTCCCACGTAAACAGTTCAACTGTTACGTCACGTGCACCCCAATAAGGCGAATCGAAGTGCTTTGTTACTATTTTTGGTTCACGCCCCATGTGCCCATAAGCGGCTGTCTCAAGATATATCGGGTTACGCAATTTGAGGCGTTCTTCAATAGCTTTCGGACGAAGATCAAACATTTCGTTAATCTTTTCGGCTATTTCACCGTCGCTCAACTTAACATTGCTGTGCCCGTAAGTGTTGACGTAAATGCTGATAGGTTTTGCAACGCCGATTGCATACGACAACTGTACCAACATTTCGTCGGCGACTCCGGCTGCCACCATGTTCTTTGCAATATGGCGTGCCGCATAAGCCGCACTGCGGTCTACCTTGCTCGGGTCTTTTCCGCTGAATGCACCACCGCCGTGTGCACCTTTACCTCCGTAAGTATCTACGATAATCTTACGTCCTGTCAAGCCTGAATCGCCGTTTGGTCCGCCGATAACAAACTTTCCCGTAGGGTTGACGAAGTATTTTATATGCCCGTCGAACAATTTTTTCACGCTTTCATTTGAAATCGAACCAACAACACGCGGTATCAATATCTCAACAACATCTTTATATATCTTTGTCAACATAGCCTCATCCGCCCTGTCCTGAGCTTCTTTTGTGGCGTCAACCGGCTTGATGAAGTCGTCGTGTTGGGTGGACACCACAATAGTGTCTATGCGCACAGGCTTGTTGTCATCACTGTATTCTATGGTTACCTGGCTTTTTGCATCGGGACGCAAGTAAGTCATTACCTTGCCTTCGCGGCGAATTTCAGCCAACACCTGAAGGATGCGATGAGCCAAATCCAACGAAACAGGCATATAATTGTCCGTCTCGTTAACGGCATAACCGAACATCATACCTTGGTCGCCGGCACCCTGATCCATAGGGTCTTGGCGGTCAACGCCTCTGTTGATGTCGGCACTTTGCTCATGAATGGCAGAGAACACGCCACACGAATTACCCTCGAACATATACTCGCCCTTGGTGTATCCGATTTTGTTAATTACGCGACGTGCAACATCTTGCAAATCAATATAAGCTTTAGACTTCACTTCTCCAGCCAGAACGACCTGTCCTGTGGTTACCAGCGTTTCGCAAGCTACTTTAGAACTTTTGTCGTACGCCAAAAGTTCGTCAAGCACAGCGTCCGATATTTGATCGGCCACTTTGTCGGGGTGTCCTTCAGACACCGATTCGGATGTGAATAAATATCCCATAACTCTTAAAATTATAAGTTAATATCCTTATGTAAATAAGAACAAAGTTGGATAGATGTTGGGGGAGAAAATATATGCGAACTGTAATTTTAGCATTTTTTTCTGTGGTTGCAAGCGGCCAAATCTTTCCACACTTTAATTCTGTGTGCAAAGATATATGCTATTTTTTATATAGCAAGGCTTTTAATGATTTTTATTATAAACGGCAGAATAATGTGGTATTTACCGTCGGATGCCAACTGAGTTTTGCATAACTCTCAGGCATGTTTACCATGAATCATAACCGTGTTTACCATTTCTCACGTACGTAATAAGACGTTCTCACGTATGTAAGAAGAGATTCTTACGTTCGTAAAAAGACATTCTTACGTACGTGAGAAATGGTAAACACCTACAACAAACACGGTATTGTCCACGATGAATTACGGTATTACCCGTCATGAGTAACGGCAATATCCGGCGTGTTTTCATCGGCAATGCAGCAAAAAAGAATCCTTGATATTGAATAACTTATTTTGTTATTCAATATCAAGGATACAATATAATGTACACCTTTACCGTTTTATGCCGGCGACAGGTGCTGTTTATAACGGATTATTGGAAAAGTTCCGACAGCTTCTTTTCCAAATCATCACCGCGCAAATTCTTGGCAATGATTTTACCATTTTGGTCGATAAGTATTGAAGCCGGAATTGAATTAATACCATACACCGAATTTGCGGCACATTGCCAACCTTTCAAGTCGGACATTTGCGGCCAAGGCATCTTTAACGCAGCCAAAGCATTGACCCACGGTTGATGTTGTTCGTCAAATGAAACTCCCACTACTTCAAAGCCTTTGCTGTGATACTTTGCGTAAGCGGCAACGACATTAGGCATCTCTGCTCTGCAAGGTCCGCACCACGAGGCCCAGAAATCAACCATCACATATTTGTTTTTACCTACATAATCAGACAACTTTACGTCGTTTCCGTCCGGCGACTTCATTGCAAGGTCGGTGTAAGTGGCACCTACCATATCACGCTTCTTAGCAGCAACAAAATCCTGAACCAAGTTTACCAGCGGTTGATTCTTCACTGCAGCCGGCATTCCATTCAATAAAGAATCTATGCGGACAACGTCCATTTCGTCCTGATACTTATAAAGCAAATATGCTGAAATGGCAGTGCCGGGATGAGCCTTAAACACGTCCATTACCATGTTATCTTCTTTAACTGAAAGGCCATTCCATTTATTTTCAATAGAATCTTCCTTGGCTTTGGTAACCTGTTTCTGTTGTACCAATTTATAATAATAGTTCTGAAGAGCTGCATATTGCGGCTGAAGCGTAGCTTTACTCTTTGCAAACGAATCGTATGCGTCATTCAAAGCCGTACCGCCGATAACAGGTTCTTTGCTCATGGTCACATTTATCGTGCCGCCCTCCGGGAAAACCGGAACAACAGGAATAGGTTCTTTTCTGCCTAATACAAGAAAATATACTTTGGCAGCATCGGCCGTTCCTCTGAATGTGAACGTACCGCGTCGTATCAATGCCGAACTAATAGCATTTTTACCGTCGGGCAGAGTTGAAAGGCTTATCTGCTTTCCGTCATACGACGGACTTATTTTTCCTTTTATCACGTAAGTGCCCCCTGCTTCTGCAACAACAGTGCACACCAACGACATCAGAATAATACACAATTTTTTGCTCATAATAATTCTTTAAGTTTATTTGGCAACAAAGATAAATAAAAATCCAAACAATGAACTTAACTTTACATTATTATCATATAGATGAATTTATGATTACATTTAAAGAACTAACAGTAGCCGACAAGGGTGTTGTCACAACTTATACAATACCGAGCAACCGCATGAATTGCGACTTGTCATTTTCAAACTTAATGTCGTGGAGATTTTTGTATGGAACAGAATATGCAATTGTCGATAACTTTTTGGTAATTAGATTCAGGAACGATGGAAAATTGCTCTACATGATGCCCGTCGGGACAGGCAATATAAAAGCTGTTATCAACCAAATGATTGACGATGCCCACTCGCAGAACGAACCGTTCAGAATGGGCGGCATCTCTATCCGTTATGAGGACGAATTGGATGAAGAAATGCATCACCGCCTTGTGTATACGTTCAATCGGGATTATTTTGATTACATTTATCTGCGTACCGATTTGGCGGAACTCAAAGGGAAGAAGTACCAACCGAAACGCAATCATGTGAACAAATTCAAGAACAGTTACCCGAATTGGGAATATAAGTCCGCCACTCCGACGCTCATTGAAGACTGTCTGGAAATGGAACGCCGTTGGTGCATAGCCAACGGATGCGACGAACATGAAGAACTGGGCAATGAACGGCGTTCGCTCATTTGGGCGATGCATCACGCTGAAGACGTGGGATTGCGCGGCGGCATTCTTTATGTCGACGGAAAGATTGTAGCTTTTACTTTCGGCGCACCGATAAACCACAGTACATTCGGTGTACACTTCGAAAAGGCCGATGTTGACTATGACGGAGCATACACTGTGATAAACCAGGAGTTCGTAAAGCGGATACCCGAACAATACACCTATATTAATAGGGAAGAAGATTTGGGAATACCGGGCTTGCGTAAGGCAAAACTTTCATATAAACCGAATATTCTGCTTGAGAAGGGTATAGCAACACTTAAAGACGAAACGATAAAATGACGGAAAAAGAAGAAACGCGTAGGCTTTGGGAACTGTGCTTCAATAGGAATGACGACGATGTTGCGTTCACAAAGCTTTATTTTTCAGAGCGATATTCGGACAAAGTAAACATGACTTCTTCCTGCGACGGCAAGATTGTTTCGGCAATGCAACTGCTGCCGTATCCGATGACATTCGGCGGACAAACGATACCTACTTCTTATATCTCCGGTGCGTGCACCGACCCTGAATATAGAAGAAAGGGATTAATGACCGAGCTTATTGCAAAGGCTTTACGGCAAATGAAGCAACAGGGCATTTACCTGTCAACCCTCATCCCTGCAAGCGATTCGCTTTTCTTGTTCTACGAAGATAGTCAATTCGACACCGTCTTTTATAACAGGAAACAGGTTATTCCTTTAGATGAATTGCCACTCAAAGAAGAGATAATTGTTACTCCTTTTCGCAAAGGCGAACATGATGTTTATCCATACTTCGCCCGGAAAATGCAGCAACGCAATAATTGCCTGCAACACACGCCGGAGGATTTCCGTGTCATTCTTAAAGACATGAATCTTTTTGAAGACACACTTTATGTTGCCCGCCTTGACAATGACATCGTAGGCTTGGCGTTCAGTTATCCGATAGGAGACCAACTTTATATAAGAGAAGTATTGACTGAATTCCCGTTTGTTGAGGAAACTTTGATTGCCGTTGCAGCAAGGAATGCCAATGCAAAAAAGATTATCGTAACTTATCCGCCCGACGGAAGCAAGAACGATAAACAACTTGGCATGGCACGCATCGTATCGCTTGAAGCGTTGCTCAACGTATATGCGCAAGCACATCCGTCACTTACCGATTCATTTAGGGTAACCGACCATATAATTCCGGAAAATAGCGGAACTTATATCATCAACAAAGGTAAAGTTGAAAAGAATAATTCTACTATCCCACCTCCGGTACTTATGTCGCACTTAAATAGATATCTGCTGAAACCTTCCTATATGAGCCTTATGCTTGATTAGTAAATTCTTTAGCCAACAGGCGTTCCAACTCTTCGGCCGAGAGACGCAATTTGAATTCACCGTGGTCGGCAACAGATATTGCGCCGGTCTCTTCACTGACGATAACCGCCATGGCGTCGGTTTCCTGTGAAATACCCATAGCAGCACGGTGGCGCAACCCCAATTCCTTGGGGATATTAAGATTATGCGATACGGGTAGCATGCAACGCGCAGCCTTGATGCGCCCGTTGCTAATCACCATCGCTCCGTCGTGCAAGGGTGAATTCTTGAAAAATATATTCTGTATCAACAATTGATTTATTTTGGCATCTATCAAATCACCTGTTTTCACCACTTCATCAAGCGATATTTGCCTTTCAAACACAATGAGTGCTCCCTCTTTCAGTTCACCCATCTTCTTGCAGGCCAACACAATAGGCATCACTTCGCGTTGCTCATGGTTCGTTTTGGTGCCCGTAAATAACCTGAATATTCTTGAAGCTTTGTATTGTGACCCCAAAGCATAAAAGAATCGCCTGATTTCGTCTTGGAAAATGATAATCAACGCCAGTGTACCCACACTCACCAGCTTGTCCACAATGGAGCCTAACAGGCGCATCTCCAAGACTTGGGATACCAAAATCCAAATGACAATGAAAATCAATACACCGAAGAATATATTCAATGACCCGCTACTCCGCATCAGTTTAAAGATGTAGTACAACATCAAAGCGACAAGAAAAATATCAATAGCATCTTTTAATCCGAACTCAATGAACATAAGTATTGATTTTATGATAATAACATTTAATTGAAACTACTCATCTTCTCAAATATTTTCACGGCCTGTACAGCTTCTTTCACATCATGAACACGCAATATGTCGGCACCCTTAGTCAATGAAATGGTGTCGATAACGGATGTTCCGTTCAAAGCTTCGTCGGTGGTAATGCCCAACAATTTCGTAATCATCGACTTGCGCGAAACGCCAACCAGTATGGGCAACTTAAACAATTCAAAATCTTGTAAGTGTTGCAGCAACTCATAATTGTTGTCAACAGTCTTGCCGAAGCCGAAGCCCGGGTCAACAATAATATCCTTAACCCCCATTTGATGAAGGCGGTCTATCTTCTCGGCGAAATACAAAAACACTTCTTTTATGAAATCATCATAATGAGGTTTGTGTTGCATATCCTGAGGCGTGCCCTGTATGTGCATCAATATATATGGTACATTCAACTCGGCTACGGCGTCAAACATGCCGGCATCAAGCGTTCCGCCCGAAATATCATTAATAATTGCAACACCGTACTCCTTAACACATACGCGCGCAACCTCGGCACGAAATGTATCCACCGATATTACGGCATCGGGATGTTCTTTGTTTATTAAAGCCAACGCCGGGCGTAAACGTGCAATCTCTTCTTCTTCCGAAACATCTTCGGCATCAGGGCGCGACGAATAAGCGCCGATATCTATTATCGAAGCTCCATCATCAATTATCTGATTAACACGTTCAGATATCTGGGCATAACCGTTTTTCCGACTTTTAGCATAAAATGAATCAGGAGTGACATTAAGTATCCCCATCACCTGAGGGGCGGATAAGTCCATAAGTTTGCCGTTTACATTAATCAATTTAGAATATTCTTTTTTCATAACTTCATTTATGCTTATATGTGCAAAAGTACACATTTTTATTAATTACTTAAGTTCAAAACTGTTATCTTTGCACTAAAATTATAAAATAAAACAGGATTATGGACATTTCAATCCTTTATAAGATTTTCTTAAATTGCACATGCGTCACCACAGATAGTCGCAATTGCCCTAAAGGTTCTTTGTTCTTCGCACTGAAAGGTGCGAATTTCGACGGTAACAAGTTTGCCGCCAAAGCTTTGGAACTCGGTTCGACATACGCCATAGTTGACGAGGCAGAATACGCCGGCTCAACAAATTCACATATCATCTTAGTTGACAATTGCTTAAAAACTCTCCAACAACTGGCGCACTATCATCGCGAGCAAATGGGAACAAAGATGATAGGTATCACCGGTACCAATGGGAAAACGACTACAAAAGAATTGATTTCCACTGTTTTGAAAGAAGCACATAACGTGCTTTATACCGAAGGTAATCTGAACAATTCCATAGGTGTACCATTGACGCTGCTAAGATTAACAGCATATCATGATATAGCCGTTGTTGAAATGGGAGCCAGCCATCCAGGCGACATCAAAGAGCTTGTAGATATTGCCGACCCCGACTATGGAATAATAACCAACGTGGGCAAAGCTCACTTGCAAGGGTTCGGCAGTTTTGAAAACATCATCAAGACTAAAGGCGAACTATACGATTATCTGCGCGACAAAGGCGACAGCACAATATTTATCAACCGTGACAACCGGTACTTAATGAAAATTGCCGGTAAACTCAATCCTATTTATTACGGAAAGAAAGACGGTCTTTACGTTAACGGAAAAATTATAGAGTGTTCGCCGTTCCTCATATTCTCATGGAAAGCAGGTAAAGACAAAGAAAGTTACACCGTACACACAAAGCTAATTGGTGATTACAATTTCGATAATGCTTTAGCTGCCGTTACTATCGGACGCTTTTTCGGTGTTGACCCGATGCGCATCAATACTGCTCTTGAAGCCTATTCTCCCGACAACAGTCGCTCACAACTAAAAGAAACGGAGCATAACAGCCTCATCATAGATGCTTACAATGCCAACCCCACAAGTATGAACGCCTCTCTTGCAAATTACGAAAAAATGAATTTCGAACACAAGATAGTTATTCTCGGTGATATGAAAGAATTGGGTAAAACAAGCGTGCAGGAACATCAGAATATTGTTGACTCATTATCTCAAAATCTATTCGACCGTATAATATTGGTTGGTGAAGAATTCGGCAAAGCCAAACTACCGAACGGCTCTTTTGAACATTACAACTCTGTAGAGGATGTCATTTCGCAACTTCAAAAGCAACCTATCACAGGTGCTTCGGTACTAATAAAAGGCAGTAATTCAATGCATCTCAGCAAATTGGTGGACGAACTTTAATGTCAATGAAACAAATACTCTGAATGAAACTACCTTTTTGGAAAGAATTCTTTTATTATTCAAAAAAAGAACGACGGGGACTTTATATTCTTATCGCAATAGCAATAATAGCCATACTTGCGAGCGTATTCATAACATACCTAAAAGAACCTGAGAACCTCATCAAGCTTTCTTCAAAAGACAGAGCCGCATACGACCGCTTTATCTCATCAATATATCGCACCAAAAAGCAATGGGACAGTTACGATTACTATACAAATAAATATTTTCGCGGTAAACCGAAGCCTATCCTTGCGCCGTTTGACCCGAACACGGCAGATTCAATCACGTTTATCCGCCTGGGGCTACCGGGATTTATCGCAAAAAACATTATTCACTATCGCAAAAAGGGAGGTAAGTTCCGCAAACCGGAGGATTTTCAACGTGTTTACGGATTATATACGTGGCAATATGAAATGCTTCGCCCTTATATAGTTATAGGTGACAGTTACTTGAAAAAACCGAAAGACACGCTTCACTTCAAGCGCTCAAAGTCCGATTCAATAAAATATTTCAAGTATCCGAAAGTCACTGTTATAGCATTAAACAAAGCCGACACGGCAGAACTCTCAAAGATACCCGGCATAGGTTCGGGACTTGCTTCTACAATTGTTCGCTACCGTCAACGCTTGGGCGGATTCTATAGCATCAATCAACTGCATGATATTCCCCATTACCCTGCGTCAACAGACAAATGGTTCAGACTCACCGAAGAGCCTAAACATTCATTAGACATAAATAAACTGACGCTTTCAGGGTTAATGCGCCATCCTTATATCAATTTCTATCAAGCAAAAGTAATAATTGAGCACCGCAAGAAATTCGGTGCCATTAAGAGTTTACAGCAACTTCGTCTTTACAGCGAATTCACACAGAAAGATTTCGAACGCTTATCTCACTACGTCTGTTTTTGATTTATTTACTGAAAGTGCCATTTCTTCTTCTTGGGCAGCTGTATAGATACTGCTGACTCTTTCAGCGGTTGAATTAAGAACGATATACATGTCATTTTTGATATTTACTTCTTGAGGTTTCATTCCAACGAATTCAACTACAAGAGACTTGGCATTGGCAGGAATTTGCGACAATGTGAATTCTCCGTCTTCATCGGTAATAGCCTTAATATTGGTGTTCTTAACAACAATTGAAGCCCCCTGCAAAGGTTGACCGTCTTCGTTGGAAATAACCACACCTGTAACCGCCTTTTTGCCTTGCCCATCGGCAGCATAATTGTTAGTTACATAGATAAACGTAAACGCCAAAAACAACATTAATTTTTTCATTTCGCACTCTCTATTAAGTTTTACGCGACAAAGGTAGAGTATAAAAATGAATCGTACAATAATTTAATATTATTTTAATACAAAAAATATCACTTTGACATATTAAATGCATCCAAACTTCTAAATTCTTACTAATATCCGATTAGTAAAAAGATGTTTTATGGAGGACTATCTTTTGAAACTATTTGTTAATATGAAGCTTGAATGATTAAACTATGTTGTAGAACATACATTTTATTGCCAAAACACTTGGAGGTTATCAAAATAGAGGTACATTTGCAATGTGTTTTTCATAGTATTAGATTTAAGGTTAACGAAGATTGGTTTGTCGAGATGACAAACCTTTTTTTATTTTATATGGCGAACGCATTAAATCCACCATCTACAGGAACAACAACACCGGTAACGAAACTGGATGCATCGCTGATCAGATACTGAATAGTTCCATTAATTTCAGACGGTTGTCCCAAGCGGCGGAAAGGCGTATGGGCTATTACGGATTTGGCGCGGTCAGACCAACTGCCATCAGGATTTGTCATCAATGTCTTGTTCTGTTGCGTCAGGAAGAACCCCGGAGCAATAGCATTGACACGCAAACCTTCACCGAATTTTATTGCAAGCTCGCCTGCCATGAATTCCGTAAAGCTGTTGATAGCTGCCTTTGCAGCGCTATACCCTACCACACGTGTCATAGGGCGGAACGAAGCCATGGATGAAAAATT
>Ga0210129_1000091_pt1 | contig 24597 bp, 41 predicted proteins | sample WestPond_Cattail_2_FD_185582 | JGI IMG/M metagenome (GOLD analysis project Ga0210129, IMG submission 185582) | Wetland microbial communities from the San Francisco Bay, California, USA, that impact long-term carbon sequestration -... | ecosystem: Environmental > Aquatic > Marine > Wetlands ... | reverse complement strand
CCTGTAGCTCAAGTGTATAGAGTATCGAAATATATGGAAAAAGGATATAGATTACCTACTCTTGAAGTTGTTAAAATTTTAGAAGATTGGGTACAGAGAGATGATACGTATAAATCTAAATTACTTTCGTTCTTAACAAAAGAAAACCCTACACAAGATGAAATTCAACATATGGAAAAATTATTACACATTGACTAAAATATTATATTTTAATATATGTGTATAAAAAAATATACACTTATAAATAATGTAAAATATTTGAATTTTTACAATATATGTAGTATAATATTTATAGATATAGGAGGTAATAAATGAGTGCAAATATAGAATCTCTTTTTTATGTGCGAGAAGTTCCTTGGCATGGGTTGGGAACTAGAGTAGAAGAAGCTTTAAGTTCAGAAGAGGCAATTAGTAAAGCAGAGCTTGATTGGACTGTTGATCCTTATCCAGTATATGTAAAAACTAACGATAGTAGTCAAGAAGTTCCAAATATATATGCAAATATTAGGTCAAGTGATCAAAGGGTTCTTGGGTTAGTAACAAGTAAGTATAAAATTGTAAATAACAAGGAAGCTTTTTCCTTTACAGATTCCCTACTTGGGGAGAATGTAAAATATGAAACTGCTGGGTGTCTTTCTTCTGGTAAAGTTTGGTTGCTTGCTAAAATGCCAGAATCAGAAATTGTAGGGGAAAAGTTTGAAAATTACATGGTTTTTTCTAATAGTTTTGATGGGAAGGGCTCTATTAGGGTTGCTATGACCTCTGTTCGAGTTGTTTGCCAAAATACCTTATCCTTGGCTCTTTCGAATGCTAGAAGGGCCTGGAGCACTAAGCATATGGGTTCCATGGAAGGAAAATTGCAAGAAGCTCATAATACTTTACAGCTGGCTACGAGATATGTTCAAAAAATGTCTGAACAAGCTGAAAAACTTACTCAAGAGAAAATATCTGATTCTTACTTTGAACAATTTACTATGAAATTATTGCCTTTTAATGCAAATGAAAGTGAACGTCAAAAAAGGAATGTAAAAGAATTACGAGAAGAACTAACTCTTAGATACTTTGAAGCCCCTGATCTTTCTACTATTCGAGGTACAAAATGGGGAATTCTTCAAGCTGTATCAGATTTTGAGACCCATAGGACACCACAAAGAATAACAGATACTTACAAAGAAAAACTTTTTGACTCTTTCATGAATGGTAATCAAATGATTGATGTAGCATATGAATTAGTTGCTTAATTACAAAGAATATAGTATTATATGAAGGAGAATAGTTTTGTCTATTCTCCTTTTTTAACTATATTTTATATGAATGATTCTAATATAGAATGTGAAGAGATAATAGAATTTGATTTTGAAGAGTATAGAAGTCTTATTTATTCAATTACAAATGATAATTGGAAAATTTGGTATATTGATTTAGAAAATGGAGATGAGTTTGAAGAATATCTTACTAAAGAAGAAATAGAAGTTTGTGATTCTCTTACAATACGAGACATTATATTAAATAAAGAACAAATAAAAGAATATATAACTATTGCATATACTAGAGAATAAAGCATGGAAAGTACTAAAAGACTTTTAAAATTAAGAATATACTATAATATTAAAGATAATATATGGTCATTAAAAATTTTAGATAATGAAGAAGTAAATACCTTTCATTTTAAAGCTACAAATGATATGATTAAAAGATTATTTACTAGAATGAAAGTAAAAGATGAAATAATATACCCAAATAAAAGAAAAATGGTCACCTATCAAGGAATTATAGATTGTATTAAAGAGAAAGGTCTTGGACATATTTTTATATGGAAATCATATTGTCCTAAATCTCTACAAGATTTAGAAAGGTTAATGAGAAAATAATGAATACAGATTATAAATATCCTATTTATGTAGGATTAAAATTAACAAATCCATGGAAAAGTAGTACTATTAAAGTTAATAATATTGAAATTAGTACAAAACCAAAATTAATTTATTCGAAAGAAGAACTTTTACAATTAAAACCCCTTGAAAAGTATTTAGTTATCTCTTTTATATTAGAAGAGATTATTGTTACTCCTAGAAAAGAGGAAATTAAAAAAGAAATTAAGAAAGAAGACATTGTTGAAGAAACTAAAGAAAAATCTAAAAAAATAAGGAAAAGAAATAATGATAACCTTGAAGCAGATATCCAAAAAGTATAGAATAGATATACAAAAGTTAGATAATTGTTATTATGATGCTTTATTGCAAACTAAAAAAATACATCATTCTTTAAATGAAGAATTATTAAAAAAGTTTTTAGAAGATAAACTAGAAGAATTACAAATACCTTATGTTGATATTACAAAAATAATAGAAATATATATGAAAGACACTACGTTACAAAAAAATATTAAAAATGAAAAGTTTTTAAATAAGATTATTTACTCTACCAAAAGTCCTATTGAGATTGTAGAAGAGGAAATAAAAAAAATGGATGCATCTGCTGATACATCCTCAATACAAACTTCAAATAATACTGGTATTGATACAGCTATAGGTAGGAATAAAAAACCACCATATACTTTTAAACATGTAGACTTATATACTAAAGGAATGGAAAGAGAAGAATCTATTGAAGATCAAAATGAAGATAAACCTTTATATAATATAGATATATACTCATAAGAAAGGATTCTTTTTGACAGACGCTATTAGAAATTTACTCAACCAATATAATATTTCTTATAAAGAAAGTTCTTCTAGCTTTCGTATAAAATGTTTATCACCTTTTCACAATGATTCAACTCCTTCTTTTAACATAGATAAAAGAATAGGAGTATTTCATTGTTTTGGATGTGGATTAAAAGGAAACTACAAAAGTTTATATAAATTAATAACAGGTAATTATTATAAATCAACAGAACAAGATATATGGAATATTAATTATCATATAAAAAAGAAAGAAATAAAAAAAGATGATGAAATTTTAATATATGGTAAACTATATGATCCTTTAAAGGATATAGATATTAGAAATTGGTTACGGAAATATGGGGTGTATGAAGATTCTTTTATACAAGATTATCAAATAACATATTCAAAATATAGTGAAATGGTAGCTTCTCAATTAAAAGATGATCCTAAAATGTACACTAAAATGATTAATAGAATTTGTTCCCCTATTTATAAAAATAACAAAATAATAAATGTAGAAGGAAGAGACTATATTACTACAACTAGTACCAAAAAGAATCTTAAAATTTTATATGTAAGAGGAGGTTCTACTCATTATTTATATAATTTTGAAAATATAGATAAAACAAAACCTGTTGTTATTGTAGAGGGAATTAAAGATTTTTGGAAAGTGTGGAATGTATATAAAAATACAATTGTTATGTTTAGAAATATATTATCAGAAGAACAAATTAATTTACTAAATACTATACAAAATGATATTATTTTCTTTATAGACCATGATGAAGGAGGACATATAACTTTAGTAGAAGCAGACAAACAATTAGAGTATGAATTTAAATTTTGTACACCTCCTAGAGAAGGAGAAGATCCTAATAATTGCACATTACGAGAGATAGACAATTGTCTAACACATGCAAAATATTACAATGAATCTTTAGTAGATTCATTATTTTCTAATGAAAATGTAAAATGGTGATGTAACTATATTGAGTATAGGAGACATCATGGATACACAAACGTTAAAGTCTTTACATGAAGGTACATGTAAAGCAATTTCAAAGATTTTTGTATTTAAATTTGGAGAATATAAAAAATTACTTAAAAATCCAATTGCAACTTTGATTTCTACTCTTCCTTATCTTGCTAAAACAAAAGATGCTGAACGACAAAGTATTAAGAACATAGCTGTTTATTTAACAGCTCTTAAAGTAGGAAGTACTTTTAATTATATTAAAGATGAAGGTATTGATGGACGAATAAATCATATTCTTCCTACAAGTGGAGATACTAAAGTTATTGAAAAAGGAAAAAAGTTGTTAATGCTTGTTTCATTAAATGATCATTTAAAAGATGTAGATGTTGATAAAACTAAAAACAAGTATAATCCTGTAGCTGCTAAAGAAGTAGATTATGTATCTTTAAAGGATACTCTTGTAAAAACTCTTTCGAAAGATAAAGTAGAACAAGATTCTTTTGATAGTATTCTTCCTTTAGAAACTGCTGAGAAATTTAGTTGGTGGAATCTATAACGTAATGACTGTGTTTCCTTTAGAAAAGAAAACAATTTCTTTAAATAAAATAACAATTATGTTACCTCCTTTAGATAAGCAAATTACAATTACTGTTTTGTTCTTTAGTGTAATTATTTTAGCAGTAAATGTAGCATCTTTAATGTATGAATTACGATATGATCTTATAAAAGTAATAACACATGCAACAGTTTTATCATTATTAGGGGTAAGTTTAATTTTAGTAGGTTGTTTATTTCTAAAGGAGACATGGAATAAAAAAATTCAAGTTACATTAATATTTATTACATTTAGTGCTGCTTTGTTAAATAATTATAGTTCTTTATATGGGACTGGATTTTTTTTAATTTTTGTATTGTTACTTCATAAATATAATTTTGTTCAAAAAAATTATAGATTTAAAATGATGTGTATAATTGGATATTACATGCTTTTAATTGGTATATCTAACATTGTAAATAATGTAGATACTCTTGTGATTAATAGAATTTTAGTATCTGTTTTCTTTTCAGTGTTCATTTTAATAATAATGGAATTAATAATTAGTGATATAAGTACACCTCCTAATTTTGATAATTATAGAATAAAAGAAAAATTAATTAATAGACTTGACAAATCTTAAAGGATACTATACTATTATGGTAATACTAGAACCATTACCTTTACAAAGAAATTCAATGTATAAAACATATTATAAAGTTATAGTAGACAAAAAAGATGAACTTGTAAAATTCTATAGTAAATTATTAAAGTATGCAACATGGAGACCTGATAAAGATTATTGGGTTATTGTAGAAGATAATTTACAATATTTTCCTCAATTTTTAAAAAGTACAGAAGAAAGATATAGTATTAAACAATAATCTATTTTTAGATTACTATTCATATAATAAAAGGAGTTCTTAATGGAAGAACAAACAAGAGTAAGAGGGAATTTTACTCAAACTGCTAAAGGAATTGCTCAACTAGATTGTACAGCAGAAGCAAGTACACCTGAAAAAATGAAGGAACTTTTATCTCAATGTGTTAGTATTGTAATAGAAGAGTGTCATAACAGGAAAATTCCAGTTTCACATGAAGTAGAAGTAACAACAAAAGTAGAAAAAGAGACAAAAGAAGGGAAGTAAAAATGAAAACATTACTAGAATGTGATTTAGAAGAAATTTCTTTACGATTTAGAGCTATGTATGAATGTGATGAAAAAATTGAAAAGCATAAAGAAGAGATAAAAGATTTTACCTCTAGTATAAAAGATACTATAAAAGCTTTAGCTGAGAAATTAGAAGTGAAACAAAAGAATATTAAAAATGCATATAAAGAATATGTTAAATCAATAACAGAACCAGAAGACACTTCTGAAAAAGATGATGTTATAGCTTTAATTCAAGCTCACGATTTAATGAAGAGAGAGAAGAAGTAACATATAACCTTATAGAATAATTTTTCTATAAGGTTTTTTTATTCTATATGTGAAAAGTACTTATTATATATATGATACTATATAGTACATGTATGATTTAATTATTGGTATAGATAATGGAAGTACTGGCTCTATTGGTATTTTAGAAAATGATATGTATTTTTTTTGTAAAACCCCTGTAAAAAAAGAAAGATCATATACAAAAGTAAAGCAAAATATAACACGAATACACTATCCAAATTTATATGATTTATTACAAAAGAAAATAGGTACTAAAAAAGCAATAGCTCTTATAGAACGTCCTATGGTAAATCCTACTCGATTTAAAGCTACTATAAGTGCTCTTAGATGTTTAGAAGCAACATTAATATGTTGTGAACAATTACAAATAGATGTAGTATATGTTGATAGTAAACAATGGCAAAAAGAAATGTTTAAGACTATCAATAATGATGAATTATCAACAAAAGAAAAAAGTTTATATGTTGGAAAACAATTATTTCCATTATATGAAAATTTAATTGAAAAACATAAAGATGCAGATTCTTTGTTAATGGCATATTGGTATTCTACAAAGGTTTTAAAAAAATAATGAAACAAACAAAAAGAAAAGAAAGAAAAATAAAATGTTGGAATTGTGGTCATGCTCTTGAAAGAGTAGTATATCAAGAAGGAAAGCCAAAAGAAATTTGTCCTAAATGTTCTGCTTCCTATCCTGAAAAACCATTAAAAGAAGCAGCCCTTCATAAATTGCAAGATGAATATTTAATAACAAGAGATAATAAAGTATTAAATAAGATGATGTATTATATTCAAGAAATAGCATACAATCAAATATGTTCAAAATTAAAATCTTCTGGTAAATTTTTAAATGAAGAGGATATTAAAGACAAAGTACAATGGACTCTTTTAAAAATGACTACTAAGTATAGAGAACCAGATTTTAGAATTTCTGTTTCCTTTGTAGAATATATGTCTCAAGTTGTATTATATCCTTTATATAATTATAAAACAAAAGAAAGGGAACAAAAAGAAATATCATTATACACTCCTATTTATAAAAGAGGAAGTAATGATAAAAGAGATTTTACATTATATGATAAAATAAAAGAATTACCTTATCTTGATAATACTAATGATGTTGAAAATTTCTTTTATAAAAATATTCAAAAAGAAAATATTGTTAATTTATTAAAAGACTACATTGAAGAAGTAGTAACTATATCTTGTAAGTTGCAAGGGTATCTACATACTTTAAAACTTATGATTTTATTTGACCATTATGTAAGTTCTACAAAACCTAGTAAGTTTTATTCATATTGGTGGGATAAAGAAGGATTAGAATTAAGAGATCATTTTGAAAAAGCATTGTTTATATTGAGGAATTCACTTAGAAATGTATCAACCATGTAAAACAGAAAAGAAAGAATATATAAAAAATTTATGGGAGTCCCAATTACAAGAAATTTTTTCAATGACTGAAAAAACAAACATGGAAAGTTTTATATCCATTTTATCAATGATAATGTATGAAAAGTTTGATGAAAAAATAGCTAATTTATATGCTATTGTTAATAATCTTGATTTGTTTACTTCTATTGTTAATACTTTTTCAGGAGTAACTCTTGTATTCCCAGATAGAGAAAAATTTAAAGAAAGTATTGTATTAGCTTTATCATACTATTATAAAGAAGTAAAAGGTATGGATTGGGAATATATAAAAAAAGAATTACCTTTTGATGATATTCTTTTATTAAAGGCAGGGAAGAATCTTAATAAATTAAATAAGCTTATTAAAAAGAGGATTAAACAATTATTAGTTGTTAAGGAAAAATAGTATGGACAATATTGATGATATACTTAAAGAAAGTAAAGAAATGATGGAAAAATTATCTTCTGGAAAAGAAGCTATTCCTTATGTTAATACATCTGAAATGTTTCGAAATAATGTATTGAGTTTTATAAATAATCAAATGATGGATATGCAGAATAACAAAATAATGCTTCAAGTTGTAGACTATGAACTTTTAAAAAAAGTAGGTTTACATGAATTAAATGTTTCTGAATTAATGCAATTACGACAAAATATTGTAAATAGTTCTAATGCTAAGACCTCTGTATTACTAGAACCTTTTAAACCAACTACAAATACAACTAATAATTTATTGACTCCTCCAAAAGATGAAGGGGAAGGGGAAGATATAACAAAGAATTTAAATCCAGAACAAAGAAATCTTTTAGATAAATTATATAGATTTATAAGTCAACAAATGGACACTACAAAAGAACCAAAGAAGGAGAGTTAATGAAATATACATATGTTTGTACTTCTTGTATTTTTGAAACAATTATTGATATACCATTAGGACAAGATTTACCAAAAGATGTAGTTTGTGAAAAATGTAATGCTACTATGAAACATAATTTATTTGAACAATTAAAAGAAGCTACACATACTATTATTATACCAGAAAGTTTTAAAGCAACTTCTACATTATATGATAAACAAAAATACTATGGTAAACATAGACTACATGAAAAAAAGCTTTATTAAGTAAAAGCCCTTTTGTATAAGGGCTTTTTTCATATATAACTATTTTTATAATACTTAGGAAATTTTTAATGGAAAATAATAAAATAGACAAATTACTTCAATTTTTTAATATTGCTAAAACACAAATAGGGAATATAGAAACTATAGTTCCAGGTGTTAAAACTACTAAAAAAAATACAAAAGGGAACAAAGAAGTAACTTCTTATAGACCTATTAATTTCCCAACAGATGTACAACAAGCATATCAATATTTTTTACAAAATCAATCAATTTATAATCCCAATAGAAATAGATTTGAATTGTATAGGTCTCTTTTATTTATGGTTCGAAATAGTGGTTTAATGTTAAGTGCTTTACAAACATATATTACAGAAACTATTGAAATGAAAGATGGTGAAAAACCTATACAAATAAAAGGAAAAGAAAGAAAAATAGAAAAATTCTTTTATAATTGGTTGGACTCTATTGGTTTTAATTACAATGTATTAAATGAATTAGTATATGATCTTGCATTATTAGGTGATGCTTTCTTTTTAAATACTATAGATTTAAAAGAAGGAGTTACAGGTATACAATTAATTGATCCTTTTATGATAAAGGATAGAATGGAATTAAATTTAAGTCGTATAGAAGAAATAAAAACTTGGTCTAAAACTAATCAAAATTACACAAATAGTAATAAATCTATACAAGATATACTTGCTGTTATTAAAAATCAGGGAAGTGATAAACAAATAGATGCTTCTTTATATTATAAATCTTATTTATTAGGATTTGAATTAAAGTATGCAGTAGACAATGACAATAAATCACATGCATTGCCTCCTTGGTATATAACTCATTTTAGATTATTTACTACTAAAAGTGAATTCTTTCCATTTGGAAGACCTTTGTTTATTAATTCACTAGCTCCTTTTCAATCGTATAAAACAACTGAAATGTTAATTGATATGTTACGAGTAGCTTCCTTTCCAAAAGAAGTTATTACTATAAAAGGAGGGGATACTCTTAACACAATGGATAGAGTTCAACGTGTTGAAGAAGTAAGAGAGTTTATTGAAAATGTATCCCCTGTTACAAATAATAAAGACAATTTATCAATTAATGAACGAATGTATTGTATTGAAGATTTATTTGATTTTAAAGTATTAGATAGTAATATTGATATGGATAAATTGGGAGATTTAACTAATAAATTAGAAGATTTAATTCTTTCAACTGCTATTCCTGATTCTTATTTAATACCTTCTCGTGGTAGTGGATTAGGTGGAGACAATGCTTCTGCTCTTTACTATAATAATAAAATATTTCAAAGAAGAGTAGAAGGTATTAAATCAGCTATCCTTGAAGGATTTTCTAATGCTTTTAGATTACATTTGTCAATTATAGAACAATTTAATGCAGAAGAAACTGAATTTGAATTGTATATGCCTGTTAATTCTGAAATGTATAATAGTGATAAAGTTAGACAAGATACTGATATGTTAACCTTAGCAACAGAATTAATGAATAATTTAGGTCAAGCTCTTGGATTAGATAGAGGACAATCTTTACCATTAGATGTTGTAAAAGATATATTTCAAACATATTTACCTATTAATGATGATATTTTAAATAAATGGATTAATAAAATTGTTAAAAAAGATGAAGAAGATGAAGAGGAAGGAAAAGCAGATACTTATAATGGTAACCCAGCTCCTTTAATTGTACCAGTTAGTCCAGAAGGAAGTACACCCTCTAAAAATTCTTCTTTCCCTAAAAAACAAAAAAAAGAAAAATATAATAATACTATATCTAAATTTTTAGAAGATTATAATTATGGGGAAGATTCTTTAATACGAGAAGCTTATTTTAAAACAAAAAAAGAATATGGCTATACAAATGGATGGTTGGGAAATTACATCTATTGGAATGATACTTATCATAAAGAAAAATATAATGGTAAATTAAATATATATAATTTGATGAAAGAACATATTTGTAGAGAGAAAGCAAAAAAGTTAGAAGATTAATTAAATTTATAGAGGATTTGTAACTATATTACTATGAAACTTACTAAAAATTATATATTGAATGGTGTACATCTTAAAGATAAAACTACTATTTATGAATGTAAAAAATTAGAAGAATGTATTATTGCTACTGGAAAATGTAAAGATGATCATGTATTTCTTGTGAAAAATAGAGATAGAGCTTATTTTCCTCGTTGTAGTATTATACATGATTATGTAAACAATTCAGTAGAAAGAGTTATGTTTTTAGATTTAGAAACAGCATACAATGAAGGCATTTACTATAATCATGAAACTGGTAATGTTGGATGTTTAATGAATACAACATTAAGTGTTCAAGAAGATGAAAAGATGAAAAAATTAGTTTCTAAAAGTAAAACACGTTGTCTTGATGGAATTAAGGTAGATGTTCTTTTATCATATGGTGATTTTGATAGAATAGCAGATGGTCTTTTGTCTGATAAAGACACTATAGCAGGACATACTTTTTTATTAGAACTTCAAAAAGATGGAACTTTAAAATCTAAAAAATTTGAAATTATTATTAAGAATGAAGAAGAAGGTAATGAAGAAATTAAAGATGTTAAAATAGAAAGTGGTGATATTAATATGGAAGAATTAGCAGTACGAACAAATCATTCTTATTTATTAAAAGATGTAAAAGATAGAGAAGGTAATATTATCGATGTAGGATATACTATTAGTGATGATTATTTATCTTCTGTTATGAGAAAAATTAATACAGAAGTAGAATTAGCAGATGAGAAAACAAGACATTCTTATACAATTGAAGAAATACTACATATCTTAAAAAAGAAGAAAGAAAAATTTGATTCCCCTAACAATACAAATAGAGATTTATATAAAGATGATGGGGAAGGAAATAATATAGGATTAAGAACAACTGGTCAAATAGGAATTGATTTAACAACTAAAACTTTTTATTATGATAATATATATAATAAAAGTGAGATATTAATGGTTTTAAATAAAATGCCTAAAGAGATTACTCCTATTATTAGTATAAAATTATTAGGAGGAAGTCAACCAACTGAATTTGTTGATTATTAAACAATAAGAGGATTATTATGGATTATGAAAGAATGGCAAAAGCTATCATTATGATAAATTATGGAATAACTGCATTAGAATATGAAAATGAAGACAAAGACATTAATACGCTTATAAAGAATGTAGATAAGGAATTTTTTAATATTGAAAAAATTATAAAAGAAAAATACCCTGAATTATTAAATACAATAGATGATCTTTCTAAAGAAGTTACTAATGATTTAAGAAGTTTACATTTCTTTTATTAAGTTATTAACTATTTTAATAAAGGGATTATAATAATGGAAAACATTTATACAAAAGGTTGTAAACAATTAGAAGATAAACGATATAGATTATATGAAAATTTTATATTAGATTCTACTAGAATTGTAGAAAAAAAAGCAATTGATAAGTTAGAAGAGTCTATTAATGGACAAAATTTACCTATTTATGGTTCTTATACTATTAAATTATGGGAACAACAAGGTAAAAATTTAAATAAAAGAAATTATAGAAAAGTTTTTGAAAAAGTAATTAAAGAAAATAAAGTTACTGTTGGTTTAATGAATCATCCAGATGATGTTGGAGATGTACGAGATGTATTTGCTGTAGAACGAAATCCAAGAATAATAGAAGGGTGGTTATGTGTTGATCTTACTTTTGTAGGTGAACATGGAAAATTATGTGAAGCTATATTACAAGCAGGGGGACCATTAGAGTTTAGTTCTAGTGCTATAGGTGATGTAGATTATAGTGGGGATGTGTTAATAGAAGGATTCGAATTAGAAAGATGGGCTGATAGAGTTTTTGTAGCATCTAATGGTCTCTCTTTATTTTTAAACAAAGAAGATAGTTTACCAGAAGCAGTTGCATTAAGTTCTGGAAATTCTTTAGTTGAAAATGTACAAAATCAAAATATAGAGGATGTAACTATATTAAAAGAAGAAATAGGAGAAAAAATAATGCCTGACAATAAAGTAGCAGAATCATTACTTTTATTGAATATCAAACGTATGATAAAAGATGCTGAAAAGACTGAAAATTTATCAGAAAAAAAAGCAATTCTTGAATCTGCTTTAACATATTCAAATGAACTTACAGATAAGTCTTTGTTTGATAATGTATCTACCCTTATAGGTGTTGTGGATAAAGATATTCATTTATTAGCTGAAAAGGGTAAATCAGTTGATAGTCTTACTGAGTCTATGAAGACACTACAAGAAGAAAAAGACAAAGTAACAATTGAGTTAGAAACAACTAAGAAAGCATTTGATGAATTACAAGAATCATATAAAGTGCTTGTTGAAATGTATGAAAATAAACAATATGAGTCTGGTTCAAAAGAACTTGAAGTTAATAAACAATTAAATGATGTAGTTGTTTCTTTACGAGAAACTATTAAAAAATTAGAAACAGAAAAAGATTATTTTGAAGCAATGTCTAATACAAAAGTAGATGCGGATTATGTAGTTGCTCTTAGAGAAGAATGTAATCTTTATAAGAATCAAATTCATGAATTAAAAAGACAAATGAAAGAAAAAGTTCTTTCTGAAAAAAAGGATTCTTTAAGAAGTACTAAAGATATAGAAGAAATTGCAAAGAAATATAAAGAAGAACCAAAGAAAGAAGAAGATACTTCATTTGAAAAAAAGTTCTTAAATGAAGAAGTACAAGACTATTTTAATGATCTTGTTTCTAAAGATGATACTATTAAGAATTATACTAGAAAGTTTTCTAGATTTTCAACTTTAAAAGAAGCTCAATCCTTTATTATGAATCTTGAAAAAGAAACTCCTTTACAAGAATCAAAAAAAGATAAGAATGGAATAGGGTCTTATTTAGCTGAGAAGGGAATGTTTTAATACTGTATTTTATTAAAGAGGATTAATAAAAATTATGCAAGTTAGACCAACAAACGGTGTGTCTTATGGTGTTAAATATAAAGTTACAGGGGAAGAAGTAGATGTAGCTGAAGTAGTAACTTTAGTAGCTACAGGTGCTCCTACTGTTGATGGTAACGTAACAGTAACACTTCCTTCTTTATCTGGAGTAACGGTTGCTGTTATTGGGGTTGCTGTAGCTGAAGTAGTAGAATTAGAAGTAACAGCTGAACCAACAGCTGATGGCAATGTAACAATAACTCTTCCTTCTTTAGCAGGAGTTGCTGTAGCAGTATTAGATGTTGATTTGATAAATGATGTAGCTACTAAAATTAGAGCAGCTACATTTACAGGTTGGACAACTGGAGGTTCTGGGGCTATTGTTACATTTACAAAAAATGTAGCTGGAGCTGTGTCTGGTACACCTACCTTTAGTGGGGGTACTACGGGAGTAACTGCAACTATTAGTATTACAACTGTAGGGGTTACTGCTGATACTACTACTACAATGGCTACTAAAATTAGAGCAGCTACATTTACAGGTTGGACAACTGGGGGTTCTGGAACTACTGTTACATTTACAAAAAATGTAGCCGGTCCTGTTTCTGGTACACCTACCTTTAGTGGGGGTACTACAACTGCAACAGCCACAATTACTATTACAACAGTAGGAACAAATCATGCAGTTATCTTTGATTTTAGACAATCTAGTGCTGCTTATCGATATGATTTAGTAGCTTATGTATATATTACAGATGCTACCGGTGCTCTTGCAAACCCAGTAGATTTAACAATTACATATCCTAGTCATGGAGTTATACAAGTAGATGGTTCTTTAGTATTAGATACTATTGTTAATGTAGTAGCTCAATGGGATTGTTTGAGTGTGTAATTAATTTAAAAATAAAGTCTTTAAAAGAGTACTATTTGAAATAGTACTCTTTTTTTATAACTATTATATATGATATAGAGGCTTCTGTATGAAAGTTTTTTTAAAGGAGAAACAAAAAGTCCTTGATAGAGAAGGAAGAATATATACTACTGAAAAAAATGATTATATAGAATCTTATAATAAATTATTTGATTCACAAATAGTATCTTATTTAAAAGATAATAAGTTTACAAGAGAACAAGTAGAAATTGTATTAGAATTATTAACAACAACTGTAAATGTAAAAAATCTTGAAAAGTATCTTAATAAACTTATAAAAGATAAAGTATCTACTATGCATGAATTAACAAAAGAACAAATACAAATAATATATAGTATATTTTTTAATTTTTAATAAAGTAACTATATAGTAATAAAGGTAAATAGGAGATTAATAAATTATGGAAGTTAGACCTACTAATGGTGTTTCTTATGGATTAAAGTATACAGTAACATCAGCTGATGCTTCTGCTGGTTACGTTGTATTTGATTTTAGAAAGGATGTCAATGAAGCTTATCGATATGACCTTGTTGCTTCTGTTCTTGTGTTAGATACATCTGGAGCCCCTACTACTGTAGTAGGATTTAAAATTACATATCCAAGTGATGGAGTTGTAAAAGTAGAAGGTACTTTAGTAGCTACTACTGTTATTAATTTAGTAGCTCAAAGAGCTAATCCAACTGTATAAGGTAGTATGTATAATAAAAGTACTTCTTTAAGAAGTACTTTTTTATTTTTAACTATATAATAGTAATGATATACTAAACACTTATAATTTGTAATATGTTATTATAAGAAAAAATAAATTGTATGGTTTATATGAATACAAGAAAGTCATAAATAATATATGATCATGACATTGTAGGTATATTAAAGTATATATTAATTAGGGAGAATTTAATTATGATTGCAAAACAATCTACTCAAGGTGGATTTGGTCGAAGAATGGGTCTTCAAGAAGGTCAAGCCCAAAGTAAATATAGTGAATTTGTAAATGAACGAGAAGAAATGGTTATGAGATTAAAAGAAAAGTTTGAAAAAACTGATGAATTATCTTTGGGTGGTGGAAAACTTGATTCTTTATTCGAAGCTAATCCTAGAAAAGCAGCTAACCTTGTAATGTTCCTTGAACAAACAGAACGAGCTGCATTTAATGATCCTGTTCTTACAGGAAATCTTAATACTCAAAGAGCTCTTACAGAAGCAAGGTTACGAGAAGATATTCAGTCTTCTGGTTTTTTAAGTATGACTCCTATGGATATTGTTAAAGTTGCTCGAATAGGATATCCAAATTCAGTATCCCCTGATCTTTTTGATTTCTGGGGAATGGGTTCAATGAAAGACAGTATTTATAAGTTGGAAACCTTATATGGTTCTACAGCTCGTGGTGCTACAAAAGATACTGTGCTTTATGAAAATTATAATGATGGTCGATATCAGTCAGAATATGAAAAGGAAGTAATTACTACTGCTGTTCAGAAAATATTCACTGGTACTTTAGATCAGCATCCATTACGACCCTTTAAGGTTTATGTGTATTTGAATGGTTATCAAGTTGGTACCGATGATGGTAATGGTACTGTTGTAGGTCCTGGGGTTCTTGATCCTGCTGCTACTAATACAGTTAATTATACATCTGGAGATTTTACAATTACATTCCTTGCTAACCTTGCTACTACAGATGATCTTTATATTGAGTATGCTTATGATTCTGAACAACAGACTTTGTTTGGAAATGTTGGTTCTATTTTACTTGACTTAGTAGTGTATGATTATCGTGCTACTCCATGGCCTTTGGTTATTGAGTGGACTAGATTTACAGAGGAATTGATGCAGTCTAAGTTAGGGCTTTCTGCCAAGGATGCTTTAATTACTGGAGCTGCTAATGCCTTTAGAAAGGGAATGGATGAATTTTGTATAGCTAAGGCAATAGGTGCTGCAAAATGGACTACTCCAATTACATTTGATACTGATTTTGCTGCTGCTGGTTCTGATAGTTCAGTTGAACATGCACAGGCTGTTTTACAAGCTATTGCTAATGCTGAAATGAAGTCTTATGGAGCTCTTGGTCGTTTACCTGATAAGACTAATCTTATGGTAGACTATCCTGCTTATGTGTATCTTACAAAACATAGGTTATTTAATTCTGTTAATGCTCCTAGTAAGATTGGTATTTTCAAAGTTGGTACTCTTGATTCTCGTGATGTGTATGTTGCCCCTCCAAATGTTATGGCCAGTGAATCTAACAAGGGCAAAGTGTATTGCTTTGGTAAGGGAAATGATAATATGAATATTGATGCTGTTGTGTCTGTTGGTACTTGGAAGGCTTCAGTTACTACTAATCCAGTAGAATTAAAGAACTTCAATAGCCAGATGGGAATGGCGTTTTACGGGGATATTAGGAAGAACAACGTTAAGTTTGCAACTTCTCTTGAACTTACTAATTTGACTCCTAATAGCTAATTTTTTAGTTTTAATTGTTGAAATCGAGAGGTAGATTTATTTTTACCTCTCTTTTTTATACTTGACAAAGTTTTTACATTCTATTATTATAGAGTATAGAAATGTTGTTGAATTTACTTGGATTCCTGAAAGGGGCTAGTAGAGTCAAGAATCAGGGTTATAGTAACTGACGTAAAAGTTACATCACTGAGGAGATAACAAGCATCACTAGAATTCAGGTTTATTTCTTGGGGGGAGTAACTCAATTGGTAGAGAACAGGACTATTGTAATGGCATATTGGTTCAATTCCAGTCTCCCCTATATTTGTCTTGATAGCTCAGTTGGTAGAGCAATAGGCTGTTAACCTATTGGTCGATGGTTCAAATCCATCTCAAGACTATGTTATAAAAAAGGAGTTTACTAAAATGAATGATAATCCAATAATTTGTGATCCTGGTAGTGAAGAAGCAAATACTTTGCTTAATCAAAATTGTGAATTTTCTAATAGTTATTATGCTTTAAAACAGGATGATTATTCTTTTATTATTAAGGGGAGTTTGCATATTAATGGATATAATAGACCAAAACCCTTTTTTTGTAGAGAAACACAAGAGTTTTATACATTTATTAGGGAAATAAAAAAGACTTAGAAATTTCTTTTTATTTGTTCATACAATTCCAAGAGTTAAAGAGATAAGAGAATAGTGTATCTTTTTATATACATATCTATACTTTTTTATACAATATATTTTTATACTTGATTTTTATAATAATATGGTATATACTTATTAATAAGAAGGTATTATATGCAGCTTGTACAAGATAAAGATACTTATAAGTTAGTAACAGCTAATAGGAAAATTAGATTTGTAGGAACGAGAGAACAAGCTATCTTTGAATTCTTTTCTAATTTTTGTACAACGTTTTCAACATATCTAATTGAAAATAATACTATAATTAACAATCCAGGAATTAAAACCCCTTTTGATTTAATAGTAGAAGAGAAAAAAAGGGCTTTACAATCTTTAAAAGACCTTAAAAAGAAAATTAGTATTGAAAAAAGTAAAGCAACTAAAATATTTAATCAAAATATTAAAAATTTTATTAATACATTAGTAGAAAATAATATACAAGTTTCTTTAAAAATAGCATCAACAAATTCAAAATATTTATACATTAATAATACTATGATTATTAGATTTTCAGATCATACTCCTGGATACAATTATGATCCTGATTTTTTAGTATATAAAGGGGACAATGGAGAATTTCTATTTGGTCGTGTGTATAAAGAAATTTCAGTTGAAAAATTGTATAGTATAGTAGTAAATCATTTATAATAAATAAAAGGAGGTACTTATACAGCTCCATAGACCCAAGCTGGTAGCTAAGGGAAAAGAGCTTACAATTTTAATTTGACAAATAAAATTAAAAGGAAGTAAAAGATGATAACACTTACAGTATGGGGTGGTCGTTGGATAGATGAGAATCATAAATATACTAGAGCAGTAGTAGCTGCATATACAAAAAAGCAAGCCATGGAGTTAGCAGGGATTTCATATAGGGAAATAACTGATTATTGGTCTGAAACAGGTAACAAAACTGAATTAGAAACAGCTAATGTTCCTGGACTTTGGGTATGGAATAAAGAGGTTGGAAAGAGTGCTTTTTTAATTAGAAAGAAGTAAATAATATGGTCAGAATTTAGAAATGAAAAGTTATCTATTATGCAATATCAAGAACTTGCAAAATAAATTGGTTTTGATACAACAACTTTTGATCTTGTTGGACCAATGTGAAAATATAAAGGAAGTACCAGAAATAATAAGTCATGAATTAAGTCATTACATACAAACCCAAACAGTAGAATATACATATAATAAAACAGTAAGTAGATGTTTACAATTTGAACAACAAGTATATGTTATTTTAAAAAAAGTCATATAGAATGGTTAACTACATATTTATCTCAATGGCATATTCAAAATGATATACAAGATTGTATTTTTAAATAAAGGAGAAATTAATGAATAAAAGAAACAAAGCTAAATATTTTATAAAGAATGGTTGTTGTGGTGGAATTTGGTCTTGTGAAACTTGTTTCCTTCCTCATAATTGTGCTAATCTCTATGGTGAGCAAGATGTATTAGTTTTAGCAAAGCAATACTTACAAGATCATCCAAAAAAAAGTAAAGGACTTCCTGGTCAGATGATAGAAGACATTTGTGCAATTGCTAAGGAATCGGTTGATTGGCCTCCTACTCAAGGACAAAGAATTCATGAAGTACTATATAAATATGGATATAAGATTGATAGATTAAACAATGAAAGGAATACTTAATGAATAAAAGAGATTTAGCTAAACTTTTTTTAAAAAACATTGAAGAAGGATATGATAATTATTGTGATGGACTAACATGTAATTATTGTTCATGGTATAATAATGGTTGTCCTGAAATATATAACATAAAAAATTATAAAAAATATTTTGAGAAGTATCTTAAAGAACACCCAATTAAATTACCAAAAGAAATGATACTAGAATTAGTAGGAGGATGCATGAATCAAAAGGATGAAAATATTTTAAAGAAATATGGATATGAGATAGAAGTAATGAATAAAGTATATGAAATTCGTTATTCTTATGGTTATAATTTTGTTAAATTTTTCAAATTTATTAAAATAGAAGCTCCCAAAGAACCTACAAAAGAAGAAATAATAGAAACTATACATAAAAATTATTTAGTTAGTGAATATTTTACTATTACAATTGACTCTATTAAAGAAATAGTATAAATAAAACAAGGAGAATGATATGTATTATTGCGATGATTGCTATACAGAAATTGAAGATGAAGATATTAAATATAATGAAAAACTAGATATTAATTTTTGTCCAGAGTGTAATAGTAGAAATGTATCATACTATAATTGTGAAGTATATAAAGATAATAAATTTTGTAATATAAAAAAAAGATATAGGAAAAGAATAATATTTAAACATATAGAAGAGTTTAATGATACTTATTTTGCTAGATGTAAAAAGATGGTTAAAGAATCAGGATTTACTCTTGTTCTTTGTCAAGATGAAAAAGTAGAAGATTTTAAATATGTACCTATAAAATATCTTATTTTAAAGAAGAGAGGAAACAATGAAAAAAGTTAATCCTTATAATTTTTCTTTAGTTGGTTTACCTGGGCCTTGTGGTATATTGTGTAAACATTATATAAGTTCCTTTGAGGATATGAAAGAACCATGTCAACATATAACTTCTTTAGAACGATGGGTAGAAGTCAATACAAATTATTCCCCATATTAAAAAGTAAAAAGGAGTCTATTTTGGAATTACCTAAAAAGCCTTTAAATCAAGAACTTTTAGATATATCTCTTTCTTTAGCAAGTGAATATCATAAAGGACAAAAAAGAAAAAATGGAGAAGATTATATACAACATTGTATTCGTGTTTCAGATAGATGTCATTCTACAACTTTAAAAATTATAGCATTATTACATGATACTTTAGAAGATACTTCTATGACAATAGAAGTGTTAGAAAAATATTTTTCAATTATTATTGTTAATGCAATAGAACTTCTTACATTTGATAAAACAAAAATGTCTTATGTAGATTATATAGTACAATTAAAAGATAATCCTTTAGCTTGTACTGTTAAAAAAGCAGATATACTAGACAATTTAAATGGAGCTACAGGAACATTAAAATGTAAATATGAATTAGCTCTTTATATTTTAAACAAAGAGGAGTTTTAAAATGAAAGTAAATTTTGATGGATTACGAAAAAATATTGCTAATTCATATACACGATTAATTTCAGATTATCAACAGATAGTTAGAGAATTAGATGTTGTAAATGAAGATAATAATTTGCTTTTTGATTTAAAAAGTGATTTAGATGAGATGCGTAAAACAGTTGCTGCTCTTCTTTATTGTTATGATGAAGAATCTATTAAAAAAGAAAATGATTGTCATAATCTTGAAGAAGTTGCAAACAAATTACCTTATACAGAATTTTTATAAATTAACTATGTTGAAATAAGAGGAATATATAATGAATGATTATGAAGATAGTGATGATTTTAAAATAACAAAACGTGAATATATTAATTTAGGGACTTATATACAAGATGGACCCAAGAAGTAGATTTAGAAAGAAGACAACTATGTGGTATGATGAAACCCAAGAAAAAGCTATTTTTTTCTTGGGAAGATAATTAGAAAAGTCTAGTTAATAGTGTATACATGACAAAGGATATAATACTTTGTCCAATTGCACTAATTAACCAAACCATCATCTTTTTAATGTTATTTTGATTCATTTTGATATCCTTGTCTTTGGATTAAATAGCTAATTCAAAGACATTTTTGATTCAAAATGTATATAAAGGAAACCAGTCAACTTATTACTATAATTATATATAAAAAGGAATAAATACAAGGTAGACCCAATAGGTAGACTTTGAAGATGGATAACTATTTTTAAATAATAAGGAGAAAAGAATGGATAATTTAGAAAAAAGTGGGCTTGGTGGAACTATAATTCCAGAAAAAGATAAAATAGAACTTACTTTAATGAAAAAGTAAATTTTATTGATTTTTGTCTTTTTTTATTAAATTAGAAGTTATTAATTGTAATGCTCTAATTTGTGCATTATAGGAACAACGGTTTTGTTCATTTAAATTTTTCAAAAATAAGATCAAGTCGATTTTCAATATGAAGAATTGATAATTCAACCTAAAAGTTAAACCAAAATTACATCCATAGTTATAGTCATTACTACTCCATCTTTAGTAAGAGTTGGTAAATTTTCACTAAATTTTGTAACTTGAAACCCTTGTTCTTTCAATGCTTTAAAAAACTTTTCTCGGAAAAAGGCAAAACCTTCTAAATCTTTTTCTAAAGTTCCACTTTCTGTATGAAGTTTTAAATATTCATCAACTTCTGATTCAATAACTACATTATTTTCTATTATGTTCATAATATTCTCCTACTTTTTAATAGTTGTACTATACTAAATCCTACTTTTTATAGGTCTATCACGTATGTAAATCCCTTAATTTATTAGATAATCTAGTTTATTACGCTAAAGAAATGGCTTCATTAGAGAAAATAATTAACAAAGAGAAAAAAGAATTAGAAGAAAAAGAACAAGAATATAATGTATTAGATACTAAAGGGAGAATAACAAGTAAGGAAATGAAAGAACTAGAAAAGGAATATCCAAGTTTAAAAAAGATATTTGATAGTATGAAAATATAAGTTTAATATTATTTAAATTCTACCATATTTTGTTTATACCATGGATGATGCAATAAATGTTGTAATACTTCTTTTTTAAACCATTCTCCTTTAATATGATACATTGAACAAACAAGATGTATATGATGTTCGAATGTAGTATTGTCATCTTCTAAAGGAATAGTATATATTATTTTTAATTTTTCAGGATTCCCCACTTGTAAGTTTTCAAGTCTTATTTTTAAATCTGTTGTACATCCTATTTTTATTTCTTCTTGGCTATTGGATACAAAATAAATGTAAGTCATAGTATAGTAGTTATAATAACTATTTATATATACATAGGAAAAACAAATGAAAATAATAATTTTATCTAAAAATACTATTGTTGAAAATTTATTAATAAAAAGAAATTCAAAATTAATAGAAATAAATAATATAAAACATTTTAAATATGAAATTTTAAAGATTGGAAGAAAATGGTTAGAAGCAAGAGATGTTGAAAAAAAATATATTAATTCTATTGAAATTAATGATATATCTAAAGATTGGAAAGTAGGGGATATTGTAGAGTTTGATGGGACACAAGAGTTTAAAACGAGTTCATATGGTACAAAAGTATTTGTTTATCCAATAAACAAAGAAGAATCTACAAAAGATAAAGATATAGAAGAATTAGAAAGATGGCTAGATTATATTGAAAATGCTGCATTTGGCAGTACACCATATCTTTATAAAAATGGATATGATAAAGTACAAAAATTACATATAGAGGAATATCCAGAATATATGCAACGTTTAGAAAAAGCTCTTAATAATATTGAGAAACATCAAATTATAAAATGGTTATCTTATGTAGAAGAAGCAGCATATAGTAAAACCCCTTATTTATATAAAAATGGAATAGACACTTTAAAAAGTCTTAATATAGAAAAATACCCTGAATTATATAAACAATTACAAAATGCTATTGATTCTGTAAAATCATATGTTGAAATAAAAAAAGATAAAAAAGACAAAAGATATTTCTTTCCTCTTTCTGATGCTCCCATCATAAACAAAGTATATCAAAACAATGATACATATATAGTATATACAGAAATGGGAAAATCTTTTTATATTGATGAAAATATGCCTAGTATTTTTGGTTCTCGATTATTGGGTCATGAAGGAGAAAAAGGAGCTTATTATTATTATAGAGAAGCTACTCCAGAAGAAATGGCTTTATATAAAAATGAACAAGAAGAACATGATAGAAAGAAAAAATTTCATAATGAAGTATTACATTTTATAGAATATGTTATTCAACATGGTGTAAAACCAAGTAATAAAATTTCTTTTCCAGAAGGAATAGAAGTATTAAATACTATGAATATGTATGGAGGAGGAGAATGTTTTGTTATAAATGAAGAAGATAATAAGATATGGTATATTAAAAATAATGGAGCTGATGGAGATAATTGGGAATATAATAATATTAAGACTACTGGAGCAGGTGCTATAGGTTGGTATATACCTTATAATAAAAAAGATGCAACTTTATTATTAAATAATTAAAATTAACTATATATATACATAAAGAGGAAAATTAAGTATGAAACAAATTAGAATTAAAGAAGGACAATCTCTTTTTGATAAAGAAGGGAATGAATATCAAAGTGAAAAAGGGGATGTTTTAATAGGAACAATTAAAAAATTACAAGAGAGTAATCATATAAGTATTAGTGTAGTATATGTATCTGGTACAGAGTCTATTACTAAAGAATACACTGAAAGAAATTATAAAGATATAGATAAAATTGAAAAAGCATTACAAGATACTTTTGAAAGTGATGATTATGGTATTGATTCTATTTGGGTAGAAGGTGGTAATTTTAGTTTACTAAACTTAGATTGGGTTAGTATATTAACTACTAAAGGTTTGTTAAATACAGATTTAGTAGATGCTATTTTTGAAGAAGATTCAGTAGAACTTTTTGTAAAAATGGAATTTTGTAGTGAAGAAAATTATGATATAACACCTGACAGGTTAGAAGAACTTACTGTGTATAAAGCTCATAATGATTTTATGGTAGAAGGACAGTATGGAAGTGTTTATCCACAAGGGGTAGTAGATGACTTGGTAGAAATTTTTTATCCTGATTTATTAAAAGCACTAAAAAAAGCAAATGGAGAGTCTTATTTTGATTGGGGGAAATTATTGAGTGATAATGAAATAAATGGTGTATTTAAAGGTTCTAATATAGATGATTATTTTGTTTATACTTTTAATGTATAAGTATGAAAGATATAGACATATATCATTTATTAAAGAAAGAAAATTTTACAGATGATCAAATAGCAAAAGCATCTCAATTATTAGCTAATTCTATAAATATAGATGACTTTGAAGAACAAGTAGCTAATAATAGAAAATGGAAAGCAGCAGAGTTTAATAAACTATCAAATGCTCAATTGTATTATTTGTTTTATACGTTTGAAAAAATTAGTGAATAACATAGTATGGCAAAATCATGGAAGACGTATGCTCTTGATAAAGGAGTAACACCTTACAAGGCTAAAAAATATTGGACTATCTCTAAAACCCAAGCAGAACATAAATTTAATAAAGATACATCTTCTTTCTCACAAGAAGAATGGAGGTATGTAATGGGTATATTTAAAAATATAATAAGTAATTCTTTACAAGAACAATTACAAGAAGAAGAAAATAAACAAGATGATGCTTTTTTAGGATATGCTAAAAATCAAGGATTAGATAATGAAGATCAAGCAAAAGCTTTATTTAGTATAGCACAAAATAAAACAGCAAAAGAAACTAATAAAGAAAAAGATTCTTTTGG
>Ga0210129_1000090_pt1 | contig 24720 bp, 22 predicted proteins | sample WestPond_Cattail_2_FD_185582 | JGI IMG/M metagenome (GOLD analysis project Ga0210129, IMG submission 185582) | Wetland microbial communities from the San Francisco Bay, California, USA, that impact long-term carbon sequestration -... | ecosystem: Environmental > Aquatic > Marine > Wetlands ... | reverse complement strand
TTGCACTGGATGCAGGCATCCAGGTTCACGGCCATGGCCGGATGCGACACGTCGGCAGCCGGTTGTTCGCGCCGCAGCGCTTTCAGTTCGGGGCGGACCTGGACGTCCATGTGCTCGGCCCATTGCGACAGTTCGCCGTGCTGGCCCACGCCCTCACCCCTGCCCTCTCCCAGAGGGAGAGGGGGTGAAAATATGGCCGCCTTGCCGCGAAGGGAAGTTGTCCCCTCTCCCTCTGGGAGAGGGCTAGGGTGAGGGCGGCTGTCGTCATTCCACTTGTAGCCCACATCCGGCATGTCGGACAGCAGCATCTCCAGCACCATCTTCTGGCTCTTGACGGCGCGCTCGCTGCTGCTCTGCACTTCCATGCCGGCGCTGGCCGCTCGGCAGCAACTGGGCGCGAGCGTGCGCTCGCCCTTGATCTCGACCACGCAGGCGCGGCAGTTGCCGTCCGGGCGCAGGCCGTCCTTGTAGCAAAGGTGCGGAATTTCAATGCCGACCCGCTTGGCGACACTGAGGATGGTTTCGCCGCTGTAGGCGCTGACTTTCTTGCCATCGAGGGAAAACTCGACGGTTTGCACGGTGACTTCTGCAAGTTTGGCGGGCGCGTTCATGCCTGGCCTCCAAGTTCGTGGGCGAAATATTTCTGGACACAACGGATCGGATTCGGCGCCGCCTGACCCAGGCCGCAAATCGACGCATCGCCCATGACCTGGCTCAGGTCCTCCAGCGTGACGTTGTCCCACTGCGGGGCTTCCATCAGCTTGGCCGCTTTCGCGGTACCGACCCGGCACGGCGTGCACTGGCCGCAGCTTTCGTGTTCGAAGAAGCGCATCATGTTGAGCGCCGCGTCGCGCGCCTTGTCCTGCTGGCTGAGCACGATGACCGCCGCCGAGCCGATGAAGCAGCCGTAGGGTTGCAGGGTGTCGAAGTCCAGCGGGATGTTGTCCATGCTGGCCGGCAGGATGCCGCCGGAAGCGCCGCCGGGCAGATAGGCATACAACTCATGGCCGTCGAGCATGCCGCCGCAATACTGGTCGATCAGTTCGCGCAGGGTGATGCCGGCCGGCGCCAGCTTGACGCCGGGATGCTTGACCCGGCCGCTGACGCTGAAGGAGCGCAGGCCCTTGCGGCCGTTGGCGCCGAAGTTGCTGAACCAGGTCGCGCCTTTTTGCACGATGTCGCGCACCCAGTACAGGGTCTCGAAGTTGTGCTCCAGCGTCGGACGGCCGAACAGGCCGACCTGCGCGATGTAGGGCGGACGCATGCGCGGCTCGCCGCGTTTGCCTTCGATGCTCTCGATCATGGCCGACTCTTCGCCGCAGATGTAGGCGCCGGCACCGCGACGCAATTCGATCTTCGGCAAGGCGCAGGGCGGATCGGCCTGCAAGGCCGCCAGTTCGGCTTCCAGCAGGGCGCGGCAACCATGGTATTCGTCGCGCAGGTAGATGTAGCAGGCGTCGATGCCGACCACCTTGGCGGCGATCAGCAGGCCTTCGAGAAAGCGGTGCGGGTCGCGCTCCAGGTAGGTGCGGTCCTTGAAAGTGCCGGGCTCGCCCTCGTCGATGTTGACCGCCATGACGCGCGGCGCCGGCTGGTCACGCACGATGCGCCACTTGCGGCCGGCCGGAAAGCCGGCACCACCCAGGCCGCGCAGGCCCGAGTCTTCCATCGGTTTGATGATGCTCTCGGCGTCCTGGCTGCCTTCGCTCACGGCACGGGCCAGCGCATAGCCGCCCTGCGCCTTGTAGGCCGCGTAGCCGACGAAGTCGGGCGAGACCTGCTGTTGGGTCGGCACGGGCGAGATGGTCTTGAGGGCCAGTGCGGCCGGATCGAAGCTCGCCTTGCCGGACGACTTCGGGTGCGTGGTGGCGCCGGCCTTCACCACGGCAGCCACGGTCTCGGGCGTGGCGCGCAGCACCGGGTGCTGGTGCACCACGGCCACCGGCGCCTGTTCGCAGCGGCCCAGGCAGGGGGCGGCCATCACGCGCACGTTGCCACCCAGGGTGGTCTGCAGTTTGCTCATGAGGCTCTTGGCACCGCCCAGTTCACAGCTCAGGCCGTCACACACGCGTACCGTCAGGCCCGGGGCTTTTTCGTCACCGCGCACCACCTCGAAGTGGTGATAGAAGGTGGCCACCTCGTACACCTCGGCCATCGGGATGTTCATCTCCTTGGCCAAGGCCACCAGGTGCCGGTCATGCAGGCAGCGGTAGGTGTCGTTGAGCTTGTGCAGGTGTTCGATCAGCAGGTCGCGCCGGTGCCCGCCGTCGGGCTTGGGGCCGATCAGGGTTGACACTTCGGCCAGCGACACCTCGTCGGCCTGGCGGCCCTTGAGCCGGCTCTTGCGCTTGATGCGCTCGCGCAGTTCATCGACCGTGGCTACCGCCACCGCCTGCACTTCACCCTTGCGACCTGGATGGTTCATCACTTGTTCCTTCAATTCAACGGCCCAGTGTCGGGCTCCGGCTCGGCAGGGTCAAATTGCATTGGAACATGCCATCATTCAATAAATAAATGATGCAGCGCAGCAACTGACTGCGGATACTTCAGAAACCGGGCGATCAGGCGCGCAGCAAACCGCTGTGGGCCGCCGCGTGGCGCAGCCAAGCCGCGTCCTGGGCCAGCGTCAAGGCGGCTTCCAGCGTGCGGGACTGGCGGTCCGACGCCAGCACCATGAAGCCGATGGGCGTATGGACTTCCGGGCCGACCAGGGGATGGGCTTGGAGTTCGCGGTAGGCGCGCACCGCCCCCACCAAGGCACCGGGCATGACGCAGCAAACGCCCCCGCCCACGGCACTGAGGGCCAGGGTCAGGATGGAATTGGTTTCCAGCACCGGCCGCACCGGCGCACCGGCCTTGGCAAAGGCGGCATCCACAATGTGGCGGTTGTGCATTTCGGCCGTCATCAGGCACAGCGGCAGGGCCGCGGCCTCCTGCCAGCTCATGGCGGCGCCGAACTGGATGCCCTGCGCGCCCTCGGTCCCGGCCTTGCGCACCAGGAAATAGTGCTCGGTGTACTGCGCCAGGGTGCGCAGTTGCTGAGGGCCGGGGCGCACGCGCTCGGTAAAACCCAGCCCCATGTCCAGCGTGAGATTTTCCAGCCCGGACTCGATTTCCTGCGAACTCATGGAGCGGACCACCGGCGCGATGCCCGGATGCCGGGCGTGCAGCATGGCGGCAAAGCGGGCGGCAATCGGCTCGGCGGTGGGCACCACCCCGAGGCTCAAATTGCCCTGGGGCCGCCCGGTCACGCTGCTCATGTCCTGCTTGAGCAATTCCTCCTCGTGCAGCATGCGCCGTGCGCTGTCGAGCAGGCGCTGGCCTTCCGAAGTGAAGCCGACAAAGGTCCGGCCGCGCTTGACGATGGCCGCACCGAACTCCTTTTCGAGCGCCCGCAGCGCGTTGGAGAGCGCCGGCTGGGTGACAAAACAGGCCTGCGCCGCGCGCGCAAAGTGCCTGTGCTCGTCCAGAGCCACCAGATAGCGCATCGAGACCAGCAAATTCATGGCTTGGCCCCTGGATTACTTCAAGTCTCTTTCGAGATCTTGATGCTCGGGAACTTGGACGAAAAATCCTTGTTCTTGGCGGCAATCGTCACCGCCACCTGGCGTGCCACGGCCTTGTACAGATTGGCCACTTCACCCTCGGGATCGGCCACCACGGTCGGTTTGCCGCTGTCGGCCTGCACCCGGATCTTGATGTCCAGCGGCAGCGCGCCCAGGTAGCTCATGCCGTATTCGGCGGCCATCTTCTTGCCGCCGTCGGCGCCGAAAATGTGTTCGATGTGGCCGCATTGGCTGCACACGTGCACCGCCATGTTCTCCACGATGCCCAAGATCGGCACGCCGACCTTCTCGAACATCTTGATGCCTTTTTTCGCGTCCAGCAGGGCGATGTCCTGCGGCGTGGTGACGATCACCGCGCCGGTCATGGGCACGCGCTGGCAGAGGGTGAGCTGGATGTCGCCGGTGCCGGGGGGCATATCGACGATCAGGTAGTCCAGTTCCTTCCAGTTGGTCTGGCGCAGCAGTTGCTCCAGCGCCTGGGTGGCCATGGGGCCGCGCCAGATCATGGCCTCGTCCTGGGCCACCAGAAAGCCGATGGACATGACCTGCACGCCGTAGTTCTCCAGCGGCTCCATGGTCTGGCCGTCCTCGCTCTCGGGCCGGCCGTCGATGCCCATCATCATCGGCAGGCTCGGGCCGTAGATGTCGGCATCCAGAATGCCCACGCTGGCGCCTTCGGCGGCCAGGGCGAGGGCCAGGTTGACGGCCGTGGTGCTCTTGCCCACGCCGCCCTTGCCGGAGGCCACGGCCACGATGTTCTTCACCTTGGGCAGCAGTTGCACGCCGCGCTGCACCGCATGGGCCACGATCTTGCTGCTGAGGTTGACCGACACATTGGCCACGCCGGGGACGGTCTTGACCGCCGCGATCAGCGCCTTGCGAAAGCCGGGGATCTGGCTCTTGGCGGGATAACCCAGTTCAACGTCGAAAGACACATCGCCCGCGACGATGGATACGTTGCGGATCGCCTTCGACGACACGAAGTCGCGCCCGGTATTGGGGTCCACGACGCCCTTGATCGCGTCCATGAGCATCTGTTCAGTCACTGCCATTCATTACTCCTGAAGAAGTGCGTAGTCTAGCGAAGCCGGGTTTAACCTTGCCGGAACGGGCAAATAGCGGTTCCCCGACCTGACGTGGAGCCGTCTAAAATCGACAGTTCACCCGAAAGTCGAGCCCCGATGTCACGCAAACTCTTCGTCACCACCGCCTTGCCCTATGCCAACGGCAATTTCCATATCGGCCACATCATGGAGTACATCCAGGCCGACATCTGGGTGCGGCTGCAGCGCATGCTGGGCCACGAGGTGAACTTCGTCTGCGCCGACGACGCCCACGGCGCGCCGATCATGATCGCGGCCGAGAAGGCCGGCAAGACGCCGCAGCAGTTCGTGGCCGACATTGCCGCCGGCCGCAAGCCCTATCTGGACGGCTTTCACATCGGCTTTGACAACTGGCATTCCACCGACGCGCCGGAAAACCACGAGCTGGCCCGGCAGATCTACCGCGATCTCAAAGCCAGCGGCCTGATCGCCAGCAAGACCATCGAGCAGTTCTTCGACCCCGAGAAGTCGATGTTTCTGCCGGACCGCTTCATCAAAGGCAGCTGCCCGCGCTGTGGCGCGAAAGACCAGTACGGCGACAACTGCGAGTCGTGCGGCGCGGTCTATGCGCCCACCGATCTGAAAAACCCCTATTCGGCCCTGTCCGGCGCCACGCCGGTGCTGAAAAGCTCGGAGCATTTTTTCTTCAAGCTGTCCGACCCGCGCTGCGTTGCCTTTCTGGAGCAGTGGACGCAGGACGGCAAATTGCAGGAAGAAGTGGCCAACAAGATCAGCGAATGGTTTTCGCCGCGCCAGAACCCCGACGGCACGATGAGCGAAGGCCTGGGCGACTGGGACATCAGCCGCGACGCGCCCTACTTCGGCATCGAGATCCCGGACGCGCCGGGCAAGTACTTCTATGTCTGGCTCGATGCGCCGGTGGGTTACCTGGCCTCGCTGAAAAACCTGCTGGAAAAACGCGGCCAGGACTATGCCGCCTACATGGCCGACCCGGCCCTGGAGCAGTACCACTTCATCGGCAAGGACATCATCACCTTCCACACCCTGTTCTGGCCGGCCATGCTGCATTTCAGCGGCCGCAAGACGCCCGACAACATCTTCGTGCACGGTTTCCTGACCGTGAACAACGGCGAAAAAATGAGCAAGAGCCGCGGTACCGGGCTGGATCCGCTCAAGTACCTGGGCCTGGGCATGAACCCGGAGTGGCTGCGCTACTACCTGGCCGCCAAGCTGTCGTCGCGCAATGAAGACATCGATTTCAATGCCGAAGACTTCATGGCCCGCGTCAACAGCGACCTGGTGGGCAAGTACATCAACATCGCCTCGCGCGCGGCCGGTTTCATCGCCAAGCGCTTCGGCGGGAAACTGGGCGAGTACTCGGGCGACGGCGATGCGCTGCTGGAGCATCTGCGCGACGCCATGCCGGGCCTGGCCGAGCTCTATGCCGAGCGCGAGTACGGCAAGGCGCTGCGCGAGATCATGCTGCTGGCCGACCGCGTCAACGGCTATGTGGATCAGAACAAGCCGTGGGAGCTGGCCAAAAAGGACGGCATGGAGGCCCGCCTGCACGATGTCTGCACGGTCTGCATCGAGGCCTTCCGCCTGCTCACCCTCTACCTCAAGCCGGTGCTGCCGGCACTGGCGGCGCAGGTCGAGGATTTCCTGAAGATCGCCCCGCTGCGCTGGAACGATGCGGCCCAGGCCCTGGGCGCCGGCCACGTCATCGGCGAGTACAAGCACCTGATGCAGCGCGTGGACGTCAAGCAGCTTGAAGCATTGTTTGAGCCGCCGGCCGGGGAGCCCCCACCCCTGCCCTCCCCCAGCGGGGGAGGGGGCGAACAGCCAGGCGGCGAAGAAATTGCGCCAGTCATCAGCATCGACGACTTCGCCAGGATCGACCTGCGCATTGCGCTCATCGTGAACTGCGAGGCGGTCGAGGGCTCGACCAAGCTGCTGCGCCTGACCCTCGACGTGGGCGAGGGCAAGACCCGCAACGTGTTCTCCGGCATTGCCAGCGCCTACAAACCCGAAGAGCTGGTGGGCAAGCTCACCGTGATGGTGGCCAACCTGGCACCGCGCAAGATGAAGTTCGGCCTGAGTGAGGGCATGGTGCTGGCCGCCAGCCATGCCGACGAAAAAGCCCATCCCGGGATTTTCGTGCTCAAGCCCGGGCCGGGCGCCCAGCCCGGCATGCGGGTACGTTGACATTCCGGCCTAGGCCGGGCAGGCTGCCACGTCAAAGCGGGCCCGGCCAGCACTCTTGACGCGATACAAGGCCTCGTCGGCGCATCGGACCAGACTCTCGGACACCAGTTCCGGCGTGGCCACGACCGTGGCCACGCCGATGCTGCAAGTCAGCCAGGGCGACACGGGCGAGTTGTCATGCCGGATCCGGGCTTTGGCCAATACATCCATGCAGCGCTGGGCCACAACGCACGCCTCATCGCAGTTGGCCCCCGGCAGCAACAGGGCGAATTCCTCGCCCCCATAGCGCGCCACGAGTTCGCCGGAACGCTGGGCGCAATCCGAAAGAATGCCGGCCATCTGGCGCAGGCAGGCGTCGCCGGCGATATGGCCGTAGTGGTCGTTGTAGCGCTTGAAATGATCGACGTCGATCATCAGCAGTGAAAGCGGCTGATGCTGGCGCCCGCTGCGTTGCCACTCGCTCTGCAGGGCGTCGTCAAACGAGCGCCGGTTGGCCAGGCCGGTGAGTGCATCCGTGGTGGACAGGTGCTCCAGTTGCTCGTTGCTTTGCTCCAGCGCCATGGTTTTGTGGACCAGTTCCGAGACTTCAAGCCGCATCATGACCAGACAACCCGAGGGCGTGCCGATTTCATAAAAATGCATCCAGCGCCCGTCCGCCGTGTAACGCAGCAACGGCGTGCTGAGCTTGCCGCGCCCAGCCAGGCGTTGCCGCAGCCATTCTTCCTCCCGGCCCAGGGCGTCGGGAATTTCCCCGCGTTCCAGTGAACGCCGGATCAGGGTTTCGTAGCTCTGCCCGATGAGATCCCCGCCGGCGCGATAGAGTTTCAGTTCCGTCGCTTCGCGATTGAACGCCATCAGCCGGTCCTGCGGGTCATAGATGGCCAGGCCGATCGGCAGGGCTTCCATGGCTTCCTGCAGGCACAGGTGTTCCAGCTCAGTCTCCTGGCGGGCTTCCTCGGAGTTCAGTATCAGCCTGACGGACGAATAAGCCAGGGCTGCGCCCCCCAGCAGGACCAGCGCGCCCAGGCCCGCCACCGCCATGCCGCTGGCCTGGCCGATGAGCGCCAGGGTGATCAGTCCACCGCCGGCCAGCAGCACCAGCGCAAACAGGGGAACAAACCACCATGCGCCGGTGGTCCGCACGAAATCGGCAATGTATTTCACTGGACTTGTTGTTTGCATGGGGACCAGAGGCCAGAAACGATGGGGGGCACACCCGTCCTGTTCGTGACGGATATGCCCCTTCCTCGATGACTGTGACAGCAGTCCTGCCACTCTAGGGCCAGCTTTTCCGTAACGCCATCCCCCAAATGGGGGATATGGCAACACTTTGGGCGGGTAAACTGCACCCATGCCCCCGATCCCAGCGACCTGCCTGCCGCGCCGCAGCAAAACCCGCGCATGATTCCGCTCGTACGTGGCTGGACAGCCGTCCAGCGAACCTCGCAGGCCAATACCCGACTGGGTGCCACACTCAGTTTTGTCGCGGGCGCCACCAACGCGGGTGGATTTCTGACGGTCGGTCAATACACCTCCCATATGACGGGCATCGTGTCGTCCATGGCAGACAACCTCGTTCTGGGCCAGCTTGCGCTGGCTGGGGTTGGACTGGCTTCCCTGTTGGCTTTCATGGGCGGCGCCATGACCACCGCCTGGATGGTCAATTGGGGGCTGCGCCGCCAATTGCACAGCGCCTATGGCCGGCCCCTCTTGGTGGAGGCCGCACTGCTCCTGGTTTTCGGCCTGTTTGGCGCGTCCATCAACTTCTTCGCGGGCCTGTTTGTGCCGCTGACCGTCGTGATACTGTGCTTCATCATGGGTCTGCAAAATGCGGTGGTTACGAAAATCTCCAACGCGGAAGTACGAACAACCCATGTCACCGGCCTCGTCACAGACCTGGGCATCGAACTCGGCAAATTGCTCTATGTGAATCGCCTGACGCGCGAGAAACTGGTGCTCGGCAACCGCAGAAAACTGCGCATCCACTTCAAGCTGTTGCTCAGCTTCTTCGTTGGCGGCCTGCTGGGCGCCATCGGATTCAAGACCATTGGCTATGTCACCACCGTGCCGCTGTCCGTCATGTTGTTGCTTCTGGTCTGGCACCCGGTCATGAATGACGTCAAAAACTGGCTTGCTGCCCGTCGGCCTGATGGCGCATGAAACGCGACCCGGCGGGCGGCGTGTGATCGCCCTTTTTTGATAGCCCCCGTTTTTATTTTGGCTGCTCTTGCGGCGCAGGAGCGGCCCGGCACCGACGCACCGCCGTCAGGATGCCGCGCAATAGCTCAAGCGGAGCCGGCGGGCAGCCCGGCACCACGAGATCCACCGGTATGACGTTGGAGACGCGGCCGCAACTGGCGTAGCTCTCGCCGAAAATGCCGCCATCCCCGCCGCAATCCCCCACGGCAACGACCAGCTTGGGATCGGGCATGGCCTCCAAGGTGCGCTGCAGGGCCAGCGCCATGTTGCGGGAGACCGGTCCGGTCACCAGCAGCATGTCGGCATGGCGCGGACTCGCGACGAACTTGATGCCCAGACCCTCGATGTTGTAGTACGGGTTGCCCAGGGCATGGATTTCCAGTTCGCAGCCATTGCAGGACCCGGCATCCACCATGCGGATGGTCAAGGCCTGCCCCAGAATCTCGAGCAGCTCGCGCTGGATGCGCCCGGTCTCGACGCGCAACGCGTCGCTGCACTCGGGCGCCGCCTCAGTGCGAATCCCGTTGCGGGCGATCAGTTGGATGATGTTCCACATCATGGACCTACCGAATCCAGGCTCATAGGTCGTGCCCCGAGTAACTGAGGTTGAAAGACTTGTTGATGAGCGGAAAGTCAGGGACGATGTTGCCAATCACCGCGTGTTCGATCACCGGCCAGTTCTGCCACGAAGGATCGTGACAGTGGCAGCGGCGGATGCGGTGGTCCTTGGCCTCACCGTCCAGCTCCAGCGCGACAAAAATCTCGCCGCGCCAGCCCTCGACCCAGCCGGCGCCAATCGTTGCCTGGGCGGGCAGGATCAGTTCGCTGCGCGTCTGCCCCGCCGGCAAGCCGGCCAGCATCGCACGCATCAGCCGCAGCGACTCGGCCACTTCCTCAAAACGAAGCGTCACCCGGGCCGCCACATCGCCATTGCGGTGGGTTGCCATCTTCACCTGCAAGCCGTCATAGGGTGCCCACGGCTGGTCACAGCGCAGGTCCGCCGCCTGGCCGCTGGCACGGCCGGCCAGGCCGGTCAGCCCCAGTTGCGCGGCCAGCGCCGGGCTCACTTGCCCGGTGTTGATGAAACGATCCTGCAGGCCGGCATGTTCCTCGTACACGGATCGCAGGGTCTTCACCTCGCGCTCGATGGCATCGCATTGCCGCAGCAGGCTATCCAGGGTTGCACGGTCCAGGTCGCACACCACGCCCCCGGGCGTCACGCCGTCCATCATCAGGCGGTGACCGAACGCGTCCTTCGAAAGACGCAGCCAGTCCTCCCGCAGGCGGGAGAATTGGGCCAACCCGAAGGCCAGGGCCGCATCGTTGCCGAGCGCCCCCAGGTCGCCCAGGTGATTGGCCACCCGTTCGCGCTCCAGCATCAGCGCGCGCAGCCAGCGGGCGCGCGGCGGGATCTCGCAGGCCGCCGCCGATTCCAGCGCCATGCAATAAGCCCAGGCATAGGCCACCGTGGAGTCGCCCGACACCCTTCCTGCCAGGCGATGGGCCTGCAAGGGCGGGAGTTGGGTGAAACGCTTTTCAATCCCCTTGTGGGTGTAGCCCAGGCGTTCTTCCAGCCGCAACACCTTTTCGCCGACGACGGAAAAACGGAAATGCCCGGGTTCGATGATGCCGGCATGCACCGGACCCACCGCGATCTCGTGCACGCCATCGCCCTCGACGCGGACAAACGGATAGTCGCTCACCCGGGTGTCCGGGAAGGCCTGCGGCGCGGACCCGTCCGGTCGCAACGGCACATACTCCGGCGGCCAGGCGCCATGGTTCAACCACGGTCGCTGGTCCTGCTCACCTTGGGCCTGGATGCCCGACAGCTCGGCGGCGGCGCGCTGCATCCGCAAGGCCGCCGCAAAGATCGTCGATAGATCGGGATACGCCGTCTGGCCACCGGCCAGCGGCAGTTCCAGCCAGACCAGGCCATCGTTCACCGCATAGGCCGCACAGACGGCGTGGCCACCGGCCCGGTCCGAGCCCCAGAGCGAAATCAGCCGCCCCCCGGCCTGGCGCACGGCAATGGCCGCCTCCTGCCAGTCATCCAGCGCGACACGGCCATGCCAGACCGGGACCGGCGTTGCCAGGCGGTCGAGATCGAGATCCAAGCCGGAAATCATCATCCTAGAAACCGCAGTTGGACACGCCCGAGTGGGCCGTCATGGGGTGGGCTGGGTAGGCGTGACGACGCGGCAGGCTCATGCCTGCAAGGAGGAGCAACGCCCCCAGCGCGCCCCAGGGCGGTTCAATCGGGTGGGTAGCGCCGTCACCCAAAAGGTGAACGGCATCGTGGTCAAGAACATGAGTTTCCATGCGGCCCTCCAGCGGAAAATGCGCGGTCAACTGCGGTTTCTAGGATCAATTCAGCCTCCGAGCATCCGTGCCGCCTGGACGTACCAGACGTTCAGGTAGTGCGGGATGTACAGGCCCAGCATCAAAGCCAGGCCCAGGTGAACGAACACCGGCACCAGGGCCGGCGGATGCGCCAGCGGCTTGAGCGAGGTCTCGCCGAACACCATGGGCAGCACCCGGACCAGGACCGAGGCGAACGCCACGCCCAGCGCCAGGAACAGAAAAGGCGTGGCCCAGGGCTGTTCGCGCATGGCGGTGGTGAGGATGAGGAACTCGCTGGCAAAGACACCGAACGGCGGCATGCCCAGGATCGCCATGACGCCCAATATCATCCCCCAGCCGACCGCCGGGTTGACCTTGATGAGGCCGCGGATCTCGCTCATGACCTGCGTGCCGGCCTTCTGGGTGGCATGGCCGACCGTGAAGAAAATGGCGGACTTGGTGAGGGAGTGCACCGTCATGTGCAACAGGCCGGCAAAGTTGGCGATCGGTCCGCCCATGCCAAAGGCAAAGGAGATCAAGCCCATGTGCTCGATCGACGAGTACGCAAACATGCGCTTCACGTCTTTCTGGCGCGACAGGAAGAACGCGGCCACCACCACCGACAGCAATCCAAACCCCATCATGAGCTGGCTGGCCAGCAGGCTGTGCAGGGCGCCGTCAGCCAGCACCTTGCAACGAAGCACGGCATACAGGGCCACATTGAGCAGCAGCCCGGAGAGCACCGCCGAGACCGGCGTCGGGCCTTCGGCGTGGGCATCGGGCAGCCAGTTGTGCAAGGGCACCAGTCCGATCTTGGTGCCGTAGCCGATGAACAGGAAGGCGAAGGCCAGCATGACGATGTCGGGATCGAGTTGCGCCTTGACCGCCTCCAGATGGGTCCACAGCAGCGTGCCGCCCTCGGCGCCCAGCACCTTCTCGGCCGCCATGTAGAGCAGCACGGTGCCGAACAGCGCCTGGGCAATGCCGACACCGCACAGAATGAAGTACTTCCAGGCCGCCTCCAGGCTCGCCGCCGTGCGGTAAACGCTCACCAGCAGCACCGTGGTGAGGGTGGCCGCCTCCATGGCCACCCACAGGATGCCCATGTTGTTGGTGGTCAACGCCAGCAGCATGGTGAAGCTGAACAACTGGTACATGCTGTGGTACAGGCGCATGCGCGGCGGCGTCATCTTGCCGTGGTCCTGTTCCACCCGCATGTACGGGCGGGAAAAAATGGCGGTGGTCAGGCCGACGAAGGTGGTCAGGGTCACCAGAAACATGTTGAGCGGATCAATAAAAAACAGCTGCCCCCAGGCAAACCGAGGACCGTGCGCGATGATCTGGACCGTCAGCACGCAGGCCGCAGCGAAAGTGCCCAGGCTGAAGCCCACATTGATGTCGCGCGCATAGCTTCTGTGCCCGGTGAATGCCAGCACCGCGCTGCCGAGCAGGGGAATGCCGAGGACAAAAAACAGCGCCTGCACCTTCAGTCTTCCTTCAGCGTTTCGAGATTGTGGATGTCCAGGCTGTCGAACTGCTCCCGAATCTGGAACATGAACACGCCGAGAATCAGAACGCCGACCAGCACATCGAGCGCAATGCCGATCTCCACGATCATGGGCATGCCATTGGTCACCGCCGTGGCCGCAAAGATCAGGCCGTTTTCCATCGAGAGAAACCCGATGACCTGGGGCACGGCCTTCGAGCGGGTGATCATCATCATGAACGAGAGCAGCACGCAGGCCAGCGCAATGCCGAGCGAGCCGCTGGCCATCGAGGTGGACAGACGCGAAATCGGCAAGGCCAGGCTGAAGGAAAAAATCACCAGCCCGATGCCGACCAGCATCGTGGTCGGTATGTTGATCAGCGTCTCCACGTCCCAGCGCACATTCAGTCGGCGAATCACGCGGTGCAGCAGCCAGGGGATCAGGACCACTTTCAGGACCAAGGTCAGGCCGGCAGAAACATACAGATCGGGCTGGTGCGTTGCATAGCCGACCAGGACCGAGGCGGCCACCAGGGCCGCGCCCTGCAGCGTGAAGAGGTTGATCAGGGAGACGATGCGCCGCTGGGAGATCATGGCGAACGACAGCATCAGGATCATGGTCGCGAACAGGTTGGTCAGCTGCGGCACGAATTGCGTCATGTCAGACCCCCAGCAGGATGTTGACCAGCAGGCCGATCACCGCCAGCAAAAAGGCGGTCGCGAGGAATTCCGGCACGCGGAAGATGCGCATCTTGGCGCTCAGGGTCTCGATGAAAGCCAGCAATATCCCGCCCATGGCCAGCTTGACGACCAGCGCCGGCAAGGCCAGCACCAGCGCCAGCGGGGCATCCGCCTGCGCCACGCCCCAGGGAAAGAACAGCGCCAGGCCGACGCAGGAGTAGGCGAACAGCTTCAGGCTCGCCGCCCATTCGAGCAGCGCCAAGTGGCGGCCCGAGTACTCCAGGATCAGCGCCTCGTGGATCATCGTCAGTTCCAGATGGGTTTCCGGGTTGTCCACCGGCACCCGCGCATTCTCGGCCAGCGACACCATGGTGAAAGCCACCCCCGCCACCAGCAGGCTCGGGTAGATCGCCAGCTCCCGATGCCCCAGCGTCTCGACGATGGTGGTGAGCGAGGTGGACTTGGTGATCAATGAGGCGCAAAAGAGCACCATCAGGAGCGCCGGTTCGGCGAGAAAGCCGATGAGCATCTCGCGCCGGGCACCCAGCGTGCCGAACGCCGTGCCGACATCCATCGCCGCCAGCGAGATGAACACGCGCGCCAGGGCGAACAGGCCCACCAGCGCAATCGCATCCGCGGCCGACGACAGGGGCAGATCGGTCGACAGCGTCGGGATGATCGCGCAGGCCAGCACCATGCAGCCAAAGACGATGTAGGGCGCCATGCGGAACAGGGGCGAGGCGTGTTCGGCCAGCACCGATTCCTTGTTGAACAGCTTGTGCAGGACCCGGTAGGGCTGCAGCAGAGGCGGTGCCGACTTGTTCTGCAGCCGGGCACGCCATTGATTGACCCAGCCGGTCAGCAAAGGCGCCAGCAGCAGCGCCGCGACGATCGCCAGCAGTTGGGACACGATACCGAGCGCGCTCATCGTTTCACCACCAGCAGCAGAATGATGAGCGTAAGGAAGCTGTACAGGAGATAGACCGCAATGCGCCCCTGCTGCAGCAGGCCGATCAGCCGGGACAGGCGCTCGACGACAGCGGCCACGGGCAGGTACAGCCAGTGCCAGAGCGGATCTTCAACCACCACGCGGTAGCGCGGTTCCGGGTCGAAGGGCGTGGGCAGTTCGCGCTGCATGCGAAACAGGGGCTCGAAGATCTGCCGGATCGGTTGTCCAAAGCCCTCGGCCGTGTCCTGCATGCGCGCACTCTGCCACGGAAAGCCGCAGTCCCACGGTGCCGCGCGCCGCAGGCGGCCGTGGTACAGCCAGCGCACCAGCAGGTAGGCCAGGGCAAAACTGGCCATCACCCCCAGCAGGAAGATCGCCGGCGCGTAGCTGGCGCGCTCAATGCTCACCGGCACCAGCAACCAGCCCTGGGTAGCCACGGTCTCGGCCAGACCGGCAGACACCAGCAGCCGGGTCACGGGATCGATGAACGCGATGACCTGGTTGGGGAACAGCCCGAGCACCACGCAGCCCGCCGTGAGCCAGAGCATGCCGGCGCGTTCCCGCAGGCCGGCGTCATGCGCCTTGGAGAGCTTTTCCTCACGCGGCTGCCCCAGGAAAATAATGCCGAAGTACTTGACCATGGTGTAGCCGGAGAGTGCCGCCACCAAAGCGATCAGCGCTGCCAGCACCGGGATCAGCATGTTGAGGAAGGAACTCGGCAGGCCGGCCGTGAACAGGAAGCTTTGCAACAGCAGCCACTCGGAGACGAAGCCGCCCAGGGGCGGCAAGCCAGCGCAGGCCAGCACGCCGATCAGGGTCGGCCAGGCCACCCAGGGCATATAGCGGATCAGGCCGCCAAGCCGGCCCAGGCTGCGTTCGCCGGTGGCGTGCAACACCGCGCCGGTGCTGCAAAACAGCAGGCTTTTGAAAAAAGCATGGCTCAGCAGGTGGTACAGGGCAGCCGTCAGGGCCAGCGCGGCCAGGGTCTTCATGCCGTAGGACGAAAACAGCAGGGACAGGCCGAACCCGGCACACATCAACCCGATGTTCTCGATCGAGGAGTAGGCCAGCAGCCGCTTCATTTCCACCTGCACGGTGGAGAAGACCACGCCAAACAGCGCGGTGGCCAGACCGATCGCCATCAGCAGCACCCCCCACCACCAGAGGCGCGTCTGCAGCAGGTCGAACCCGACCCGCAGCAGGCCGTACAGGGCGATCTTCAGCATCACGCCGCTCATCAGGGCGGAGACCGGCGACGGCGCCGCCGGATGCGCCTCGGGCAGCCAGGCATGCAGCGGCAGGATGCCCGCCTTGGCGCCGAAGCCGAACACCGCCAGCACGAAGGCCACCGAGCCCCAGAAGGGGTTCAGGTGCTGGGCCCGCATGTTGGCAAAGGTGTAATCCCCGGTATTGGCCTGCAAGACCCCAAAACAGAGCAGGATGCCCAGGGCCCCGATGTGCGCCACCAGCAGGTACAGGTAGCCCGCGCGCCGGATCTCGGGCAGACGGTGGTTGGCGATGACCAGGAAAAATGAGGCCAGGGCCATGGTCTCCCACACCACCATGAAAAAATAGGCATCGTCGGCGATGACCACCAGGGCCATGCTGGCCAGAAACAGGTGGTACTCCAGGCAAAGCAGGCCGGGCGGGGTGCCCTCGCCCTTGCGGAAATAGCCGGCGGCAAAAGCCGACACGCCCGCCGAGGCGCCGCCAATCACCATCAGGAAGAAGGCCGAGAGACTGTCCAGCCGAAGATGGAACGGCAACTGGGGCAGGCCGATCGGCAGCACGGCCACTTCAGGCACGTCGAGCGCCGCGCTCAGGGCCACCCCCAACAAAGCCAGGGCGACCAGCCCCCCGGCGGGGAACAGGATAGTGGCCACGAACCGGAACCGGCGCAAGGTGAACACGCCTGCCACGCCGATCAGCAGCCAGCAGACGACCAGGGCCAGAACCCAGTCCAGATGGACCCATGCGGCGGGATTGGCAAATCCGTTCATTCGGCTCCAACAGGGATACCCCGCGTGCCACCAACAACAAGGGATGGGACGACACTCAAGCACATGGGCTTAGTATCGTCCACATCGGCGCCACAGGCAATCTCCTGGGAGGCTCTGCATCAGGGTTTGGGTCTGAAATCAGCCCCCGGGACAACGGTGGCGGCCCAGCCTGGCCGGGGGCCGGTAAAATCGGGCAAAGAGGATTTGTTCATGAATATCTTTCGCCGTCCTGATTACCGGTCCGATGCCACCTTGTTTCTGGAACAGCTCAAAGCCGGCAAGCCGGAGCTGGATGCGCAGCAACGCCAGGGGCGCGAACTGCTGTGGGACAAGACCGTTGACCGCCAGGCCTGGGAAGGCTACTCGGCCGCCCAGGTGGCCCAGCAGCCCTACGTCTACCAGACCCCGTCCAAATAATCACCCAATAGCGCTCCCGCCCCTGATCGACGGGCGTCGGCAGCTATTTTTTCCATGGCCATCATGAGCGACATCGCCGTCAGCACCCTCTCTGCGCCGCCCGACGGGCCGGTCCTGCCGGGCATGCCCGAGGTGGTGGACCATGTGGCCGTCGCCCGGCTGTATGGCGAGCCGCTGTTCTCGATGCCGCAGGACCTGTACATCCCGCCCGATGCGCTGGAGGTGTTCCTGGAGGCCTTCGAAGGCCCGCTGGACCTGCTGCTCTACCTGATCCGCAAGCAGAACTTCAACATCCTGGACATCCCGATGGCGGGTGTCACGCGCCAGTACCTCGTGTATGTGGAGGAAATCCGCAGCCACAACCTGGAACTGGCAGCCGAATACCTGCTGATGGCGGCGATGCTGATCGAGATCAAGTCGCGCATGCTGCTGCCGCCCAAAAAGACGGCGGAGGGCGAGGAAGCCGAGGACCCGCGCGCCGAGCTGGTGCGCCGCCTGCTGGAATACGAGCAGATCAAGCTGGCGGCAGCCCGGCTCAACGCCCTGCCCCAGTACGGGCGCGATTTCCTCAAGGCGCAGGTCTATATCGAGCAGTCGCTGCAGCCGCGCTTTCCGGAGGTGCACGTGGTCGACCTGCAGGAGGCCTGGGCCGACATCCTCAAGCGCGCCAAGCTGGTGCAGCACCACAGGATCACCCGCGAGGAGCTCTCGGTGCGCGAGCACATGAGCATCGTGCTGCGCCATCTGCAGGGCCACAAGTTCGTCGAGTTCGAAAAGCTGTTCGATCCGTCCAAGGGCACGCCCGTGCTGGTGGTGACCTTCATCGCCCTGCTCGAGCTGGCCAAGGAAACCCTGATCGAAATCACCCAGGCCGAGGCCTTCGCCCCGATTTACGTGCGGCTGGCCTATTCGCCCTCATGAGATCCCTTCCGTGACCCCTATCTCCCATCAATTCGACGTCCTCATCGTCGGCAGCGGCCTGGCGGGCCTGGGCGCCGCGCTGCACCTGGCCCCCACGCACCGCGTGGCGGTCCTGACCAAGCGCGAGCTCAACGACGGCTCCAGCCGCTATGCCCAGGGCGGCATCGCCGCCGTGATGGACCAGCACGACAGCTTCGAATCCCATGTGCAGGACACGCTGGTGGCCGGTGCCGGCCTGTGCGACCTGAAGACCACCCGCTTCGTCATCGAGCACGCCCCCGAGGGCATCCGCTGGCTGCAGCAGCTCGGCGTCCCTTTCACCATGGAAGACGGCCACCTGCATCTCACGCGCGAAGGCGGCCACAGCGAGCGCCGCATCGTGCATTCCACCGACGCCACCGGCGCCGCGGTGCAGGACACGCTGCTGCAGAAGGTGCGCAACACGCCCAACATCACCCTGTTCGAGCACCACATGCTGGTGGACCTGATCAGCGGCGCCAAGCTCGGCCTGCCCGACCAGCGCTGCCTGGGCCTGTACGCGCTGAACGAGGTGACCGACCAGGTGGACACCTTCAGCGCACCGCACACCATCCTGGCCACCGGCGGCGCCGGCAAGGTCTACCTGTACACCACCAACCCCGATACCGCCACCGGCGACGGCATTGCCGCCGCCTGGCGCGCCGGCTGCCGCGTGGGCAATATGGAGTTCATCCAGTTCCACCCGACCTGCCTGTACCACCCGCATGCCAAGTCCTTCCTCATCAGCGAAGCGGTGCGCGGCGAGGGCGGCCGGCTGATCCTGCCCGACGGCACGCGCTTCATGCCGGCGCACGATGCGCGGGCCGAGCTGGCGCCGCGCGACGTGGTGGCCCGCGCCATCGACTTCGAGATGAAAAAGCGCGGCCTGGATTGCGTCTATCTGGACATCTCGCACCAGCCGCTGAGCTTCCTGCAGGAACACTTCCCCACCATCTACGCGCGCTGCCTGGAGCTGGGCATCGACATGGCCAGACAGCCCATCCCCGTCGTGCCGGCGGTGCACTACACCTGCGGCGGCGTGGTCACCGACCTGGACGGCCGCACCGACCTGCCCGGGTTGTACGCCATCGGCGAGACCACCTGCACCGGCCTGCACGGCGCCAACCGGCTGGCCAGCAACTCGCTGCTGGAATGCCTGGTGTTCGCGCGCGCCGCGGCCCAGGACATCCAGCAGCAACAGCCCGCCGCCCCGCCGCCCCTGCCGGCCTGGGACGACAGCCGCGTCACCGACCCGGACGAAGTGGTGGTGATCTCGCACAACTGGGACGAACTGCGCCGCTTCATGTGGGACTACGTCGGCATCGTGCGCACCAACAAGCGCCTGGACCGTGCGGCCCACCGCATCGAGCTGCTCAAGGGCGAGATCCAGGAGTTCTACGCCAGGTTCCACGTCACGCGCGACCTGCTGGAGCTGCGCAACCTGGTGCTGGTGGCCGACCTGATCGTGCGCAGCGCCCAATCCCGCCATGAGAGCCGCGGCCTGCATTTCAGCCGCGACTACCCGCAGACCGACGCCGTGGCCAGCCCGACCGTACTGACCCCGTCCACCACCTGAATCCGGAGCAAGGAGAAACCGTCATGCATCGCATCCTGCTCAAATCCAAGATCCACCGCGCCACCGTGACCGACTGTGAGCTCCACTACGAGGGCTCCTGCGCCATCGACGAAGACCTGCTGGACGCCGCCAACATGATGGAGAACGAACAGGTCCACATCTGGAACATCAACAACGGCGAACGCTTCGTGACCTACGCCATCCGCGGCGAGCGCGGCAGCGGCATCGTCTCGGTCAACGGCTCGGCAGCGCGCCGCGCCGCGGTGGGCGACCTGATCATCATCGCGGCCTTTGCCCAGGTGCCCGAGGCACAGGCGGCCGGCTTCGAACCCAAACTGGTGTTCGTCGACGAAAACAACCACATCAAGGAACAGCGCAGCCATGTCCCGGTGCAGGCTGCGCATCTGCCGCCGCACCCGGAACACGTCGGCGGCGACAGCGCCTGAACCAAGGCAAGAAGGAAACAGACATGAGCAACGCACAGCAACAAACCATCACCCTGCACCGCCCGCGCCCCATCAGCGCGGCCAACCCGAAACCCGAGCGCTGGAGCATCGACGCCATCGAGGCGCTGTTCAAGCTGCCTTTCCCGGAGCTGCTGTACCGGGCGCAAATCGTGCACCGTGAACATTTCAACCCGACCCAGGTCGAGTTCGCCACCCTGCTGTCGGTCAAGACCGGCGGCTGCCCGGAAGACTGCGGCTACTGCCCGCAATCGGCCTCGTTCGACACCGGCGTGAAGGCCAGCAAACTGATGGAACTGGAAGAAGTCCTGTTTGCCGCCAAGCGCGCCCAGGACGCCGGCGCCACGCGCTTTTGCATGGGCGCGGCCTGGCGCGAGCCGAAGGACCGCGACATCGAGAAAGTGGCCGAACTGGTCAGCGCCGTCAAGGGCCTGGGGCTGGAAACCTGCGCCACCTTGGGCATGCTCAACGAAGGCCACGCCGAACAGTTGCGCGATGCCGGGCTGGACTACTACAACCACAACCTGGACACCTCGCCCGACTTCTACGGCGACATCATCACCACCCGCGACTACCAGGACCGGCTGGACACGCTGGCGCGCGTGCGTAGCGCCGGCGTCAAGGTCTGCAGCGGCGGCATCGTCGGCATGGGCGAGAGCCCCCTTCAGCGCGCCGGCCTGATTGCCGAACTGGCCAACCTGGACCCCTACCCCGAGTCGGTGCCGATCAACAACCTGGTGCGCGTCGAGGGCACGCCGCTGGCCGACCAGGCGCCGCTGGACCCGTTCGAGTTCGTGCGCACCATCGCCGTGGCCCGCATCACCATGCCCAAAGCGCGCGTGCGCCTGTCGGCCGGCCGCCAGCAGATGGGCGACGCGGTGCAGGCGCTGTGTTTCCTGGCCGGCGCCAATTCCATCTTCTACGGCGACAAGCTGCTGACCACCGGCAACCCCGACACCCAGGCCGACCTGGACTTGCTGCAGCGCCTGGGCATGACGCGCGGCGCGCCCGAGGCTTGCTGACCTGGTCACGAACAAGCTCTACACTGGCGAGAAACTCCTGGAGCACACCGTGACTTCGACCTCCAACCCGCAAAACAGCGCTTCCCCCTACGGCACCCTGCCCCCCGCCAGCGCACCGGCCACGCGCAAGCCCGTCAGCCTGCCGCGCCTGCTGGAGATGCACGCACGCGGCGAGAAGATCACCATGCTCACCGCCTACGACGCCACCTTTGCGGCGGTCGCCGATGCGGCCGGGGTGGAATGCATTCTGGTCGGCGACTCGCTGGGCATGGTGTGCCAGGGTTTGAACAGCACCGTGGGCGTCACGCTGGAGACCATGCGCTACCACGTCGAGAGCGTGGTGCGCGGCGTGCACCGCGTGCAGGGCACGGCCTGGATCATCGGCGACCTGCCCTACGGCACCTACCATGAGTCGAAGGAACAGGCCCTGCGCAGCGCCGCCGTGCTGATGCAGGCCGGCGCCCACATGGTCAAGCTGGAAGGCGGCGGCTGGACAGCCGACACCGCGCGCTTTCTGGTGGAGCGCGGCATTCCGGTGTGCGCGCACCTGGGGCTGACGCCGCAGTCCGTCCATGCGCTGGGCGGCTACCGGGTGCAGGGCAAGACCGAAGAATCGGCCGCCACCCTGAAGCGCCACGCGCTGGAGCTGCAGGACGCCGGCGCCACCCTGCTGGTGCTGGAGATGGTGCCGGCCAAGCTGTCGGCTGAAATCACCAAGGTACTGCCGCGCTGCGCGACGATTGGCATCGGCGCCGGCGTGGACACCGCCGGCCAGGTGCTGGTGCTGCACGACATGCTGGGCGTGAACCTGGGCAAGACGCCGAAGTTCGTGCGCAACTTCATGGCGGACGCCGGCAGCGTGCGCGGCGCCATGGAAGCGTTTGTGCTCGCCGTGAAGGACGGCAGCTTCCCCGTCAACGCCCATCACGCCTGGTGAATATGCTCCCCCCGGAAATGATTTCCCCCGAAGCGCCTGTGGCGCCTCCCCTCCAGGGGCGACACCAGCGGCCCGGCGAAGCCGGTTCCGCAGTGTCCCGCGCTTAAACCTCTGCTGTCGTTCTGATGAAGATCATCCACACCATCGCCGAACTGCGCGCGCACCTCGCCGACTTCCAGCGCCCGGCCCTCGTGCCCACCATGGGCAATCTGCATGAGGGCCACCTGGCCCTGGTGCGCCAGGCCAAGCCGCTGGGCGATGTGACGGTGGCCAGCATCTTCGTCAACCGCCTGCAGTTCGCCCCGCACGAGGACTTCGACACCTACCCGCGCACGCTGCAGGCCGACTGCGCCAAGCTCGAAGTCGCCGGCTGCGACGTGGTGTTCGCCCCCAGCGAGCAAGAGCTCTACCCCGAGCCGCAAGGCTACAAGGTGCAGCCGCCCACCGAACTGGCCGACATCCTGGAAGGGCACTTTCGCCCCGGCTTCTTCACCGGCGTATGCACCGTGGTGCTGAAACTCTTCAACTGCGTGCAGCCCCGCGCTGCCGTTTTCGGCCGCAAGGACTACCAGCAGCAGATGGTCATCCGCCGCATGGTGCAGCAACTGGCCCTGCCGATCGAAATCCATACTGGTGACACCCTGCGCGCGCCGGACGGCCTGGCCCTGTCCTCGCGCAACGGCTACCTCAGCGCCGCCGAGCGTCTTGAGGCGGTGCAACTCTCGCTGGCCCTCAAGGCCATGGCCGAGGCGCTGCGCCAGGGCGGGAAAGACATCGCCGTCATTGAAGCCCAAGCCATGCAGACCCTGAGCCAGCGCGGCTGGAAACCCGACTACCTGGTGGCCCGCCGCCGCCACGACCTGCAAGCCCCGCAGGCCGGCGATGCGCTGGTGGTGCTGGGCGCCGCCCGCCTGGGCACCACCCGCTTGATTGACAACCTGGAGGTCTGAGACCTCCAGGTTGCGTCGGAGACTAACAAAACCCGAAGGGTTGGTTAGGTCGCAGACACAATCCGCCACTGTCAACCTCCAGGTTGCGTCGCAGGCTAACAACTGTCCGAAGGACTTGTTATGCCGCAGACACAACGCACCGTATAAACCTCGATGTTGCGGCGCAGGCTAGGGGTAGTGCGCGCCGGCCTTGCTCACCTTGCCGGCCGCATCAAAGAAAAACACCTCGGCCGCCATGCCGCGCGCGCCCTGGTAATAAAGCACGAGGCTGTCCACCCCCACCAGCGTGGACACCAGTTCGAAGCGCAGCGTCGGCGCGCGCTCCAGCGCCCGACGCCAGTAGCGGCCAATCGCGTCCTTGCCTTTGAGCTTGCCGGACGGTTCACCCAGCAGTTGGACGATGTAGGGCGAGGACATTTCGAAGTCCTCGGTGTAATGCGAAAGGATGCGCTCCAGATCATGCGCATTCCAGGCGGCGATCCATTCCAGAGCGAAGTGGTCGGCGAAGTCTTTGGTCAGCATCGGGGTACCTGACCAGCCGAAGTGTGACGTTTGACATGTGCGGCAACTGGAGGCGGGCGAAGCCCGCTGGAAGCTGTCCGCTCGATGGAAGGGGGCGGCCGCATGGATTAAGGGTGGCGTTGACTACCAACCGCACCGAGGAGCGCCAGAGCCAACGCCCCCACTCCTGCCAAGGTGCGCAGGATATGCCATTGCCACCATGTGTCTCGCAGCTCCATCCAGTTGGCGGCAGGCGCTTGAGGGCTCCATGTTATGACCACAGCGTTGATTGGCTGATTGCCAAAGCGCGTGATTAGCCCAGCAATAACCAGGCAAACAACCGCCGCGACCAACAGATAGCGCCCGCGCCTGTCGTCTTTGGTTAGCACGGCAAGCGCGGCGGTGAGCAAGACACATACGAGGCCGAGGACAGGCAGCGGGACATTGAGAGCGCGGATCGCGTTTTGCTGCATCTCAACGTAGGCGGTTGCCGTAAGTGCGGCAGGATTGAAGCCGAGCCAAACGCCGAACATGGTGCCCACCAACAGCGACGTGAGCAAAAGGCTGACAAACCGGATAGTGGTAGCAGTCACAAGAGCCTCCTTGAGTGTGCGCAAGCTGGAGTACGGCCTAACGCAGAGTTAACCGGCGCGCCGCTTTTGCGCGTCCGGGTTGAACGACGTGTTATGCAATAAGGTCATGAGTAACCAAGTAACGTCTTCCTTCTTGATTAAGATACCAAGGGAATTCCTCTCCGGTCATAGATAGACTTCTGCCTATAAATCCCGCGCTTTCCAGCTCTTGCAAATGAAATGCCGCTACTTGATTGCCGACGCCAAGAGTGCGTGCAATATTTTGTTCGTAAGACTCCTGACCAGCTAATAGAACCAGGATCTTCTCTTTAACATCATCGAGTCGAGCACCACGAGCCTTTTCAGTGTCACCTTTGAGGTTCTCTATCTCAGCTTTTGCATTCCCAGGATTAAGGCGAAGCGTCTTGCTCTCAGACTCTAGCTCAGTTACTCGAAGCGCAGACGCCTCCAATTTATTTTCTAAAATGGCGTATTTGTCGTTAGCGAGGGCGATGCGCTCCTTGAGTATGGCCGCAGAGCCATGCTCATTAATAAGTTTTTCGAGGCCGTCAAGCAAACCCATGATGCTCCCCTATTGCATAACGCAATGTATACCGCAAAACTTGCGGTAGATAACGGGCACTGAGGTATAACGTGGCGAGAGAAAACCTCTGAGAGTGGCGAAAACATGGATGTTTTTGCATGCGCCCCACTTTTTGTACAGGTATAAATGAAACCGTGAAACCCGGCACAATTCTAGGGCCCGACCACCTCAAACGCCATCCCCCCAATGGGGGTGTTGATGCCAAATTCTGCGAATCTGGCATCACCGATCAACCCTGGTTTTAATTC
>Ga0210129_1000088_pt1 | contig 24791 bp, 19 predicted proteins | sample WestPond_Cattail_2_FD_185582 | JGI IMG/M metagenome (GOLD analysis project Ga0210129, IMG submission 185582) | Wetland microbial communities from the San Francisco Bay, California, USA, that impact long-term carbon sequestration -... | ecosystem: Environmental > Aquatic > Marine > Wetlands ... | reverse complement strand
CCGCCGGTATCGGTCATCATGCCGGTATAAATGCATGTGGCGACAGTCTTATTAATCATCTCACCATATCCCAAATCCAAGATGATATGATAAATCAATTCGGCAGTAGAGCACATCTTGGCACATGAAATTGTGATGTCGCAACAGCGTTCGGGGTCAAGATGATGGTCTATCATCACTTTCTTTGCAGTGGCTGCGGCAACCACATCGCACATATCACCGATACGCTTCAACGCATTAAAATCAAGACAAAAAATAACTTCCGATTCGGCAACCATACGGTCGACCTGGGCTTTATGAAAGTCGTACTGCATAATGAGATTGGCATTGGGAAGCCATCTCAGGAATGAAGGAAAAACATTCGGCACCACGACACGTACCGATTTATTCAATTCAATAAGTAAGTGATACAAAGCCAAACACGACCCTACGGCATCTCCGTCGGGCGACATATGACCGATAATTAAAAACTTGTCATTATCATTAATGAAGCTCTTCAGCTTTACAATAGATTCTTCTTTTACGTCCATTTAATCCAATTCTTCTTTTTTATATCTGTAAGTTAATAAAAATAATATTCCGATTACTGCGGCATATACGGCAAATATATACCAAATAGCCGACCAATTGCGGCTTATGACTTCGTGCGTAGGCGAATAAACAGAGAAGGCATCAACTACCGCCCCGCTTGCATAGCCGCCGATAATAGCACCAATTCCGTTGGTCATCATGAAAAACAATCCCTGTGCGCTGGCACGGTAATTTCCTGTGACATGCTTCTCCACGAACATGCTGCCTGATATGTTGAAGAAATCAAAGGCCATGCCGTAGACAATCATGCTGAGTATAAAAAATATCAGTCCGCTACCGGGATTACCTACACCGAACAAACCGAAACGGAAAAACCAAGCAAACATGCTCATCAACATCACTTGCTTTATTCCGAATTTTTTCATGAAAAACGGGATAGCAAGAATAAACAGCGTTTCGCTCATCTGCGACAGCGACAGTAAGATAACCGAATGTCTCACGCCGAACGAGCTTGCATATTGAGGCACATCCTTGAAGCTGCCCAAGAATAAATCTCCGTATGTGTTGGTAATTTGTAAGGCTGCACCCAACAACATGGCAAAGAAAAAGAACAGTGCCATTTTGCGCTGCTTAAACAAGAAAAGAGCATCAAGGCCAAAAGCTGAAAGCAACGTTTTGTTTTCGCTTTTTGCCGGCGGACAGGCAGGGAGTGTAAAAGCATATAATCCCAATACTATTGCCGCTACTGCCGCTACATATAATTGAGTGGAATTGTTTTTGAATCCGGTAAGGTCTACCAACCACATTGCACAAATGAAACCTACAGTGCCCCATACGCGGATTGGTGGAAAATCGCTCACTATATCGCAATGTGCCTTTTCAAGAGCATTGTATGAAACGGTGTTGATAAGCGACAATGTGGGCATATAAGCCATAAGGTTCAGTAATAATGCAAAATACATCGGCCGGTATGATGTTTGTCCGGCGGCATAAAGCAGGCAACCGGCACCTAATAAATGCAATATACCGAGTAATCTTTCAGCATTAACCCACTTATCGGCTATTATTCCTATTATACCGGGCATTATTATCGAAGCTATCCCCATAGTGGCAAATATTGCACCTATCTCGCCACCTTCAAAGTGGAGCGTGCGTCCCATATATCCGCCAAGTGAAATCAACCATGCACCCCATATAAAGAATTGTAAGAAGTTCATCACCGTCAATCGTAATTTCATGCTCATAATTGTTTTCTTTTTATATGTTTCCAGCCAAAAATCTGCGCACCTCTTCAACAGGCTTACCGCAACGTTTGGCATAATCATTTAATTGTATTTCGTCAATATGTCCGACAGTAAAATAGTGTGCTTGCGGATGGGCGAACATCAATCCGCACACCGAAGCATGAGGCAACATTGCACCGCTTTCGGTAAACTTGATGCCTATGCGTCCCATATCCAACAGTTTGTCAAAGAGAAAGATAACCGATTGGTCGGGTAGGGATGGATAACCCACGGCAGGACGGATACCTTGATAATCTTCAATGAGAAGTTGCTTCATAGTGAGTCGTTCATCAGGCGCATAGCCCCAATCCTTACGGCGAATTTCTTCATGAAACTTCTCTGCCGTAGCTTCTGCCAGGCGGTCGGCAAGCGTTTGCACCAGCATTCGCTTATATGGGTCTTTATCGTAAAGAGATTCCATCTCAGGGTCTATGCAAGTTGCAAATACCCCGACGGTATCTTTTATACCCTGTGACAAAGGACGTACAAAATCACTCAGACAAAGATATGTTTCCTTGGATGCATCACCTGTTTGTTGACGAAGCAAAGGCACACGCAGCCCGTTAAGAATAAGGTCGTCGCCGTCACCGTTCGCATTGCAAAGTATGGCAGTGGCATGCGTCTTGTATTCACCGTCGAGTTGGTTGAGCATCTTTTGAGCCTCCTTAAACAATTGCATTGCTTCGGCAGCCTTCTCAACGTCTTCTTTCGGAAACGAAGCCAACCACTGCGCCCTGCAACTGTCGCATCCGTGAATATCGGCAACGCTTCCCATCTTGGCACCTAACTGCCAGGCATGGAAGAAGTAAAGCCAATTGATGTAATCGGTTACTTCATGAATTTTATATGTCCTCGTTATCATCTTTTCAATAATTAAAAGCTAAAGCCATACCGCGATACGCATCGTCGACAACCGCTCCGTTTTGATAGACCGTATGTCCGTTTACGAACGTACGTGCCACCGTGTTATGCAATGTCATGCCTTCAAGCGGACTCCATGCGCACTTACTTTGTATGATGTCGGACGATATTTTCAGCTCGGAATTAGGGTCAATCAGCACCATGTCCGCCCAATAACCTGGACGTATGTATCCGCGTTTATCAACATGATACAGTTCAGCAGGTGCATGGCACATCTTTTCCACTACCATTTCTTTTGTGAATACCCCGTTCATCGCCAACTCCATCATTATAGGTAATGAAAACTGAACCATAGGCATACCCGAAGCCGAACCTAAGGCACCGCCTGTTTTACTGCTCAACAAATGAGGTGCATGGTCGGTGCCGATGACATCTATCTTGTTGTCGATGAGAGCCTGACGCAATGCTTCACGGTCGTCCAACGACTTAATGGCGGGATTAACCTTAATCAACGGTCCGAGACTCTTGTAAAAGTCGTCATAAAACAACAAGTGTGCAATGACGGCTTCGGCAGTGATTTTTTTCTCTTTCAGAGGTATTTTGTTTGTAAACAACGACAATTCCTTAGCCGTGGATATATGCAGCACATGAAGTCTGGCACCAGTCTTATCGGCCAACTCCACAGCTTTGGATGAAGATGCATAACAGGCTTCAGCGTCACGAATCATAGGATGATATGTGATGTAGGGGTCTTCGCCGTAGAGAGCCTTATACTTTTTGATGTTTGCGTTGATGCGATCCGTGTCCTCGCAATGAGTGGCGATAAGCATATCCGTTTCACCAAATATACGCTCAAGCGCATCCTGCCTGTCAACAAGCATATTGCCGGTACTGCTGCCCATAAAAACTTTGATACCGCACACGCGATGCTTGTCAAGCTTATGAAACAAACCGTAATTACTGTTTGTAGCACCGAAATAAAAAGAATAGTTTACGCGGCTTTCATTTGCCCCGCGTTCAAACTTATCATCGAGGGCTTCAATGGTAGTGGTCTGCGGTTTGGTGTTCGGCATCTCCATATACGATGTCACTCCGCCTGCCGCTGCCGCACGACTTTCATTTGGAATATCGGCCTTATCGGTCAATCCCGGTTCACGGAAATGCACGTGGTCGTCAATTACTCCAGGAATAAGATATTTACCTGCGGCATTAACAGTTTCATCAAATTGTTGCTCAAGGTCGGGAGATGAACTTCCTTCAATAACCTTTTCTATTTTATCGCCGTCAATCATCACCGAACCGACGAATGACCGTCCTTCATTGATGATTGTAGCTCCTTTAATCAGTATTTTACTCATTTTTCTTACGTTCGTATTTATGAAACAAACTTCGTAGCTTTAACTCTATTACACCGAACACCGCTTCACCGAATATACCGCTGTTCATCTTTGATGTGCCGGCTACGCGATTAACGAAGATTACAGGCACCTCTATTATATGGAACCCGTATTTGTAGGCAACGAACTTCATTTCTATTTGAAAGGCATATCCTTTAAAATGTATCTTATCAAGATTTATTGTCTCCAGCACTTCCCTGCGGTAACATTTAAATCCGGCAGTGGTATCATGTATGGGTAATCCTGTAATAAGCTGAACATACTTTGAAGCGAAATATGACATGAATACGCGTCCCATTGGCCAATTGACCACGTTTACGCCCGAAACGTAGCGTGAGCCTATTGCCACATCGCCGCCTTTGTTTGCACATGCATCGTAAAGCCGCGGCAAGTCATTGGGATTATGAGAGAAGTCCGCATCCATCTCAAAGATAAAATCATATTTATGTTTGATGCTCCATTTAAATCCTGCTATATAAGCTTTCCCCAAACCGAGTTTACCGTTGCGCTCGATCATGAAGAGGCGATCGGGAAACTCATGCTGTAGTTCCTTTACCTTTAAAGATGTACCGTCGGGAGAGCCATCGTCAATAATAAGAATATGATAATTACCTTCCAAATCGAACACGGCACGAATTATCTTCTCAATATTTTCGATTTCGTTGTACGTCGGGATAATAACAATCTTATCAGATGCTTGCATAATATCAATTTTTAATGACAAAAATAAGTATTTTATTTTTCATCTAAAAGACCATATGGGTATTTTTATTAATTTTGCTGCCTGTATAGTAAAAATATAGTATGAATTTGTATGAAATACAAGACCTTTATGCAGAAAATGCAGCTATAAAGGTCTACAAAGATGTCTTGGAAAATTCTTTACAAAAAAGTATTTTCCTTGACGGCTTATGTGCTTCGGCAACAGCTATGGTGTCCTCGGTAATGTGTAAACAAACGTCATTTCCTTTTCTTTTTATACTTGAAGATGTGGAAGAAGCTAGTTACTTTTATCATGATTTGGTGCAAATAATGGGTGACACCGACGTGTTGTTCTATCCGTCATCATATCGCCGTGCCATTAAATACGGACAAAAGGATGCAGCTAACGAAATATTACGTACCGAAGTGCTTAGTCGTTTGCAAAAGACCGGTAATAAATTATATATTGTTACGTATCCGGAGGCTATTGCTGAAAAAGTTGTCGACATCGACACTCTGAATTCAAATACTTTGGATATAGCCGTAGGCCAATCAGCCCCGATGAAGACTGTCCAACAAAGATTGATGGAATTAGGCTTTACGTATGTCGAATATGTGTATGAACCTGGGCAATTCGCCATTCGCGGAAGTATCATTGATGTTTATTCGTTTGCTTCGGAATTGCCGTATCGTATTGACTTTTTCGGCGATGACATTGAAAGTATACGCACGTTTGAAGTCGAGAGCCAACTGTCAGTTGCCAAAATGAATAATGTGTCTATCATACCGGAATTGAAGAAAGCAGCGACTTCCGAAATATCTTTTTTCCGCTTCTTGCATGAAAAGACGATAATAATGGCTCATAACGTCGCGTCAGTTGCCGATTGCATAACATCAATAAAAGAAGAAGTCGATTCGCCTCATGTTCAGAAAATCATTGAAGAAGAGGATGAAAATGAATCGACCTCCAAAGTAGCTTTGATTGAAGGCGATGAATTCTTGAGAGATATATGTGATTTCCGCATGGTGAACTACGGTATATCTTCTATCGAGACGTCACAAACAGCAATACATTTCGAATGTTCGCCGCAACCTATTTACCATAAGAATTTCGACCTGGTATCAACATCATTAAATGCTTACCTTGAAAAAGGATACCACTTATATATATGCAGCGACAGCAACAAGCAAATAGAACGCATACAGGCAATATTCGACGACCGCAACGACAAGATACCGTTTACGGCAGTCAACAAAACGATACATGAAGGATATGTAGACAAACAATTGCAAGCGTGTTTCTTCACCGACCATCAGATATTCGACAGATTCCACAAGTACAGTTTGCGAAGCGATAAGGCTCGCAACGGGAAAGTGGCGCTGACATTAAAGGAACTCAATGAATTTCAGATAGGCGACTATGTGGTGCATACCGATCACGGAGTGGGGCGTTTCGAGGGACTTGTGCGTGTGCCTGAAGGAAACACCACTCAAGAAATGATGAAGCTTGTTTATCAAAACGATGATGTGGTGCTGGTGTCGATACATGCTCTGCACAAAGTTTCGAAATACAAGGGGAAAGAAGGTGATGCCCCGAAATTGAGCCATTTGGGCACAGGTGCCTGGGAGCGCATGAAAGACCGCACCAAGACACGAATAAAAGATATTGCACGCGACCTTATCAAGCTGTATGCCCAGCGACGCGAAGAAAAAGGCTTTAGCTTCTCAGTAGACAGTTATATGCAAAAGGAACTTGAGGCAAGCTTTATCTATGAAGATACACCCGACCAATTGAAAGCCACAATAGACGTAAAACACGATATGGAAAGGCCTATGCCTATGGACAGGTTGATTTGCGGCGATGTGGGTTTCGGTAAAACTGAAATTGCAGTAAGGGCGGCTTTCAAGGCTGTTACCGATGACAAACAAGTGGCTGTACTTGTGCCTACAACCGTGTTGGCTTTGCAACACTACAAGACGTTCAGTGAAAGGTTGAAAGGCTTTCCGTGCCGTGTGGATTACATCAGTCGTGCCCGTACGGTTAAAGAAAAAAATGCCATTATAAAAGATTTGAATGACGGCAAAATTGACATCGTCATCGGTACGCACAGTTTAATCGGTAAGAAAATAAAGTTCAAGGATTTAGGACTACTTATCATTGATGAGGAACAGAAATTCGGAGTCAGCACAAAGGAAAAGCTTCGTAAACTCAAGGTTAATGTGGATACGCTGACAATGACGGCAACACCTATTCCGCGTACACTTCAATTTTCGTTGATGGGGGCACGTGACTTAAGTGTTATTTCCACACCGCCGCCAAACCGTTTCCCGGTACAAACCGAACTGCATACGTTCAATCGCGACATAATTGCAGACGCCATTAATTTTGAATTGAGCCGAAACGGACAGGTGTTTATCGTTAACAACCGAATACAAAACATAAACGAAATAGCTGCATTGGTGCATGACATCGTGCCTGATGCACGTATATGTATCGGTCACGGACGAATTGATCCCATAAAACTTGAAAAGACGATACTTGATTTTATCAATTACGATTATGACATACTTATAGCCACATCAATCATTGAAAGCGGTATCGACATATCAAATGTCAACACTATCATCATCAATGATGCGCAGCGATTCGGATTGAGCGATTTGCATCAGCTTCGCGGACGGGTAGGGCGTAGCAACCGTAAGGCGTTCTGCTATTTGTTGGCGCCTCCGATAAGCGACCTTACGCCGGAAGCCAAGCGACGCCTTGAAGCCATAGAGAACTTCAGCGAACTGGGCAGCGGCATCCACATTGCCATGCAAGACTTGGACATACGCGGTGCCGGCAACATGCTTGGTGCTGAGCAAAGCGGATTTATTGCCGATTTGGGATACGAAACATATCAAAAAATACTGGAACAGGCTATGCATGAGTTGAAAACCGATGAATTTGCACAGTTATATGCAGATGAAGCAAAATCAAACAACAAAACTCTCACCGGTGAGGATTTCGTTGATGAATGCAACATTGAAAGTGATTTGGAAATGCTTTTCCCCGATTCGTATGTTCCTAGCAGCAGCGAACGTATGTTATTATATCGCGAACTCGACGGATTGTCTACGGATGAACAGGTTGCCGAATACAGTACAAGGCTTGAAGACCGCTTCGGCAAAATGCCTCACGAGGGTGAAGAATTGCTTAAGGTTGTGAAGTTACGCCATTTGGGACGTAAGACGGGAATAGAAAGAATATTGTTGAGAAACGGTATGATGACACTCTATTTTGTAAGCAACCACGATTCACCGTATTATCAAAGTGAGACGTTCGGCAATGTCATCAAATACCTGCAAAACCATGCACGTAACTGTAAGATACGGGAAAACTGTGCGAAACGCAGTATGTTGATAAAGAACATCACCGAGATGGGACAGGCTGTTGAAGTGCTTGATGAAATGCAGTCGTGCGGCAAAGTAAAAAAAGAGAAAATAAAAGCTGTATAATAAACAGTGGGAGGAATGGGAGTGTGCAAAAAACAGTAAAATAAAGGTTCATAAAAAAGCGCTGTGTAAAAAGAGAATATACACAGCGCTTACATCTATCAAAAATCCACTACATCTTAATTATTATAAGATACCTTTAACTGTTTCAAGCATACCTTTAGATTGAATGGAATCCAAATCGGCTTTGACATCAGCTGCCAATCCTGGGATTTTATTCAAATCTTCGCCCCAAATACTTGTTGCGGCGAGTACGCCTTCAGTAATTTTTTTCGTGTCATTCGTTGCCCACAAGTTCTTCAACAAATCCATTATTTCCTGTGCGTCATTCGGTTGTATGTCAGCACCGTCTGCGCGTTTGCCGCCTTTATAATAAGTAATAATTGCAGACAGACCAAGAACAATACCCTTAGGTAATTCGCCCTTGCGCTTAAGATATTTTTTAAGACCAGGCAGGTCACGAGTTTCGAATTTCGGGAAAGAGTTTAGCATGATACTTGTTACCTGATGGTCTACGAACGGATTCTCGAAACGTTCCATAACGTCTGCTGCAAATTTCTGCAATTCATCTTGCGGCAGGTCAAGCGTTTGCATCAATTCGTCAAACATCACCTTGTGAATGAATTTGCCGATGACAGGGTGTAAACAAGCATCGCGTACGATGTTGATGCCGCTTAAATAAGCTACAGGCGAAAGAACAGTGTGAGGACCGTTCAACAATGTCACCTTACGGGCATGGTAAGGTTTCTCGGAGTCAACGAACATTACGTGCAATCCGGCTTTGTCGGCAGGAAATTCCTTTTCAACACTCTTAGGAGCTTCGATAACCCACAAGTGGAAAGCTTCGCCCTGAACAACCATATTGTCTTCATAGCCTAAGTTTTCTTGAATATCTTTTATTCTGTCACGAGGGAATCCAGGAACGATACGGTCAACCAATGTGGCATATACGCCGCAATTGTCGGTGAACCATTTCTTAAAACCTTCGCCCAGATTCCATAAATCAATATATTGATAAATGACTTCTTTCAGTTTGTGTCCGTTCAGGAATATCAACTCGCACGGGAACATGATTAAACCCTTTGTAGGGTCACCGTTGAATGTCTTGAAACGATGGTAGAGCAATTGGGTTAACTTGCCGGGATATGATGATGCCGGTTTATCAGTCAATTTGCATGAAGGATCGTATGCGATACCGGCTTCAGTAGTATTGGAGATTACAAAACGCATTTCAGGCTGTTCTGCTAAGTGCATGAAATCGGCATTTTGAGTATAAGGGTTCAATGCGCGGCTGATGACATCAATCATTTGATATGAATCAACAGATTTGCCGTCTATTTTCCCACGAAGATTAACATGATAAAGGTCGTCTTGTTTGTTCAACATATCTATCATACCATTTTCTATAGGTTGAACGACTACAACACTGCTGTTGAAATCAGCTTTATTATCCATATTCCACACAATCCAGTCAATGAACGCGCGTAAGAAATTGCCTTCACCGAACTGAATGATCCTCTCAGGGAACTGACGCTTGTTAGCCGTCTGCTTGTTTAATGCTTTCATAACTTTATCAATTAGTTTAATAATCATAAATAATGGTGGCAAAGGTATGAATAATTTTGAAATCACAAATACTTTTTCTACTTTCGTGCACGTTAACGGTTAATTTATCTAAAAAACAAAATTGATAGAAATATGAAAAAGTTTATGGGTAAAAACTTCTTGTTGCAGACAGAAACCGCACAGAAGCTGTATCACGAGCATGCTGCAAAGATGCCGATAATTGATTTCCATTGTCACTTGATTCCTCAAATGGTCGCAGATGACTATAAGTTCCGTTCCATCACTGAAATATGGTTGGGGGGCGATCACTACAAATGGCGCGCCATGCGTTCAAATGGTGTGGATGAGAAATACTGCACAGGCAATGAAACAAGCGATTGGGAGAAATTTGAGAAATGGGCTGAAACTGTTCCTTACACAATGCGCAATCCACTTTATCACTGGACGCATCTTGAATTGAAAACGGCTTTCGGTATCGACAAGATTCTAAACCCAAAAACAGCACGTGAGATATTTGACGAATGCAATGAAAAGCTGAAACAACCTGAGTATTCGGCACGTGGATTTATGCGTCGCTACCATGTGGAGACGGTTTGTACAACCGATGACCCTGTGGACGATCTGCACTTTCACAAACAAACAAAGGAAAGCGGATTTGAAATTAAGATGTTGCCTGCATGGCGTCCAGACAAGACAATGGCTGTTGAAAATCCTGCCGATTTCAAAGCTTACGTTGAGAAACTTGGCGAAGTAAGCGGTGTGACTATCAGCAACTTTAACGAATACGTTGATGCCATTCAAAAGCGCCACGACTTCTTCAACGAAATGGGTAGCCGCTTGTCCGACCACGGAATAGAAGAGTTCTATGCCGAAGATTACACTGACGCCGAGATAAACAACATCTTCTTAAAAGTATTGGGAGGTAAGAAACTTACAGAGCTTGAAACGCTTAAATTCAAGTCGGCTATGCTTCGCATTCATGCTGAAATGGACTATACCTCAAACTGGACTCAACAATACCACTACGGTGCCATCCGCAACAACAACACGAAGATGTTCAAGCAACTCGGTCCTGATACAGGCTTTGACTCAATAGGTGAATTCAACACGGCCAAAAAGATGGCTAAGTTCCTTGATACGCTAAACAACGAAGGTAAATTAACGCGTACAATATTATATAACTTGAATCCGTGTGCCAACGAAGTAATCGCCACTATGCTGGGCAACTTCCAAGATGGCAGCGAACCGGGCAAGATTCAATGGGGCTCAGGTTGGTGGTTCCTCGACCAGAAAGACGGCATTGAGAAGCAATTGAACGCGCTGTCACTTCTTGGCTTGCTAAGCCGTTTCGTAGGAATGTTGACTGACTCACGCAGTTTCTTGTCATACCCACGTCACGAATACTTCCGCCGTATCCTTTGCAACCTGATAGGCCGCGATGTTGAAAACGGCGAATTGCCTGAATCTGAGTTGCCTTTCTTGGGACAAATGGTTGAAGACATTAGCTACAATAATGCTAAGCATTACTTTAAATTTTAAAATGGAATATATTAATTGATATATGTGCGGAGTTACTTTAACCATGGGGACGGTGGTAACTCCGCTTTTTTATATTTCATCATTTCTCAACTGTATATTGATGCTATAAAACCCCATAACCTACGCTAAGGCCTTTACTATGCTTCATTTATCTTTTAAATTGGACTTGGTTTAAGACATTTTAATACCTTTGTAATAATTTTGAAACACAATATATCTAATTTCGACCTCCAATTATAATAGAATACAATAAATATGAAAAAAAAAGGCTGTTTACCTATAATCGAGCGTGATATCAGTTGGCTGTATTTCAACCACCGTATATTGCAAGAGGCACAACGAAAAGAAGTGCCGTTACTGGAGCGTGTGAGTTTTTTGGGCATTTATTCAAATAATCTTGATGAATTTTTCAGAGTGCGCGTTGCCACACTAAACCGTATTGCCGAAACAGACAACCGTGCATTGGAGCAAGAGAGCAAAATTGCATACCACACACTTCAAAAAGTGAATAAGCTCAATGCATTGTATTCTACCGAATTCATCGACACGGTAAATAAAACCACCGACGAACTGAAGACACAAAACATTTGCATTATTAATGACAATCAAGTATCATCTGAGCAACAGAGCTTTATAAAAAAATACTATCAAAGCAAGATGAAGGGCACTACTCATCCCATTTGGCTACGATGCATCAACAGCTTAAACAACGAGGCTGACGATGCAATATACATGGCTGTGAAAATGCTTAAGTGGAAAATAAACTACAAACGCCCGCGAAACGAATACGCACTAATAATGTTGCCGGTGAAGGAGTTGGGAAGGTTTCTCAGACTGCCTGACAATGATGGCAAATGCTATCTGATGTACATGGATGATGTGTTGCGCTACTGCATGCCGTGGGTATTTGCGGGTTTGGGTTACGACAACTTTGAAGCGTATGCTTTCAAGTTTACAAAGGATGCCGAAATGGATATCGACAACGACCTCAGCATAGGCAAACTGCAAAAGGTACAAAGAGGCGTAAAGAGCCGAAAACAAGGTCTGCCTATACGTGTACTTTACGATAGTGCCATGCCGAAAGACTTGTTGAAGAAAGTTATGACTAAGTTTAAGTTAGGTCGCTTGGATACGGCTTCTTCTAGCGGACGATACTATAATCACAATGATTTCATAAGTTTCCCCGATTGCGGCCGTAAAGATTTGAAATATCCTGCTTGGCCGCAAATACAATTGCCAGAATTCAACACAAACAACAGCGTGCTGAACGTAATACGCCGAAAAGACCGCTTCATCCATACGCCTTATTATTCATTTGATGCCTATCTCCGTTTCCTTGGCGAAGCCGCATTAAGCCATGATGTGAAAGAGATTAAGATTACGCTTTATCGTTTGGCTAAGGATTCAAAAGTGGTGGCAACGCTTATTGACGCTGCAAAGAACGGAAAGAGGGTTACGGCCGTCATTGAACTGCTTGCCCGCTTCGATGAAGCAAACAACATCACTCTGAGCAAAGAGATGCAGGATGCGGGAATCAACGTGATATTCGGTGTTGAAGGACTTAAGATACATTCGAAGCTTACGCTGATTGAAGCCCGTTCGGGCGACGTGGTGTGCATCGGTACTGGTAATTTCCATGAGGGTAATGCACGTGTATACACCGATTGCCTGCTTTTCACGGCAGCAAAGTATATCGTCAAGGATGTGAAGAACGTATTTGAGTTCATACAGGCACCTTTTATGCCGGTCAAATACAAGGAATTGTTGGTGTCTCCAAATGACATGAAGAATCAAATACTGCACATGATGAACAACGAAATAAACAATCGCCGCCAAGGTAAAAAGGCTTATATCAAAGTAAAAATAAACCATGTAACCGACGAGGACATTCTGCACACCATATACACGGCCGCTGCCGAAGGAGTAACTGTAGATATGATGATTCGCGGTAATTGCGCGTTCACTACGACTATCCCCGAATTAAACGGTAACCTGCGCATTCACGGCTTAATCGACCGTTACCTTGAGCATTCGCGCATACTGATATTCTGCAACAACGGTAATGAACGCTACTATATGGGCTCATCAGATTGGATGTCGCGTAACTTCAGCAACCGCATTGAAGTGATGACTCCGGTTTATGACGAGGATATTCAACAGGAACTGGAAAGAATTGTTGACTACGGCTTGAAAGATACCATACAGGGACGTATTGTCGACGGCAGCGGTGACAACAATTTCTGGCCTGTGCCCGATGGCGAAAAGCCTTTCCGTTCGCAGGAGGAACTATATAATTATTATTTACAAAAATCTTCCGATAAAAAATAGTGTTATGGAAATGTATACTTTTGCAGCCATCGACATAGGGTCAAATGCTGCGCGACTACTTATAAAGGACATAATAACGATGCCAGACGGCGTTGTGAAATTCAATAAAGTGCTCTTCATGCGCTTTCCGCTTCGCCTTGGCGATGACGTTTTCACCAAAGGCATTGTTGGCGAGAAAAAGGAAAAACTGATGCTTCACATGATAAAGGCTTTCAAACAGCTGATGTACATAAATGATGTACAGAAGTATCGCGCTTGTGCAACTTCGGCTATGCGCGAAGCAAAAAACGGCGATGAAGTAATCAAGAACATCGAGAAGCAAACAGGTGTTAAAATAAACATTATCAGCGGTAGCGAGGAAGCCGGTATCATCTACGGCAACCACATCGAGCATGCCACTCAGGAACAACGCACTTGCGCATACGTTGACGTTGGCGGCGGTAGCACGGAGGTTACAATGCTCAGGAAAGGGCAGGTGCTCTACACTATGTCATATAATATAGGTACGATACGTATGATGAATATCCCCGGCGAACAAAGCTACAATTCATTGTCAAGTATGAAAGCCGATTTGGCTTCGATGTGCACTGATTGGGGTGAAGTAGACATCATCGGTTCGGGCGGCAACATCAACCACCTGTACAAGATGGCGGACAGCACCAAGAAAGACGGATTCCTTGAAATACCGGTACTTCAGGATTTATGCGACAAGCTTGAAAACCTCAGCTTGGACGAACGTATGGATAAATTTGCTCTCAAGCTCGACCGTGCCGACGTTATCGTTCCAGCTGCCAGGATATTCCTTACAGTGGCTTCGGCAATAAACGCAAAACGCATCTTCGTACCGAAGCTCGGACTTGCCGACGGTATCATCGACAACCTTTATCTCAAAAAAACCAACAAGCTTAAAAAAAAGGCAAGTAACGGTCGTACGCTTAAAGCACGGTGGTAAAATAGGCGATTGTTTTCTTCAAACCATCTTCAAGCGGTACTTTAGGTTCCCAGCCGCCAAGCTTTTTGTGCGCCAAAGTGATGTCCGGTTTGCGGCGGCGCGGGTCGTCAAATGGTAAGGGATTGAATATGATTTGCGACTTCGAATTTGTCAGTTCGATAACCTTTTGTGCCAGTTCAAGCATGGTGAATTCTCCCGGATTCCCTATGTTTACAGGTCCGATAAAGTCATCACCGGTAGCCATCATTAGCATCATTCCCTCGATGAGGTCGTCGATATACTGGAAGCTGCGCGTCTGATTGCCGTCGCCGAAAATCGTAATGTCTTCGTTCTTCAAAGCATGCACGATGAAGTTCGATATTACACGGCCGTCGTACATATTCATGTTCGGTCCGTAAGTATTGAAAATGCGTATAATCTTGATTCTCACGCCATTTTGGCGATGATAATCCATACACAACGTTTCGGCTGCGCGTTTGCCCTCGTCATAGCACGAGCGCACGCCTATGGGGTTTACGTTTCCCCAATAACTTTCGACTTGCGGATGCACGTTCGGGTCGCCGTACACTTCGCTTGTTGACGATTGCAGTATCTTTGACCTTGTGCGTTTTGCCATACCTAACATGTTCATCGCACCGTATATCGACGTCTTCAGTGTCTTTATCGGATTATATTGATAGTAGGGGGGAGAGGCCGGGCATGCAAGGTTATATATCTCATCCACTTCGGCAAAATATGGCATTGTTACGTCATGGCGTACAAGTTCAAAATTGTGACTGTCGAGCAAGTCGCGAATATTGTCTTTACTCCCAGTAAAATAATTGTCAAGGCAGATTACGTCGTTTCCTTCATTAACAAGACGTTTGCACAGGTGTGAGCCTATAAATCCTGCGCCGCCGGTAACCAATACTCTGTTCATTTTTCTCCTATTCTTGTGTATGTAAATCCGTTATTTTCCAATTCGGCACGGTCATATATGTTTCGACCGTCGACCACAATGCGACCTTTCATCAGTTTCTTTATCACGTTCCAATTTGGTAGTCTAAACTGTTTCCACTCTGTCATCAGAGCCAATGCATCAGCCTCAATCAACGTTTCATACATGTCAGAACAATATGTAACCTTGTCTCCGAAGCGTTTCTTGGCTTCCTCAACGGCAATAGGGTCAAATACTTTCACCTTAGTACCGTCTTTTATAAGTTCGTTTATTACAACCTCTGCCGGAGCCTCACGCATATCGTCCGTTTCGGGCTTGAAAGCCAATCCCCATACGGCCACGGTCTTACCGATAGTATTACCGTTAAAAGCTTTATGCAGTTTTTCGTATACGATATGTTTCTGCTGCTCGTTCACAGCTTCAACAGACTCGATAACACGCATCCTATATCCGTTCTCGGTACCGGTTTTTGCCAAAGCTTTCACATCTTTCGGGAAGCATGAGCCACCGTATCCGCATCCTGCATAAAGGAAACGCCTGCCGATGCGACTGTCGGAACCCATTCCGCGACGTACATTGTCAACATCCGCACCCACATGTTCGCACAGGTTGGCGATGTCGTTCATAAAACTGATTCTGGTTGCAAGCATGGCATTGCAGGCATACTTCGTCATTTCAGCACTGGCAATATCCATTATCAGTATTGGGAATCCGTTGAGTGTGAATGGTTTATACAATCTTTCCATGAATTTACGTGCCTGTTCGCTTTCAACGCCCACGACAACACGCTCGGGAGCCATAAAGTCTTTCAAAGCTGAACCTTCTTTAAGGAATTCCGGGTTTGAAGCAACATCGAAATTGACGTCCACACCTCGTTTCGCAAGTTCCTCTTCGATGACTGTTTTCACCTTGCCGGCAGTACCAACTGGTACGGTACTTTTGGTGACGAAAACGATATATTTATTAATATTTTGCCCCACAGTGTGAGCAACTTCCAACACATACTTAAGGTCGGCGCTACCATCCTCATTCGGCGGCGTACCCACAGCACAGAACACTGCTTCCATTTCGTCGATGCACGAAGCCAAGTCGGTAGTAAAATGCAAGCGGCCTTCTTTAACGTTGCGAGCCACCATTTCATCAAGTCCCGGCTCATATATAGGCAATTCGCCGCTTTTTATTTCCTCAATTTTATACCTGTCAACATCCACACACGTGACATTAACGCCCATTTCAGAAAAGCAGGAGCCGGTTACCAAACCGACGTAACCTGTACCGATTATCGCTATATTCATAATTTTTTATAATTTACCACAGTACTACTGGTTAAATTAATTAATATATGCTAATAAATAAATTTATATCTTATCAACATGAACAAAGATACAAATTATTTTGAAATACAACTTGCTATCCGCCATATTATTAACAATAAGTAACCTTGTCTGCTAAAAACCGTTGTCACATTATGTCACCCTGTAATAGCACTTGTTCCATAATAATGAACAAATCTGTTTTATTGAATAATGAGACCTACAATAATAGCAATCACCGAATCAAAGACAATCTTTTCAAAAAAAAGCAAAGACAGAATTTGGATAGGTCGTTACAAAAGCATACCTTTGCAGTCACAAAAAGGAAAGTTGCCGGAGTGAACGATCGGGGCGGACTCGAAATCCGCTGTACGGCTTGTCCGTACCGGGGGTTTGAATCCCTCACTTTCCGCACAGAAAGCTTCGGTTACTCCGAGGCTTTTTTTCTGTTTTTTAGTTTACATTATTACTTTATTATTACTTTTTCTTGATTTATTGTTGTATTTTTGTGCGCAAATATGGGAAGGATTCTTGCTTTGGATTATGGTATGAAGCGTACAGGTGTGGCTGTTACCGATCCGTTACAGATTATTGCTAACGGACTTACTACAGTGGCAACAGATGAGTTGGAAAAGTTCTTAATCGACTATTTCAGCCGCGAAAATGTTGAACGCATCGTCATCGGTATGCCGATGCAAACAACTGGACAACCGAGCGAAAATGCAAATCGTGTGAAGGCTTTCATTAACCGGATACAAAAATTTGCACCGAACATACCAGTTACACCTATTGACGAAAGGTTCACATCCGTCATTGCCCATCGCACTATGCTCGAAGGAGGGCTGAAGAAAAAAGCACGGCGCAACAAGGCTCTTGTGGACGAAATAAGCGCAACAATAATCCTGCAATCATTCCTCGAAAGTAGAACAATTTTAAATATAAAATAATTATATAAGTATGACATTACCCGTTTATATATATGGCCAACCTGTATTGAGAAAGGTGGCTGAAGATATTAAACCTGATTATCCAAACATAAAAGAACTGATAGCAAACATGTTCGAAACGCTATACCATGCAGATGGAGTGGGACTGGCCGCTCCGCAAGTGGGGCTGCCCATAAGGGTGGTGGTTATTGACCTCGACCCCGCAGGCGAAGAACATCCCGAATATAAGGATTTCCAAAAGGCTTACATCAACGCACATATCATCGAAGCCGGCGATGAAACGGTCAGCATGGAAGAGGGCTGTCTTTCACTCCCCGGCATTCATGAAGACGTTGTTCGTCCGAAAAAGGTACACGTGCAATATCTCGATGAAAACTTCGAACCGCATGACGAATGGGCTGACAGCTACCTTGCCCGCGTGATGCAACATGAGTTCGACCACTTGGATGGACATTTATACATTGACCGCATATCTCCCCTGCGCAAGCAGATGAACAAGGGTAAGCTCAATGCAATGCTCAAAGGAAAAGCTCACTGCAACTACAAGGTGAAAACAGTCAGATAGTACAAACCACTTTATTTGTAATGCAAATTGGCTAAAATACTTAAATACATATTCGCCTTATCCGTACTAATTCTACCCTTAACATGTGAGGCTCAGATTAACACCGACCACGTGATGACGATCGGCCGAAATGCATTATACTTCGAAGATTACGCACTGTCAATCCAATACTTCAGCGAAGTAATCAACGCAAAGTCGTATTTATCCGAACCGTACTTCTACAGAGGCTTGGCCAAGATGAACCTTGAGGATTTTCAAGGCGCAGAAGACGATTGCTCGATGTCGATAGACCGCAACCCGTTTGTGGCAAGCGCATACCAAGTTCGCGGACTCTCACGCATACATCTTAAAAAATATGCCGGAGCCGAAGAAGATTACACAAAAGCCATATCGTTCGACCCATATAATATAGGTATAAGACACAACTTGGCTCTTTGTTATTTGGAGGAGCACCATTATGTACAGGCCGATACAGCCATTAGCAGAATATTGAAGCTCGATCCGAAATACAAGGCTGCATACCTTATGGGAGCCGAATCTGCATTGAAACAGGCTGACACGACAAGGGCTTTGGCCAATCTGACGCAAGCTATCAACCTTGACTCCGTCAACGGTGATGCTTATCAGGCAAGGGCTGCAATATACATGCACAAATTGGAGTGGGAGAAAGCCAAGGCAGACTTCACCGAAGCCATAAAATACATGCCCAAGGATGTCAGCAACTTCCTCAACAGGGCTTTGATAAACTATCGCCAACTGCATTATAATGAGACTATTGACGATTATGATTCGACCATAGAACTTGATCCTAACAATTTCATCGCCCACTACAACAGAGGCTTGCTACGAGCCCAGTTCGGCGACGACAACCGTGCAATTGAAGACTTCTCATTTGTGCTGAAGCGCGAACCTAACAACTTTATGGCTATATTCAACCGTGGTATCCTGCGCAACAAGACGGGCGATTATCGCGGTGCAATACACGATATATCAATAGTGCTACACCGTTATCCAAACTTTCTGGCAGGCTATCAGTTCAGAGCCGCCGCCTACCGCAAAATCGGTAACACCACAGGTGCCGCACGTGATGAGCTGAAGCTGATGCGTGCAAACCTCGACATGCGTTTTGGCGGCAACAGCTGGAGGGTGAAGGCTCCGCTTGCAAGCAAAAAGACAAGGCGAATGAGCGACAAGGATATGGATAAATATAACCAGATGGTCGTTCAGGACGACGAAGAACCGACAGACTCAATATATAAAGATAAGTTCCGCGGCAAGATACAAAACAACAAAGTAGATATAAAATTCGAACCGATGTTTGTACTTACCTACAACGAAAAGCAGCCGGAAATACGCCGCAGTGTTCACTACTACAAAACCGTTGACGACATCAACACAAGGCATTTGTTGCCGCAAAAGCTGATAATAACGAACCAGGAAGTACCGCTTGACAACGCAGAAATAAAAGAAGAATTTGCTTCGATAGACAAGCTCACAAGCGAAATATCAGCCAATCCGAAAACAACAAAATATCGTTTTGCACGCGCAATAGATTACTATCTGTTGAAAGACCAAACGAATGCCATAAACGATTTGAACCAAATGCTGACCGACAATCCGCGATATTATCTCGGATATTTCGCCCGTGCGGTTGTGAGGTGGAAACAGCTCGACTTCGAGGAGAACGACAAGATAAAAGACATAAACGGTAAAGTTGAAAACACTGCCGACATAGACACCAAGAATCCGGCCTACGACCTTATTCGCAATGATTTGGACAGAGTGGTTGGATTAGCTCCCGACTTTGCCTACGCATACTATAACCGCGGATTATTAATGTGCGCCCTGAAAGACTATCAATCGGCAATGGCCGACTTCACGCAAGCATTGCAAATAGATCCTAAAATGGGTGAAGCATACTTTAACCGCGGTCTTGCCAACGCCTTTAACGGCGACAAGGACAAAGGAATCAGCGACCTTAGCAAAGCGGGCGAACTTGGCGTTATTGAGGCATATAACGTAATCAAAAGATTAAGTCGTTAATTTTTTTGAATGGATTTATGGTTTATATCAAAAGTATTAGTTACTTTTGCAGCTAATATTGTTTGGAAATAATTATACAAAAAATTATGATAAAAATTACATTTCCCGATGGCTCCATTCGGGAATTTAATGAAGGAGTAACAGGTTTACAAATTGCTGAAAGTATCAGTCCGCAACTTGCCAAAAGTGTATTGGCCTGCGGCGTCAACGACGAAACCGTTGAATTGAATCGCCCTATTAACGAGGATGCTACATTTGTTTTGTATAAATGGGACGACGAGCAAGGTAAACATGCGTTCTGGCACACAAGTGCACACTTAATGGCTGAAGCTTTACAGGAATTGTATCCCGGTATCCAGTTCGGTATAGGACCTGCTATTGAAAACGGATTCTACTATGATGTAGCTCCCGCAGGGGATACTGTTATAAAAGAAAGCGATTTATCTGCTATTGAAAAGAAAATGCAAGAATTGGCTGCAAAGAATGAAGATGTTGTTCGTAAAGACATTTCCAAGGCCGATGCATTGAAATCGTTCGGCGAACGTGGACAAAAGTATAAATGTGAGCTTATTTCAGAGTTGGAAGATGGACACATCACTACATATACCAACGGTTCGTTCACAGACCTTTGTAAAGGACCGCATATTATTAATACGGCTCCTATCAAAGCCGTCAAATTAACAGCCGTTGCCGGAGCCTACTGGCGCGGGCATGAAGACCAACCTATGTTGACGCGTCTATACGGAATAACATTCCCGAAAAAGAAAATGCTCGACGACTATTTGGTACTGTTGGAAGAAGCAAAGAGACGCGACCACCGCAAAATCGGCAAAGAAATGAACCTGTTCTTCTTCTCCGACATGGTAGGCAAGGGTCTACCGATGTGGTTGCCACGCGGAACTGCTTTACGCTTGCGCCTTGAAGACTTTTTGAAGCGCATACAACATCGTTTCGGTTATCAACAAGTGATTACTCCGCATATAGGTAATAAGCAATTGTACGTAACTTCAGGACACTATGCCAAATACGGCAAGGACTCGTTCCAACCGATACATACTCCTGAAGAAGGCGAGGAATATATGCTTAAGCCTATGAACTGCCCTCACCATTGTGAAATATATAAATACCAACCACATTCATACAAAGACCTGCCGTTGCGTATAGCAGAGTTTGGTACGGTTTATCGTTACGAACAAAGCGGCGAACTTCACGGACTGACGCGTGTACGTGGTTTTACGCAAGACGATGCGCACATTTTCTGTCGTCCCGACCAGGTAAAGGATGAATTTCTGAAAGTTATGGACATCATAATGATTATCTTCAAGGCATTGGATTTCCCTGAGTTTGAAGCACAAATATCTTTGCGCGACAAGACAAATCACGACAAATATATCGGCAGCGACGAGAATTGGGAAAAGGCTGAACGCGCTATCATCGAAGCCTGTGACGAGAAAGGTTTAAAGGCCAAGGTAAAATACGGAGAAGCAGCATTCTACGGTCCTAAGCTCGATTTCATGGTGAAGGATGCCATAGGCCGTCGCTGGCAATTGGGAACAATCCAGGTGGATTACAACCTGCCCGAACGTTTTCAATTGGAATACACAGGTGCCGACAATAAGAAACACCGTCCGGTCATGATACATCGTGCACCGTTTGGCTCAATAGAACGTTTTATCGCTGTGCTCATTGAGAATACGGCAGGACGCTTCCCGTTGTGGTTGACTCCGGATCAGGCTATAGTGTTGCCTATCAGTGAAAAATATAACGACTATGCAGAACAGGTTCGCAAAGAACTTGACGCTGCGGACATTCGCGTATTGGTTGACGACAGAAATGAGAAAATTGGCAGAAAAATTCGCGATAATGAATTGAAACGTATTCCTTATATGTTGGTTGTCGGTGAAAAAGAGGCAACAGACGGTACAGTTAGCGTCAGAAAACAGGGTGAAGGAGACAAAGGAACAATGAAAATAGATGAATTTGCAAAAAAAGTCAATGAAGAGGTACAGAATATGATAAATAAGTATTAACTTTGCTGCAAAATAAATTAAAGGAGATAAAAAACGAGAAACATATTTGTGAATGAGAAAAGATGATTTGAGATCCCAATATCGGATTAATGAACAAATCCATGTAAGAGAGGTTCGTATTGTCGGTGACGATATAGAAGCAAATGTTTATCCGATACAACAAGCGTTGAAAATAGCAGAAGATAAAGGCTTAGATTTGGTTGAAATATCACCAAATGCCAACCCACCTGTGTGTCGCGTAATTGATTATTCCAAATTTATTTATCAAATGAAGAAACATGCTAAGGAACAAAAAGCCAAGCAAGTGAAAGTGGAAATAAAGGAAATCCGTTTTGGCCCTCAAACCGACAATCACGACTATGATTTTAAACTGAAGCATGCAAAAAGTTTCTTGGAAGAAGGTAATAAAGTGAAGTCATACGTGTTTTTCAAGGGACGCTCGATATTATTCAAAGAACAAGGCGAAGTGCTGTTGTTACGTTTTGCAAACGATTTGGAGGAATATGCAAAGGTTGAGCAAATGCCTTTATTGGAAGGTAAACGTATGACAATACTACTTTCTCCTAAGAAGAAAGATAATGGAGTAAAGAAACCTGCAAATTCGGCAACTCCATCAAAAACGAAGCAGGCAAAAACTGTTGTTGGTGAACATCAACAAGCTGCAAAACCGCAACTCGGAGATTTGATAAAACAACAGCAACAAACTGTAGCCTCACAAGAAGAAAAAGAAAATGCATAACGCGCAGGTATAGTGCGTTATCATTATATTATTAATAAACAACTTAAATAATTAGTAAAATGCCAAAGGTCAAAACTAACTCCGGTTCTAAAAAAAGATTCGCTCTTACCGGAACGGGTAAAATCAAAAGACACCACGCTTATCACAGTCATATCTTAACTAAGAAGACTAAGAAGCAGAAGAGAAATTTGTGCTTATCTACAATTGTGGATAAAACAAACGTAAAACAGGTTAAAGAACTTCTTTGCCTAAGATAACTTTATTAAGCGTACAATTTTATTAAAATTACAAAACTATGCCAAGGTCAGTAAATCATGTTGCTTCTAAAGCAAGAAGAAAAAAAATTTTAAAACTAACTCGCGGTTATTATGGCGCCAGAAAGAATGTTTGGACTGTAGCTAAAAATGCCTGGGAGAAAGGTCTTACTTATGCATTCCGCGACCGTAGAAATAAGAAGCGGACATTCCGTGCATTGTGGATACAACGTATCAACGCCGGTGCACGCCTTGAAGGTTTATCTTATTCTCAATTAATGGGAGCTTTGCATAAAGCAGGAATCGAAATCAATCGCAAAGTGTTGGCTGATTTAGCAATGAATCAACCGGAAGCATTCAAAGCAATTGTGGAAAAAGTAAAATAATTCGACAACTTGATTAATAAAAATGGATTGTGTCTAACGACTCAATCCATTTTTTATACCATATAATAACTGCTACACTCTAAATACTCTATCAATTTACTTCTTCAAGTGGATGAAATTACGCTTAAGGCGAAGGTAAACGGTTGCCAATATCAACGGCAACGCAACGCCAACGGCACTGTAAAGTATCCAAAAGAAATCATTGTAGATATTTATAACGGGGAAGTCTCCTATGCGACCGATAGGCAATTGAAATACCGCTATCTTTATCAGGTTCACCAACTTGAATGACAACATGCTCAAAGTTAATATCGACAACGTGTGGCAGCCTGTGTATTTAAGCATTCGTTGCAAAAAGCTCGGATGAGAATCAATATATTGAGAAGCTTTATATACCATGATAAATCCAACCATTCCGGGCAAGAAAGTATTAAGATAAAGAACGGTATCGGGGCAAAAACGAAGTGTGGTAGGGTGCACAATAGAATATATCAATACAAATGTAAATGAACCTGCCAACAACCATTTATCTTTGTTGCCGCATTCGTTAAGCGGTAACCTGTGGAATATAAATCCTACACCAATATAAAATATGGCATAAATCTCACGTGCTCCTCCTTGTGGTATATACGGTATATCCGTTTGGTTCCATGAAAGAGCCAACCCGCCGGCAAATGCTAGAATACATATAACTAAGGCTGTTTTCAGCTCGCTTTTCACGAACTTATTTATCAGGAAAAACAGGAAACAGAACACGATATTGCCTACAAACAGTGAACGCAAGAACCAAAAAGTAGCAAGCATCATTTGATCGTATCCGCCCATTTTAAGGACTATGCTTTTGGCCAACATCCATGTTGTTGCCCAATTGTAAGGATGCATGAAAGTATTGCCTTCCTGATATTCCAACTTTGACAGCACCA
>Ga0210129_1000087_pt1 | contig 24978 bp, 17 predicted proteins | sample WestPond_Cattail_2_FD_185582 | JGI IMG/M metagenome (GOLD analysis project Ga0210129, IMG submission 185582) | Wetland microbial communities from the San Francisco Bay, California, USA, that impact long-term carbon sequestration -... | ecosystem: Environmental > Aquatic > Marine > Wetlands ... | reverse complement strand
TATCAATGTAGAATTTTTAAGCAGATATACAAAAGATGTATCTTTTACGGTAAGAAAAACATCTTCTGCGGCATGCGAAATATCTAATTTCGTTTTTTATAATAAACATAAAGGTAAAATCAAGGTTGTAAAATTAGATGAGAATCATGTCATTCCGTTCTATGTCCCGGTTAATACACCTGTAGGAAAAATTGTTATTAAACCGACAGCTCAATTTCAAAGTGACGGATTCGATTATGATCTATGTGTGAGTAGGCATGATATTGCAAAAACAGCTGAAGCATATAAAGAAGAATTAACAACTTCTTTGGAAAAGAATACGTCGTTAATTACCATTACTTGCGAGGATAAAAACTTGGAACGTGCCAAAGCCATTTTACAAAACTTGATTGATATGTACAATAAATCAAGCATCGAAGATAAAAACAAAGTGGCTGAAAACACTGAAAAGTTTATTAACAACAGACTTGTTGTTGTCAGTCAGGAATTAGGACAAGTTGATTCAAAGTTGGCGAATATCAAGAGCAGAAACAAAATCATTGACTTTGAAAACGGTGCCCAGGCATATCTTACTGAAAGTAATACGGCTAAAAACAATGCTATAGAGCTGGAAACGGAATTAGCTGTAGCCAAGTATATTAAAGAATATCTCAATAACACCGCAAACAGGAACGAACTTATTCCGGATATTCAAGGTAAAGACGTTTTAGCAGCTTCAGATCAAATAAAGAATTACAATGAGGCAATGCTACAACGTAAAAGATTGATATCGAATTCATCGACAAGCAGTCCTGTAATTTCAGATCTCGATCGTTCAATTGAAGCATTGCGTATTATAATTAAAAGTAGTCTTAACGCAAATATCCGCTCAATACAAATAAAATTGTCCGATGCAAAGGAAGCTGAGGGTGACATTAATTCACAAATATCCAATGTGCCTGAAACAGAAAGACTGGCATTGGATGCAAAACGCCAACAGGAAATCAAGGCTGCCATATATTCTTTCTTATTAAACAAACGTGAAGAAAATGCTTTAAAATTAGCAATAACGGTAAGTAACAATAAGATAGTTGAGCCTCCATACGGATCTGAAGCAATGGTATCTCCTAAAAAAAGTGTGATAGTGTTGGCTGCACTTATAATTGGTTTGGCAATACCGTTCGGGGTACTTCAACTACTCACTATGCTAAACAGTAAGGTTCGTGGCAGAAAAGATATTGAAGACAATACTACATTACCGATTTTGGGTGAAATACCTGCATCTGAAAAATCGGAAGACGGAAAAACCATTGTCATTAACAAACATAGCAATGACCCTGTGAGTGAAGCTTTCCGGCTCATTCGTTCCAATTTAACGTTCATGAATAAAAATGCCAAAGTCATTATGTTTACAAGTACTATGCCTGGTGAAGGAAAATCATTCGTCACTCGCAACTTGGCAATTACGTTGGCTCTTGGCGGTAAAAAAGTAGTTATGGTCGATACGGATATTCGTAAAGCGACACAAACGAAATTGATTAATCAAGTTAATTCAAGTAACGCAACAATAGGTTTGACTAACTATTTGGCCGGTACTGAAGATAATATAAACAATATAATACAAAAGTCAAACGAAGATGATGAGTTCGATATGATTATGGCAGGCCCGATTCCTCCAAACCCGGCAGAATTATTGATGAGTGAACGTTTTGATATTCTAATCAATAAATTACGTGATATATACGACTATGTGATTGTGGATAACGTACCGGCACAAGTAGTTGCCGACGCCGCAATAGTAAACAGAGTGGCAGATATTACGGTATATGTCATTCGTGAAGGAATTTTGGATCGCAGATACCTGCCTGAACTGGAAAGAATACATCAAACAGGTAAATTTAAGAAAATGTCTGTAATTCTGAATGATTGCAAAATTGAAAAGAAGAGTTACGGATATGGATACGGTTATGGATACGGATATGGTTACGGTTATGGTTACGGTTATAGTGTTAAGAAAAATAAGAGTTTGTTCCGCAAAATAATGGATAAAGTGGATAACAATTATCACTTCCATAAGAAACACCACCATCATCAATAAACGCACATAAGGAAAACTATTATGGTAACAAAAAAGACAAAATGCTTAATCATTGGTTCAGGTCCGGCAGGATACACTGCTGCAATATACGCAAGTCGTGCAAATTTGCAACCTTTATTATATGAAGGATTAGAGCCTGGAGGACAACTGACGCAAACAACTAAAGTAGAGAATTTTCCTGGATACCCGGATGGTGTTGAGGGATTTCAATTAATGGAAGATTTGCGGAACCAAGCACTGAAATTCGGTGCCGAAATAAAAGACGGAATAGCAACAAAAACAGATTTAAGCGTACGCCCGTTTAAGGTAACTATAGACGACGGCACTGAGGTAATTGCCGATACATTAATTATTGCAACAGGTGCAACTGCCAAATATCTTGGAATCGAAGACGAAAAGAAATATAACGGCAAGGGCGTAAGTGCGTGTGCTACGTGTGACGGTTTTTTCTATCGTAAAAAGACTGTAGCTGTAGTAGGCGGAGGCGATACGGCATGCGAAGATTCTTTGTACCTGGCAGGATTAGCTCAAAAAGTATATTTAATTGTTCGCAAAACTTTCTTAAGAGCATCAAAGATTATGCAGGAACGAGTGTTCAATAATGCTAATATCGAAATATTATTCGAACACAATGCCACCGGATTGTATGGAAAAGAAAAAGTAGAAGGAGTGCATCTTATTAAGCGTAAAGGCGAGACCGACGAAACTATGTATGACTTACCTATTGACGGCTTTTTCTTGGCTATCGGGCATAAGCCGAATTCAGATATTTTCAAGCCGTGGATTGAAACTAATGAACAAGGCTACATTATTACAAAAGAAGGCAAACCTCTAACCAATATCGAAGGCGTATTTGCAGCCGGTGATGTGGCAGACCCTACATATCGCCAGGCAACTACTGCAGTGGGTAGCGGATGTAAAGCAGCTATAGAATGTGAAAGATACATATCGGAACACCATTTATAATAACAATAACATGAGATTTTTAAAAGTTGTATTTTGCGGATTACTTGTCTGCTCCACTTCGTGGGCACAAATGCAAATGCCGACTATCCCTATTGATAAAAATGTCAGGATAGGAAAACTCAGTAACGGATTAACATATTATATCCGTAAAAACACTAAACAGCCACACATAGCAGATTTCTACATTGCTCAGAAGGTTGGCTCTATACTTGAAGAACCTCGCCAAAGAGGATTAGCACACTTTTTGGAACACATGGCCTTTAACGGTACAAAGAATTTCCCAGGTGACAATGCGGGGAAAGGCATTGTAGCATGGTGCGAAACAGCCGGTATTAAATTCGGTACGAATCTTAATGCCTATACATCTGTAGACCAAACTGTATATAATATTACCGATGCTCCGTTGACGCGTGCAGGCGTATTGGATTCATGCCTGCTTATTCTGCATGATTGGAGCCATTCACTATTACTCTCGGATAAAGAAATTGATAAAGAGCGCGGTGTCATCCACGAAGAATGGCGTACGCGTCGTACTGCAATGCAAAGAATGGAAGAGGAAATATCACCCATTATGTATGCAGGTACGAAATATGCCGATTGTATGCCTATCGGAAGCATGGACATCGTTGACCATTTCCCTTACAATGACTTACGCGACTATTATAAGAAATGGTATCGTCCTGATTTACAGGGTATCATTATTGTAGGTGATATAGATGTGGATCAGGTGGAAGCAAAGATAAAGAAGATTTTTGCCGATGTGCCTGAGCCTGTTAACCCGGCAAAAAGGATCTATTATCCTGTTACTGAAAATGATGCACCTATCATCGCAATAGCAAAAGATAAGGAGCAGACAAATCCCATAGGTTTATTCTTCATTAAACAAGACGCAACACCGGATTCTTTGAAAACGACACTTGACTATATGCTCAAGCAATATGTCATCAATATTGGTTGCCAAATGTTGAATGATAGATTAAGCGATATAACTCAAAAAGCAAATCCTCCATTCTTAGGAGCAGAAGCTGGATACGATAATTTCTTTTTATCAAAAACAAAAGACGCATTCTCAGCTGAAGTAGGTTGCAAGAACGACAGCATTACAAAAAGCATATCAGCTGTTATTGATGAAATACAACGAGTTAAGCAGCTTGGATTCACAGCATCTGAATATGAACGTGCGAAAGCCAACTATTTAAAAGCTTTAGAGACTTCATACAACAATCGCGAGAAAGTTGATAATGGGAATTATGTAAATGAATATGTCAATAACTTCCTTGACAACGAACCGATTCCCGGCATAGAATATGAATATTCCATGATGAATAAAATTGTACCAAAAATGCCTCTTGCAGCTATCAACGAGGCCATGAAGTCAATTATAACAGATAAGAACGAAGTGTTGGCATTGCTTACCACCGATAAGGCAGACATGAAAATACCTTCAAAAGAAGATTTGGCCGCCATGCTTAAAAATGAAGGAAGCAAAACAATGACAGCATACGTAGACAAAGTGTCTAATGAACCGCTTATACAGAACGAACCTAAGGCTGGAAAAATCGTTTCCCGCAAATCGGATGCTAAATTCGGTACTACTGACTTTACATTGAGCAATGGAGTAAAAGTTATTGTAAAGAAAACAAACTTCAAGGCTGACGAAGTGAAAATGTTGGCGATGAGCCGTGGTGGCAATTCATTATTCTCAAATGCAGATGCAATTAATATGAGCTACTTAACCGATGTAGTAACATCAGGAGGAATAGGTAAATTCAGTGCAACGGATTTACCGAAACAATTGGCAGGTAAGAATGTTGATGTGTCACCTTATGTTCAAACAAGACTGGAAGGCCTTAACGGTAGCTGCTCACCGAATGATTTTAAAACAATGATGCAGCTCTCATATCTATACTTTACCGCTCCACGTATGGACAAAGATGCTTTTGAAAGTTTTAAGACAAGAGAGAAAGCCGAATTAAAAAATCGTGATTTAAATCCTATCAGCACATACATAGATTCATTAAGATATATATTATACGGTAACAATCCACGCGTAAACAGCAGACATGAAGCGGATATCGACAAGCTCAATTATCAACACATAATTGATATGTATAAAGATCGCTTCAAAGACGCTTCAAATTTTACTTTCATATTCGTAGGCAATATCGACCCGGATACCGTGGCAACATATGCAGAAAAATATATTGCAAGCCTTCCGGCCACTTATCGCAAAGAAGATTTCAAAGATCCTCACACAGATATGAGACCTGTAAATGAAAAGCATGTTTTCTACAAAAAGCAAGAGACACCTTCAGCTTTGGCATCTGTCATATATAACGGAAAAAACAACTATACTGAAAAGGATGAAATACTTATGAGCATGTTGCAACAAGCCATGGAAATTGTATATACAGAAAAAGTTCGTGAAGATGAAGGCGGAGCTTATGGCGTATCGGTAAGCGGTGATTTGGATAAGTACCCTACTCCCAAATCGACATTCGAAATTCAATTCCGTACTGGCCCTGAAAAATATGACAAGATGATTAAAATCATTTATGCCCAACTTGACACTATGGCGATGAAAGGACCAAAGGCTGATAACCTTGCAAAAATCAAAGAGTACATGATCAAGCAACATAAGGAAAATCAGATCGAAAACACTTATTGGATGGGATTAATCCAAAACTATTTATTCACCGGAATGACATACGACAACTATGATTCTTTGGTAAATAATACCACGATTAGTGATATTAAGAACTACGCAGCAGCTTTGTTGAAAAACAGCCATTGCATAGAAGTAACAATGACTACTAAAGAAAAATAAGTTAAATATTTGCAGGTTTCGGTAAAAAGTAATACTTTTGCACCCGATTATTCTGAGTATGGTAATAAAAGAGAGTCTAAAAGATAGAGTCCACCAGCCAGAGAAAACCTGTTAAAAAATTATAACAGATGTACGCAATTGTAGAAATTAACGGTCAGCAATTCAAAGCAGAGGCCGGAAAGAAATTGTTCGTTCACCACATTCAAAATGTTGAAGGCGGTGCAACGGTAGAATTTGACAAAGTATTATTGGTTGACAAAGACGGTCAAGTTTCAGTAGGAACACCGACAGTCGACGGAGCTAAAGTGGTAGCAGAAGTTGCTTCACCTCTTGTAAAAGGTGAAAAAGTTTTGGTTTTCCACAAAAAACGCCGCAAAGGCTACCGTAAATTAAACGGTCATCGTCAACAATTTACCGAGATCACAATTAAAGAAGTAGTAGCTTAATCAATTAAAATTTTAAAAAAATGGCACATAAAAAAGGTGTAGGTAGTTCTAAGAACGGCCGTGAGTCAGAAAGTAAGAGATTAGGCGTAAAGATTTTTGGTGGTCAAGTTTGCAAAGCAGGCAACATCATCGTTCGTCAAAGAGGCACTGTCCATAACCCCGGTGAAAACATGGGTATGGGAAGCGATCATACACTTTATGCCTTAGTTGATGGTACAGTACAATTTAAAAAAGCTCATAACGATAAAAGTTATGTCTCAATTATACCATCAGAATCAAAAGCAGAAGCTTAATAAATAAGAAACTTCTATAAGAAAACTCTTTCATTAATATGGAAGAGTTTTTTTTTATTATCAATGCTTTTCTTTTCTAATTATCTGTTTTTTACATACCTTTGCGCTACAAATAAAAAATCAATTAAATATCATAATATGCTTACACTAAAATTGATTAACGAAAAGACCGATGAGGTTATCAAAGGCCTTGAAAAAAAACATTTCAAAGGAGCCAAAGAGGCAATCAACAAAGTATTGGAATTAGACAAGAAGCGTCGTAATACTCAAAACGAGCTTGACCAAAAACTATCGGAACTGAAAACCTTATCAAAATCCATCGGCTCATTAATCAAAGCTGGAGAAAAAGACAAAGCTGAAGAGGCAAAAAACAAAGTCAATGAACTAAAGAACAGCACAAAATCTCTTGAAGATGAAAAAACGAATTTTGCTAATGAACTTACAAAAGAATTATTAGATATACCGAATATTCCTAATCCATTGGTACCGGAAGGCAATGGAGAGGCTGACAATTTAGTTATAAAGGAAGGTGGAACGAAGCCTGAATTAGGCAGTGACGCCCTACCTCACTGGGATCTTTGCAAAAGATATGATCTTATCGACTTCGAATTGGGAGTGAAAATCACCGGAGCCGGTTTCCCTGTTTACAAGGGCAAAGGTGCACGCCTGCAACGTGCCTTGATTAATTTTTTCCTTGATGAAGCAGGTAAATCTGGCTACAGAGAGATAGAACCTCCTTATATGGTTAATCAGGATTCAGGTTACGGCACAGGGCAACTTCCAGATAAAGAAGGCCAGATGTACCATGCCACAGTGGATGATTTTTATATGATTCCTACGGCTGAAGTACCTGTAACAAACATATACCGTGATGTTATTCTCAACGAGGACGAACTACCTGTAAAGAATTGTGCTTACTCTGCATGTTTCCGACGCGAAGCAGGCTCATATGGCAAAGACGTACGCGGACTGAATCGCTTGCACCAATTCGATAAGGTTGAAATCGTTAGAATAGATAAGCCGGAACACTCATATCAATCACTTGAAGAGATGATGAATCATGTTGAGGGATTACTTTTGAAATTAGGCCTACCCTATCATATTCTTCGTCTTTGCGGCGGAGATTTAAGTTTCACATCCTGCATTACATACGACTTTGAAGTGTGGTCGGCTGCTCAAAAACGTTGGTTGGAGGTAAGTTCGGTATCCAATTTCGAGTCATATCAGGCAAATCGTTTGAAATGTCGCTATCGTACTGCTGATAAAAAGATTGAACTTTGCCATACATTAAACGGCTCGGCATTAGCTTTACCGCGTATAGTTGCGGCATTATTAGAAGATAATCAAACTCATGACGGAATCAAAGTTCCTGAAGTATTAGTACCATACACAGGATTTGAAACAATAGATTAAATATCGAACTTAAAATATTAGCTTCATGAACCGAATCATCAACAAGGAACGCTTTTCTGAGAAAGTGTTCAAATTTGTAGTGGAAGCTCCTCTAATTGCAAAATCACGCAAACCTGGAAACTTTGTTATAGTGCGTACAGGCGAAAAAGGAGAACGCATGCCTTTGACTATTGCCGAAGCTGATCCGCAAAAAGGTACAATCACATTAGTTGTTCAAGAGGTTGGACTTTCGTCCACTCGCTTATGTGAATTAAACGAGGGTGATTACATTACCGACATTGTAGGACCATTGGGCAAACCGACACATATCGAAAAATTCGGCACAGTTGTTTGCGCAGGTGGTGGTGTTGGCGTTGCCCCGTTATTACCTATCGTTCAGGCATTAAAAGCAGCTGGTAACAAAGTTGTTACCGTATTGGCAGGCCGAACAAAGGAACTAATAATCATGGAAGATGAAATGCGTAAATATTCGGATGAAGTAATCATAATGACTGATGACGGCTCATACGGCAAAAAAGGATTGGTGACAAACGGTGTTGAAGAGGTTATCAACCGCGAAAAAGTCGATAAGTGCTTCACGATCGGTCCGGCAATCATGATGAAGTTTGTGTCATTGCTGACAAAGAAATACAATATTTCCACCGATGCTTCTCTGAATACCATCATGGTAGACGGTACGGGAATGTGTGGAGCCTGTCGCCTTACGGTTGACGGTAAAACACGTTTCGTATGTGTAGACGGCCCTGAATTTGATGCTCATAAAGTCGATTTCGATGAAATGCTTAAACGCATGGGGGCATTCAAGCCTCAGGAGAAGGAAGAATTCGAACGCTTTGAAAACGAAAAGTGCCAATTGGATAAACACGAAGACGACAGAGAATCCGAATGGCGCGTGGAACTGCGCAAATCAATGAAGCCCAAAGACAGAATGGCTATAGAAAGAGTTAAGATGCCGGAGCTTGACCCTGAATATCGTTCACACGTACGATTGGAAGAAGTCAACCAAGGCTTAACGGCTGAAATGGCTCAAAAAGAGGCTCAACGTTGTTTGGACTGTGCCAATCCCGGATGCATCAATGGTTGTCCGGTAAATATAAAAATACCTGATTTCATCAAAAATATAGAGCGCGGAAACTTCTTGGAAGCTGCCCACATACTTAAACAGACATCTGCTTTACCGGCAGTTTGCGGACGAGTTTGCCCGCAAGAAAAACAATGTGAATCAAACTGCGTTCATCTTAAAACAGGTCATAAAGCAGTGGCAGTAGGGTATTTGGAACGCTTTGCCGCAGATTTTGAAAGAGAAAGCGGGCACATGGCTATTCCACAAACAGCTGCGCCTAATAATATAAAGATAGCTGTTATAGGTTCGGGACCTGCCGGATTATCATTTTCAGGTGAAATGGCTAAGCTCGGCTATGACGTAACAGTATTCGAAGCTCTTCATGAAATCGGTGGTGTGTTAAAATACGGTATCCCTGAATTCCGTCTTCCTAACCGTATTGTGGATGTGGAGATAGAAAACCTCGGCAAGATGGGCGTTAAGTTTGTCAAAGATACTATTGTAGGCAAAACTATAAGCATTAAGGATCTTAAGGACGACGGATTCAAAGGAATCTTTGTAGGTAGCGGTGCCGGGTTACCTCGTTTCATGGATATTCCGGGAGAAAACTTCATTAATGTAATGTCAAGCAATGAATACCTTACGCGTGTCAATTTAATGGATGCAGCAAGTGATGATAGTGATACGCCTGTATACAAAGGTAAGCGCGTTGCAGTTATCGGTGGAGGTAACACGGCAATGGATTCAGTACGTACGGCCAAACGTCTCGGTGCCGAACGAGCCGTTATCGTATATCGCCGTTCGGAAATTGAAATGCCCGCACGTATCGAAGAAGTAAAGCATGCCAAGGAAGAAGGTATCGAGTTTTATACTTTACACAATCCTATAGAATACAAAGCAGATGAAACTGGCCATGTTCAAAAGGCAATACTGCAAAAAATGGAGTTAGGTGAACCTGATGCTTCGGGTCGTCGCAGTCCGGTTCCAATTCCCGGAGCAATAGAAGAGATGGATGTTGATGAAGTAATCGTCAGCATAGGTGTGCAACCCAATCCTATCATCCCGAACTCCGTTGAAGGCTTAAATATAAGCAAACGCCATACTATAGAAGTTAATGACGATATGGAGACATCAATTCCTACGATTTATGCCGGAGGCGATATTGTGAGAGGTGGTGCAACGGTTATCCTTGCAATGGGCGACGGACGAAGAGCCGCAGTTGCAATGGATAAGCAACTGAGTAAATAATCGTATTTATAAAAATATCAATCGTGCCAAAAGAGGATGCAAATATCTCTTTTGGCACGATTATTCTTATTACACTAACAGTACACTTTTATATATATGTATTCTGTATAAACTTCAATTCAGCTTCAAGCATAGCCACCTTATGCATATAGTAGCCTGCATTTAACGCATCCTCTATAGGACACGAATAGATATAATTTATCTCAAGCGGACGATGAAAATCGAAGTCAAGTTTCATACTAGGCGAATACGGAGGCATCGTCTTTGTCGAAGCCATCATATTGTCGGCAAACGACTCTGAAATAGCGCGTTCAACCCCAACGGCATTGGCAGCACGTATAACCTCAATCATCATATCGTAAGCCAATTGTTCTGTAGCCGGATTTGAAAGTATATTGTTAGTGGCAGTATTCAGCACCACTGTCAACCCGTTGAAAGGAATGTTCCACACAGCCTTTTTCCAGCGAGATTCGGCATAATTGGCAGTCACGGCAGTCATATCAACTTCAGTGAAATCAGAAATGATATTATCTATCAAAGCCATATTCTTGAATGAATACGGAGCAATCGTCAGCTTACCGAAAAACTGATGATGGATATGTCCCTTCCCTACTTTACCGGTACCGATAAAAGCCAATCCTGCCGCTATGGACAAATGCGGAAACAGCTTTTGCAAATCATACTCAATGCCAATGCCGTTTTGTATCACCACCACCAATGTGTCTTTATGGAGCAACGGTGGTAACATATCTTTCAACAGTACGTTATTTGTAGACTTCAGGCAAACAAACACCACATCGCACTGCGGCATATCTTTCGTACTATTATAAGCATTCACCTTATCAAGATGAAAATTACCATTTACCGAGTCTACTTGAAATCCATTCTCTTTAACATAATCATAATCGGAATGAAAAAGGAAATGTACTTCCTTACCTCCATGGGCAAGCATCGCGCCATAATATCCTCCTATAGCGCCGGTCCCTATTATTGCATATTTTAATGACATCTCTTTCGTATTTTATTTACGGCGCAAAGATAATAAATTTCAGTTTATGTTTATTTTCGTGTCGCCTCTAAATAAGCTTCTATAGTCCAATTCTTTCCGTCTTTCATCTCTATCCGTTGCCAACGAAACGAATTCTGCTTTATATCTGAAAACACCCACTGCAACTTATCGTTGTTTACAGCCAGTTGAACTATATTAACACCTTCGCGATGAGCTTCCAAATATGTGGCACATCCCCATTCGGTATAAAGAATTTCCCACATTCTCTTATTAGGGTTATACATCCTTACAGTAGTGCCATAAGCAGCATCTGTCTGAGGTGCAACATTACGGGTTAAGCGTGAAGGACAAATAAAAACGTCCTGAATTGCAAGCCCTTCCAATATCCAACGGAATATCCATTCGCCTTTAACATGACGTGGGTTATTGCCACCAAGATTATCATACCAATCGAAATCCCATTCCCCCACAAAACAGCCGTATAAGTCTTCCTCTTCAGGCATCAAAGGACTTCTGCCACCACTTACCAATGCTTTTACAAATTCGTCCATAAACTTTATTTTATTATAACTTTACTAATTTCATCTGATTATCAATAAACACGAATAAATAAAGAATTCTTATTTTTTTTCAGAATTTAATAAAATTCATGCACCAGCTACAAGTTTATCCAAGAGGAACCGTAAAAATAAATTTGCTTCCCTCGCCCAACACACTTTCAACTCGGATAGTTCCTCCATTCCTTTCTACAAAGTTCTTGCACAACGCAAGTCCCAATCCGGAACCTTTTTCCCTGTTAGTTCCATAAGTTGAATGGAAATAATTATCAATAAATAACTTATCGGCCGGATCATCTGAAATGCCCACACCATTGTCAGAAACAGTAACCTCAATAAATCGATCTTTCAACAAAATGCTAATAGTGATTAATCCTCCGTTGCCGGTAAACTTAATGGCATTCGTAACCAAATTTCGCACAACAAGATTGATCATATCATAATCGGCATAAGCCTCGTAATTTACCGTCTCATCAAACCTTATATCAATAGACTTTTGCGCAGCCGTAGTTCCTAACAAAGATATATTCTGATTGATTATATCATTGATTATAATTTTTTTAGGTTCACAAATAATATCACTTCTCTGCGCGCGTGACCAATTAAGCAAATTCTCCAATAAATAGAATGTATTCTTTGACATATCTTTTAATTCATCAAGAAAACTTGCTTGCACTTCAGGTTCAAGTTCCGTATCACTTGTCATTAGTTCGATAATTTGCATGAAACTGCCTATCGGTCCTCTTAAATCATGCGATATAATAGAAAAGAGTTTATCTTTCGTGACTAATAAATCTTTTAATTGCTGTTCATTTTTTTTCTGGTTAGTTATATCGATATGTGTACCTACCGCCCTAATAGCCTTGCCATTTTCATCCCGCTCTATTATTTTTCCATGATCCAATATCCATATCCAAGCGCCAGACTTGTCCTTCACACGAAAAACGCATTCATAAAAGTCCGTTTTATTATCTGCATGATTAGCAAAAACACTCTGAACAATAGGCAAATCATCAGGATGAATTAAGTCTTCCCACCATCTCCTACTCCTGCGATACTCATCAGGAGCATATCCCAACATCGTGTAACATGTATCAGTGAAATACATCTCATCTTCTTGTATATTCCAGTCCCACATGCCCTCTCTTGCGCCATCCAAAGCAAGCCTCAAACGCATTTCACTGTTTTGGAACTGCTTCAAGTAATATTTACGTTCTAAAGCATTTGCAATGTTATTTGTTACAGTAAGCAACAAATTCATTTCATCTTCAACCCACACTTTCTGGCGGACACACTCATCAAATCCCATAAAGCCCCATAAACTCGAATGTATATATATAGGATACGCCAATGTAGATTTAACATTCATCGGTTCCAAAACACGTACCATGTCTTCAGGCAAACCTTGAATATTATCCGAAAAGATACGTCCATCCTCCAGCAGGAGCTTTCTCCACGGAGAATCATCGGCTAAGGTAATATTTTGGAAATCACTTTTCTTTGATGCAATCCCTTCATTACACCACTCATGTGTGTTGCTTATAGACTTATTATCTTCAGAGTTTTCAAAAAGATACACCCTACTCACATTTGTGTGTATACCTATCAAATCTAATACATTATCTATAATTTCATCAAAGTTGTCAGGTTTATTGAGAAGTTGGACAACATCTGTCAACAGTTTTTGCTGCCTGTTTAGATGAACCAATTTATCTTCCATTTGCTTACGTTGAGAAATGTTCGTGACGGCTGCAAGCAGATAGTACTGATTTTTTATTTTAATTCGTTCCATTGAGATCAAGCAAGCTAGCAAATCACCACGTTTAGTCATAATCTTAACTTCACCTTCTGCTCTTCCTTTGATTGCCACTCCGTTCAGCAATATTTCACGTTGAGAATAGTCTTTATATATGCCCAGTTCTTGAATAGTCGTTCCTGAAATATCCTCCAATGTATATCCTGTTGTATCGACAAAAGATTTATTCACATTAAAGAATACATTTGAATCAATAGTACTGATACTCATCATCACATCTGAACCATTAAAAATACTATAGAAAACTTCCTTTGAAAAAAACTCAGTTCCAAGATTAGTGCTCACAGCTACAAACACATTTTGTCCTTGCCACCACCCTATATAAAAATGAGTATCAACAGGAATTAAATCCCCACTTTTAGTTACCAAAGGATATGGACAAGATGGAACATCTCCTTTAATTGCCAAAGGAATAATCGCACCAACTTTTTCTTTATACCTAGGTGTATACACATTAAGAAGATGTTTATTTTTCAGGTCTTCATCGGTATATTCAAGAATCGAATGGACAATTGAATTTACATTCAATATATTCCCGTCCATATTTAATATGAACAAGAAGTCAAGCTTATCACCCAACAGCTCTTTCAGTTTACTCTCTGCAATAAAATTCATAATATTATTAAGTTTCAACAAGAATATCTTTTATCAAAGATTTATAAGTAAATATAATAAATTATATTCAAAACTATAAAAAATATCCTATTTTTCGTTGAAAGAAACAAAAAAGTCTCTCAAAATTCATTTAAAAGGGTCCTTTTATTGAATATCTTCGCTTGATTTCATACCTTTGCTGCCATGATAAAGGCATTATTTTTCGATATTGACGGTACGTTAGTCAGTTTCAAGACACATCAAATTCCGGCATCGACGGTGTCGGCAATTGAAGCAGCACATAAGAAGGGTATTTACACATTTATTTCCACCGGACGTCCTAAGGCTATCATAAACAACATGGGCGAATTGGATGCACTTAATCTTATCGACGGGTACGTGTCGATGAACGGGGCGTATTGCTTTGTTGGTGACAAAGTGGTATACAGTAAAAACATTCCGAATGAATCGGTATTATCCATTGCACGTTATGTGGAACACAACAACATCTGCAGCATATTTGTACATGCCAATTCCATTTGCGTTTACAAGCCGAACAAAATGGTTGAAGACATTTTCTACAATTATCTGCATGTCGACAAAATACCAGAAACATCAATTGAAGAAGCTTTAAAAGAAAATATCTATCAGATAACTCCATTTCTCTCCATTGAACAGGGAACAGAAATGTTGAAAAATGTGCAAGGATGCATCGGTAACCGTTGGCACCCGGCCTTTACAGATATTACAGCTACAGGATGCGAAAAGAGTCATGGTGTGGAGATGATTGCCGAATATTTCGGATTTACAAAAGACAATGTGATGTGCTTCGGTGACGGAGGCAACGATATAAGTATGCTCAAATACGCTTCTATCGGCGTAGCCATGGGCAATGCGGCAGAAAAAGTAAAAGCTGCTGCAAACTACGTGACAACATCTATTGACGATAACGGAATAAGCAACGCACTTAAGCATTTCAACATTATATGAAAACATTTTACGGATATGCCCAAACTCCATTCGGAACAGTAATTATGTTTGGTGACAATAATGGTATATTCAGACTGGATTTTGTGAATTTGCATCTACCAACTGACGGTTTTGCTCAATTAAAAGAGATTCGCGATGACAAAGCCGCCCAACAATGCATTGATAGCTTTTTGGAGCGCAAGGATTTGCCTGATGTAGATTTACAGATGGGCACACCTTTTCAAAAGTCGGTATGGAAAGCATTGTTAACTATTCCTTTCGGAGAAACGGTGAGCTACAAAGATGTTGCCGAGATGATTCATAATACCAAAGCTGTAAGGGCTGTAGCCAATGCTGTGGGTGATAATCCCGTAAGCCTTTTAGTTCCTTGTCACAGAGTTATTTGTAACGACGGTTCAATCGGCGGCTACGGTTGGGGCGTGGAGCGCAAAATAAAGATTCTTGAATGGGAACAAGGCAAACTTAATAATAAGTAAATATAAAAGCCTCTTCTTTCAATTATCGCTCAATTTGTCATATATTTGTAAAGATAAACAAAAGCAATGTTGAAAGCCCTAAAACATAACATCATTCTGCCTATTGCAGTTTTGATTATAGCGTCCCTATCCTATTCTTGCGTAAACATTACACCTTCGCATGAAGCACGTCTCGTGGACTCACTCAACCAACGTGCTTACAACTTTCTGTACAAAAATCCGGATGCGGCATATCATTGTGCTTTTCTTGCATATAATACAGCCACTTCTTACGATAAAGGACGTGCCGAAGCGTGCAATAATCTGGCATCTGTGGAGTTTCAACGAATGAACTATGAAGCTGCCGAAAAGCTATACAGGCAAGTATATAACATTACTAAGAATGAATTGGAGCAAACTATTGCCGACATCGGATTGATGGCGATATACCAACGCACATCGAAGAATAAAAAATTTTATGATTTCAGAACAAGTGCCAAACGACGACTGAAACGAATAGAGGAGAACAATTCAATTTACATAGGGGAAAATGAACGGCAACGCCTGAACTTTGCAAAGACGGAACTTCAACTCAACTCGGCTACGTATCACTACTATCTTCAACAACATGACGAGACGGAATCGTCAATAAACAACATAAATGTTGATGACTTAAAGAATGATACGGCACAACACCTTAAATATCTGTATATCAAAGGTCTAATATACGAAATAAACAATCCTGCAATAAACCAACAAAATGTAATGAACGACTTCGACCAGTTCTATGATTGCTGGGAAATTAGCCGTAAAAATTATCAATATTTTGCTGCCGTCAGCATGGTGCAAATAAGCATGATATTACAAGATGACGCAGACTTAGCCACTCTGAAACAATACCGTCCGCAGCAAATTGCATCACTCGGCAATGTAAACGACCCGGACTTTGTCATAAAGTTACTGCAATGGTCGCAACATGTATTTTCGCGCTTCAAGGATTTTTACAACTTGGCTTCAACAATGGTGAGTATGGGCGAATATTACAATTTACACGGTAAATATTCAAATGCCATAGACTCATTGGTACACGGACTCAACTATATAAGCACACAGCATTCCATCTATTATCCCAAGCAACGCAGGCAATGGTTGATACCGTTCAACAACACCGACACCACCTATACCGAAATAGAATGGATTACCAATGAACACGTGAAAACCGCTCCCGAATGCATAGCTCGCCTTCGTGAACAACTTAGCGTGTCATATTCGGGGCTTAACGAGAAGCTTTCATCGGACTACAACAGAAACATATATCTTGATTTGCTCGACTATACCCGGCAAGATAAGGAATTGGAAAGCCGCAGCAAATATCTCGAACACGAGGATAAACTTATGACCTGCATATCCCTCATCGTACTCTTGGCCTTGCTGCTGTTGATAATCGTATTCCTGCTGATTAACAGAAGGTCGAAGGCAAAGAACAAACTGTACATGGAGCGACTGCACAATGCCGTGGATGTATGCCAGAAAATAACTGCGTCGCTTAATACCGACATAGAAGATGTCGATGACGTAAACGAAGCTGTGAAGCAGGCAACTTCGTCAATCAATAAAAACGATACCGAAATGTGGGAGATAATTCAGCCGTACGTCAACTGGACACTTAAAAACGGAATGAAACTTACCACTCTGAGCGATAGGCGCAAGGAAATAGAAAAACAATATTACATAGTAGAGCAACACATCGAAAACAACAAACGCTCAAACCTGATAAAAAAATCGTGCCTGAGCATCGTTTACGGCATCACACCATACATAGACCGTATAATCAATGAAGTACGCAAACTTACGTTGAATGACTTGGCGGATAACACTCAGTTGAAGAAAGACCGTTTCAGATACATTGACGAGCTGGTGACAAAAATAAACGAATACAATGATATTCTCTCGCTCTGGATTAAAGTAAAGCAAGGTTCACTAAACCTCAACATCGAAAGTTTCGACCTAAACGAATTGCTGGGAATAGTTGCCAAGGGGAAAAAGGCTTTCGAAACAAAACATATTACACTGAATATCAGTCCTACCGACGTATGGGTGAAAGCCGACCGGTCGCTGACGCTGTTCATGATAAACACATTAATGGAGAATGCGCGAAAATATACTCCTGAAGGCGGAACGGTTGACGTGAAGGTGGATGATGCTGACGATTATGCTGAAATATCTGTTGTAGACAACGGTCCCGGAATGTCGGCGGACGATGTGGCCAAGATACTTGGAGAAAAAGTTTATAACTCAGCTGAAATAGGCATAAGCGGTGCGTCGGGCGAAAGCATCAAAAAAAATAAAGGTTACGGCTTCGGATTGATGAACTGCAAAGGCATAATAGAGAAATATATAAAAACAAGCTCACTGTTCAAAGCATGCATGTTCGGCATAGACAGCACACCAGGCAAGGGCAGCAGGTTTTTCTTCCGCATTCCTCACGGCATAAAGCACTTACTGGTGCTTGTGCTGATAATAACCGGTATATGCTCATGCAGTCCGCACAAAAACGCAAATATAAAAAAGCGCAAGGTCAACCGCTACACATATCTGCTGCAACGTGCCTCCAACATGGCCGATACAGCCTATTATTGCAACGTAATGGAGAAATATCAGTTAGCTCTAAAATATTCCGACCTGGCAATTGATAATTTAAATGAATACTACAAAAAACAGACACGCCACCCAAAGGTGTTGATGAAGTTGAGGGGCGAAGGTCATACAGCAGAAGTGCAATGGTGGAATAATATGGTGGAATCCGACTACTATGTGATAATAGACATCCGCAATGAAGCGGCTGTGGCTTTTCTGGCGCTGAAAGATTGGAGAAACTACAACTACAACAATAACGCCTACTCCAAGATGTATAAGCTGGTGAGTGAAGATTACTCGTTGGAAGATTATTGCCGTAGCCTGAAAAGCTCTACAAACAACAAATTGGTCGGTATAATTCTACTTATTATTATCATTACCATAGGCTTCATAATATATTATTATCTGTATGTCCATAAACGCATACTCAACCGCATAGACCTGGAACAAGTGATGGAAATAAATAAGCAATTGCTCATATCGGCTGCTCAGAACGATGAAGAGAAAGTGAAAGACTTGTTCAATTCCATCAACGAGCTGTTCCCTATCGACGCATTGGCTCTGGGCGTCATAAACGATGACAATAAAGCTCCGGATTGTGCTTACAGCTCCGACTACAATGTGTGGAACAAGGCGCTGAAAGGAGCTGTAATGACAACTTACGCCGACCAAAAGAAACATACTTCAAACGACGGAAAGACAACAGCCATACCGCTGATTGTTGAAATAGGCAACGCAAGTAAATTCGTCGGCATCATAGCACTGACAAGTAAAAACAGAAATGATGCGGAGCGATATAACTTGCTCATAAGCTTGATATGCAAATACTTAGGCATTATATTGTTTAACCGCGTAGTGATAATGGCAAGTAAATACCGTGACATAGAGTCAATCGACGAAGAAACTCAGCGTGCGGCATACGAGGAAGAACAAATACACGTGCAAAACATGGTGCTCGACAACTGCCTGTCCACTATCAAGCACGAAACGATATACTATCCCAACCGCATAAAACAAATAACAGACAGGTTGCAAAATGAAGATATGCCGGCGGATACTGAAGAATCGCTGGTGAAAGACATGAAAGACTTAATCGACTATTACAAAGATATATTCAACATACTCAGCAGTTGTGCCGCCCGCCAGTTGAATGAAGTGACGTTCCGCCGACGCATCGTGAAAATAAACTCGCTTATGACGTACGCAAACACTTATTTCAAGCGAATCACGCAGAAAAGAAACAGTTTGCTTAAATTGAAAGCCACTTCGATAAACAGTGAAATTATAGGAGATGAAATACTGCTGAAATATTTGATTGAAAACCTTATTGACGAAGCTGTGGCTGACGACAGCGACGGCACATTGACGCTGGAGGCGAAGGAAGAGGATGAATACATTCGCTTCTTGTTCACCGACCACAGGCGCAACCGCACGCAAGAAGAGCTGAATCAACTGTTCTATCCCGATTTACACCGGATGAACGTAGACGAATCAGGAGTGTTGCATGGTACCGAATATCTGGTATGCAAACAAATTATTCGCGAACATGACGAATTCTCGGGCCACAGAGGTTCACGCATCAATGCTGAAGTGTGCGCGGGAGGCGGTTTCACCGTTTACTTCACCATACAAAAACGTAGGAATAAAAAATAAACAAATATATGGAAGACAAGAAATTCAAAGTCATCATTGTTGAGGATGTAAAACTGGAATTGAAAGGTACTCAAGAGATTTTTCGCAATGAGATACCGGAAGCTGAGATTATAGGTACGGCTATGACCGAACAGGAGTTTTGGCCGATAATAGATAAAGAACAACCGGACTTGCTGTTGCTTGACTTGGGATTGGGTGGCTCTACAACCATAGGTGTGGAGATTTGCCGCAACGTTAAAAAAAAATATCCACAAGTAAAAGTACTTATCTTCACCGGTGAAGTCCTTAATGAAAAGTTGTGGGTGGACGCACTGAAAGCCGGTGCCGAAGGAATAATACTCAAAACAGGTGAACTGTTGACAAAAACAGACGTGGAAGCCGTGATGGGCGGTAAGAAACTGGTATTCAACTATCCTATCCTTGAAAAGATAGTTGAGCGGTTCATGAAATCAGTATCACAGGAAACGGCCCGCCAGGATGCAATAATAGATTATGACATCGACGAATATGACGAACGCTTCCTGCGGCATTTGGCATTGGGTTATACCAAAGAAATGATAGCGAACTTAAAGGGCATGCCATTCGGTGTGAAATCATTGGAGAAACGCCAAAGCGACTTAATCAACCGTTTATTCCCCAAAGGCGAAAGCATGGGTATAAACGCTACAAGATTGGTTGTTAAGGCCTTACAACTACGTATTATAGATCTGGATAATCTGGAACCGGATGACGAATAAATGGCATACACTGCATCCTGCCACGACGTACGTATTATTACTGCTGTTTATAATAATTGCATCGTGGATTTGTGATATATACGGCGTAAGAGTGACCGACCCCCAGACAGGCGGAACGATATTCATTCAAAACCTGTTGAACGCAGAAGGCATTCGCTGGTTGATAAAGCATGTCCAAAGCAACTTCTTATCATTCGACACATTCGGTATGGGAGTTGTTGCCATGTTAGGCATAGGCGTTGCCGAACATTCGGGATTTATCAATGCTCTCACCCGTTTATTCACAAAACACCATTACAACCAAAGAACAATAATACTCATCGTCATCATAGCCGGTGTTTGTTCAAGCGTAATGGGCGACATAGGATACATCCTGCTGTTGCCGATAGCCGTATATATGTTCAGAGGGGCAAGGCTGCCGCAACAGGCAGGCATAATAGTGGCTCTCGTTTCGGTCAGTTGCGGTTTCGGAGCAAACATACTCATCACATCAATAGAACCGATTATTGTGCGCTACACTCAGGAAGTTGCCGAACTCAAAAACATATCACAGTCACACATAGGCATCATGTCCAACTATTGGTTCTCGGCAATATCAATGATTCCTCAGATATATATTATCTATAAAATCACGACAAAGCACCTAATACCTCAACTGCTCAAGAAAGAACCGGAATCCGACGAACCTAACAAATCTCTATCGAAAAAAGAACAACATGCGCTGCGCAATGCATTGATATTCGGCGCAATCTATTTAGTAATAGTATGTATAGCCACATTCTCGCCTTGGGGAATACTTCGCGGCGTTATGGGCGACTTGATTCACAGCCCGTTTATCTACGGTTCTCTGTTTATCATCTCATTCGGAATAGGAATGATGGGAGTCGTTTACGGATTTTCAACCAATATATATGAATCCGATAAAGACGTAATCGGCGGATTCACACATTTGCTTAAACTGTTGGGAAACTTTTTGGTAATCAGTTTCTTTGCGTCACAGCTGTTTGCCTGTATTGATTATTCGAACTTGGATGAATACTTACTTGTTAATGCAGGCCAATGGTTCTCGTCATGCAGATGGGCACATCCAATTATCGCATTATTTATTTTCATTTTACTTACAGCCGCACTTAATCTGTTTGTCACATCAGGCACACACAAGTGGAGTGTACTGGCATACTTTGCAATACCTATATTGAGCAAGCTGAGCGTATCACCGGAAATAGTGCAATCGTCATTCCATATCGGCGACAGTGCCACCACATTCATCACGCCGTTTCTTACGTACTCAGCATGGGTGTTGGCATGGCTCATATATTTCGATAAGAGGGCATCGTTCGACACCCTGATACGTTACACGTGGCGTTATTCGTTAGCAATGTTTTCGGTATGGATAGGATTATTTATCGTATGGTACGTGCTAAAGATTCCATTCGGTTTTTAAAATAGCAACCATACATCACTGACGGAATATTAATCTCTCAAAAATAAATTGTTTTCTTTCTCAAAGCCTATTGTTGTGGTTTCTCCGTGTCCCGGATAAACAACTGTATCATCAGGAAGAACAAACAGACGGCCAATTATCGAATCGTGCAGACTGGCGTAGTTGCCGCCTTTGAAATCGGTACGCCCTATACTTGCGCGAAACAAAGCATCTCCCGAAAATAAAACTCCGGCTTCTTTTTGATAAAAAGCCAAACTGCCGGGCGAATGTCCCGGTACTGCAATACACTCTAATTCCGTTTTGCCGAATGTGACAATATCTCCGTTATTGAGATAATTCTTTAACAATACCGGTCCGTCGTCCATCGTCATGCCGAACAAACTGCCATGCTTCGTCATATCGTGAAACAAAGCTTCATCGGCTTCATTGGCTTCGGCCTTCAACCCGAACTCCTGATACAGGAATGACAAACCGAACATGTGGTCGGGATGCAAATGCGTCACGAGCACATGCTCCACGTTAAGTTGTTCATTAATAATATAATCCTTTAAAGCCGCCTTTTCCTCAGGATAATATGCTCCTGGGTCTATTATCACCGCGTTTTTGTTATTGTCGACAAGAATATAACAATTAACGGGAAGCATATTAAATTGAAACATCTTTATCTTCATAGCCTTCAATATTTTAAATTATCTCATGGGTATATACACCACTTTCTTTGTCAGAAAGTATTCTTCTTCAAACCATTGACTCAGATCGTCTATCTGTATGATGTTTTTAAACGGATGCGCTTCATTCTCAAGTTCACCGCCTTTCAGGCATATCAAGCCGTTAGGCAAGGCATTATTTGATTTCTTTGAAATATTCTTTCTTATGATACTTGCCAAATCGTTTAGCGGCATCACGGCACGGCTGACAACAAAGTCGAATTTATCTTTAATGTTCTCGGCACGTTCGTGTTCAAAGGACACATTCTTCAACCCTATAGCGGCAGACACTTCAGTAGCCACTTTAATCTTCTTGCCGATGCTGTCAACCAAATGGAAATGTACCTTGGGAAACATAATCGCCAACGGTACGCCCGGAAAGCCTCCGCCAGTACCCAAGTCCATTACTTTCGTCTTCGGGCGAAACTTAATTATGTTTGCTATTCCCAGCGAATGAAGCACATGGTGCTCATACAGATTATCAATATCTTTGCGGGAAATTACGTTTATCTTGCTATTCCAATCACTGTACAAATCATAAAGAGCATCATATTGGCGGCGTTGCTCATCACTCAGATCGGTGAAATATTTATCTATCAATTCCATAACTTATTCCAACAATTCAGCCAAAGGATTATGGTCGGTGTTCATCATGCTACGTACTGCCGCAAAAGGTACTTCCACGTCAAGCGCACCAACAGCGTAAGGAGCTATTTCATACACATTGTAATAAAAGCAAATAGCCTTGTCAGTGATATAAAAGTTATCGGTCGGCGCCAATGAATCGGATGCAAAGAAACCCATATCCTCAAGGTCTTTCTGATTCTTGACTTTCATCTTTCTTTCAAGCTCCGCCATAATAAGTTGGTTCAATGCGGGTTCATAATTGCCGGCAAACACGTCGTCCAGTCCGAACGGCTTGCCTGTGAGAGCATTGAAATTAACAAAATACGCATCGTGCATGCCATGCGCCCCACCTGTGTTATCATCAATATCCACACGGTACGACAATATATCGGCATCATTGAAAATAAAATTAGATTTTATCGTTTTTGTATAGTTGTACCAGCGCTTACGCGTCTGCTCTGCATTTTCCTGCATATCTTGAATATATGTCGGTCCCACTTCATCTTTGAATTGCTTGAAATAAGTCTGCTTAAACGAATCAGTTGCCTGCTGAATATTCATGCTTTGGTATTCATCCCCGAATGTTGTGGCAATTATGGCTTTGTTTATGCTGTCCTTGACATAAGGCTTCACCCCACTCTTTACATACGTCAGATTTGTGATAAACTTGACATAAGGCTTTGCCGAATCATTATCGAGATGCAGGGTTTGCATCATGCGAAGAGTCTCGAATTGCATAGAAGTAGCATCCTTTTTGCTCTTGCCCGAACATGCAATGAGCCCTATAAAAAGAAAAATGCATAATACACATATATAGTTCTTTTTCATGATATTTTCTTTGTTATTGCTGCAAATATAAGACATTTATATCACTTATATTGCAAATGTGGTAATAAAAAATTGACAGATACGGTTTATTATATCTGCCAATTTTATTTAATGAAAAAAGTTATACTATTCATATGTCAGACGACCTTTATTTATATGGGTTATACGCCTGTATAGCTGAATACCTGAACTAATTTTGAAAGGTCTAAAATAATTACAGATAGCATATATGTGTAATTTAGCGATAGGTATTCAGGTAAAAGCAACAAACTTTTGACCATGTTTACCGTAACTGTTCAGCATGTTTACCGTGAAAGTCCTTTATGTTTACTGTTTATTACAGCTGTGAAAAGATGATTTTACAGCTGTGAAAACATCTCTTTACAGCTGTAAAATCATCTTTTCACAGCTGTAATAAATACTATACATGCTTGAAAGTTATGGTAAACACGCTGATAAATAACGATATAATCAATGTACTAATAAAGTATTTACACTTCAAAACGTTGAATACATCAATCATTCAGCCTTGCAGCCGGAAACCACGATAAACACAGTCGTACTGAAACCTGAAACCCTTAAACAAATAAA
>Ga0210129_1000086_pt1 | contig 25077 bp, 25 predicted proteins | sample WestPond_Cattail_2_FD_185582 | JGI IMG/M metagenome (GOLD analysis project Ga0210129, IMG submission 185582) | Wetland microbial communities from the San Francisco Bay, California, USA, that impact long-term carbon sequestration -... | ecosystem: Environmental > Aquatic > Marine > Wetlands ... | reverse complement strand
GCCGGTGTAACGGGTGCAACCGGAGGAGCGGGCAGTTTCTTGGCCGGCATGGCCGAAACGGGTGTTGCCGTCGGCATATGGGGGGGTTGCGCGACCGGCGCAGGGCTGGCCGGGCTGTCGTCCGGTCCGCTGTTGAGCCACAAGTACAACGCCACCGGCACCGCCAGCAACAGCAGCACGCCCAGCAACAGCAAGATCAACCAGGGCGATGTCAACCAGGCATGCTGCGGGGGCGGCTCGGCATGGCTGATCACGGGCTGCTCTTCTGGCGCGCCTTCCATGCGTGCCAGCAACGCCTCGGGCGCAAGCCCAAGCAGGCGTGCGTAGTTTCTTACAAACCCGCGGGCAAATACGGGCTGACCCAGGCTCTCGAAATCATCCGTCTCCATCGCCTCGATCTGACGGTGCATCAGGCGCAAGCGCACAGCAACCTCTTCCACGGTGATGCCCTGCGCTTCGCGGGCTTCACGCAGAATCTGTCCGACCGAGGATTGCGCGCTTTCGGTCATTCGTATTGACCCGCCAGCAGCAGTCGCGCTTCGTTCGAATCGGGAAATTTCTTGCGCAGTTGCAGGCCATAGGCCGCTTCCTGCGAGCGGTTACCCAACTTGCGTTCCAGCCTCACGCCCAGCCACAGGCTTTCCGCCGTCGGCTGAGCCATTTCGGCATACCGCTCCAGCAAGCGTTGCGCATCCATCAACCGGCCCTGGCGAAAATTCAGCCCGGCCAGTTTCAATATCGTGTTGGGGTTGTCGGGCTGCAACTTGAGCGACTTCACCAGGTTGGCCTCGGCCAACATCAAATCACCACTTTTCTCGGCACAGAGGCCGGCATTGGTCATGGCCTGTTCCGGTCTTGCATACAGCGGGTTTTGCAGGGCGGCGCTGAACTGCTCGAGACCCTCGTTGTAGCGGCCGCGGGTGCAGAGAAACCAGCCGAAATTGTTGTGCGCTTCGGAGTCGTTGCGATCCAGATCGATCGCGTGGCGGAAATTGTCCTCGGCCAGCCTGTCTTCGTCCAGATCCATGTAGATCAGGCCATAGACATTGTAGGCCGGACCGTAGCGATTATCGGCGGTGATTGCCTTGCGCAGTTCGTCGAGTGCGATCTTGTATTGCGCACGCGAGTAATATGCTCCCGCCAGATCCGTAAAGGCGCGTGCGCGTTTAAGGTTTTCATTATCGGTCGTGGTGCCGGTGACCCCACCCCCATCCCCTGCGGGATGACCCGCGCAACCTGCGAGCAAGGCTGCGCCCACCACGATCCATTTCTTCACGCCGCCTCCTTGTGTAGTCTTTTCATCACGCGCCCGCTCTTGTCGGCCACCTTCCCTGCCAGTTGGCCGCAGGCCGCTTCGATGTCGTCACCCCGCGTTTTGCGCGTGGTGACGACATAGTCGGCATCCTGCAGAATCTGGCGGAATACGCGCATCGCCTCCGCGCGCGGTTTTTCATAACCGGAAGCCGGGAATGGATTGAACGGAATGAGATTGAACTTGCACGGCACATCGCGCGTCAGTTCGATCAACTGGCGTGCATGTTCCGGCTGGTCGTTCACCCCGGCCAGCATCACGTATTCGAAGGTGATGAAATCGCGCGGCGCATGCACCAGATAGCGCCGGCACGCGGCCATCAGTTCGCGCAGCGGATATTTCCTGTTGACCGGCACGATCTGGTCACGCAAGGCGTCGTTGGGCGCGTGCAGGCTCACCGCCAGCGCCACCGGGCAACGCTCGGCCAAGCGGTCCATCGCCGGCACCAGCCCGGAAGTCGACACCGTCACCCGCCGCCGTGACAGGCCATAGGCATGGTCGTCGAGCATGATGCCGAGTGCGGTCACCACGTTCTCGAAATTCGCCAGAGGCTCGCCCATGCCCATCATCACCACGTTGCTCACCGGCCGCTCGGCGATTTCGCCGGTGGTGCGGTTGGGCTCGGTTTTCAGACTATGCTGCGCCACCCACAACTGGCCGATGATTTCCGCCACCGTGAGGTTGCGGTTGAAACCCTGCCGCCCGGTCGAGCAGAAGGTACATTCCAGTGCACAGCCAACTTGCGACGACACGCACAGGGTGCCGCGATCGTCCTCCGGGATGAACACGGTTTCGATGCCGTTGGCGACCCCGACATCGAATAGCCACTTGCGCGTGCCGTCCGCGGAGGTGTGCGCGAAGTTGATCGCCGGCGCCTGCACGACTGCGTGCTGTTGCAGCTTCTCGCGCAGGCTCTTGGCGATGTCGGTCATCTGCGCGAAATCTGCCACGCCGGACTGGTGTATCCAGTGGAACACCTGCCTGGCGCGAAACGGCTTCTCGCCCAGTTCGGTGAACCAGGCGGTCAGTCCTTCGAGGTCGAAATCAAGCAGGTTTTGCGGCATTCGAACTTAGCGACCGGCGTAGACTTCGCTGGCCGGGAAGAAATAGGCGATCTCGACCGCCGCGGTTTCCGGTGCGTCGGAGCCGTGCACCGCGTTGGCATCGATGCTCGCGGCGAAGTCAGCGCGAATGGTGCCGGCTTCGGCCTTCTTCGGGTCGGTCGCGCCCATCAGCGCGCGGTTCTTGGCAATTGCGTCCTCACCTTCCAGCACCTGCAGCACCACCGGGCCGGAAATCATGAAATCGACCAGATCCTTGAAGAAGGGGCGGTCCTTGTGCACGGCGTAGAAACCTTCGGCTTCCTGACGGGAAAGGTGCTTCATCTTCGACGCGATGACCTTGAGGCCATTACTCTCGAAGCGGCTGACGATCTTGCCGATCACATTCTTGGCGACGGCATCGGGTTTGATGATGGAAAAAGTGCGCTGAACTGCCATGGCCATGCTCCAGATAATTGAGAAAAACGAATAAATTTATGATGAAAATCAGCCGTGTAGCATAACATGGCGCGGCCGGATCTGTCTTGCTTCGATGATTGCAGAGCGGAGTCGATTTGTTCAGGGGTGGCCCACCTATGCTGGACATTTCTGGCTGGGAATTCGGCGCGCAAGCCACGGCGACGGCTAATACCGGCAGTTCTGGTGCCGCCGTCTAAGGTGCCTTTTCGGTCTCACCCGGCGTCTGCCTGTATCAGCTTAGCGACGATGGTCTCGCAATGGAATTTACAGCCAAGGGCGCCAAATACTGTCGCGACGAATCCCTCAACCAGACGTCGGCACCACGCGCCTTGAGGTCATTCGATGCCACGGGAAAGATTAAATCGATCGTCACGCCACAACGCGTGGCAGCACGCCCGGTTCGCCCGGCGCGGCCAGCGCGTCGGCATCCAGCCCGATACCTGCCGCCCACCTCAGTTGACCATCGCACCACAACAAGGGCAGGCGTTCACGCTGCCAGGGCGGAATGGCAAGTTCCTGCATCAGGTTTTTCAGGCTTCGATGCGGACCGCCCGCATGCAGGCGCAGGCGTTCACCGCCCTGCCGCACGCCAAGCGTGACGACCGCGGATTCCAGTACAGCACGCTTCAGGCCCGCTCCAACCACAGCATCCAGTTGCACGGCCACCCCTGCAGCCGGCACGTCCAGCCGCGTTTCGCCACGCCAATGCACCGGTGCCGACCTGGCCGGCGCTGCTGGCACGAGGGTTACGCCGCCCCGATAGCGAACCAGGCTGACCGCTCCCAGTTTGAGACAAACGCCAGCATCATGTCGCGCCTCAACGAGTTGACGCAATGCCTCGTTCAGGCGCCGTGCGCTGGGCATGGGCTGCCCCTGGTATTCGATGAAGTAGCGCAGCAGATTCCGTGCACGTGGAAGCGACAATGCGCCCAGCACGGCGCAATCGAGTCGCTTACCCGAAATGGCATCGGCAGCATCGAGGCGCGCCAGATCATCGAGCAATCCAGCAGCGTCAGCCTGCAATGCAGCGGCACGCGCGAGAGTTGTCGTGGCGCCGGGAAAGTGCAATTCCACTAACGGCAACACCTGCTGGCGCAGCGCGTTGCGCCGGTAACGAACGTCCTGATTGCTGCCATCCTCGACCCAGCAAAGCTTGTGGGTCAAAGCATGGGCGTGCAAGTCAGCGCGCATCACGCCCAGAAGCGGCCGCAAGTGCGCAGCGCGCCAGCCAGGCCGGTGCTGCAACTCGGCCATTGCCGCCAGTCCTTTCGGCCCCGCACCGCGAAGCATCTGCAGCAAGAGGGTTTCACCCTGGTCGTTCTGCTGGTGGGCCGTCAGAATAAAATCCGCGGCCAGCCCGGAAAAAATGTGCTGACGTTCCCGCCTCGCAGCCGCTTCGATACCGGCCGGATCATCACCCGCAATCTGCACGCGATGAACCATCAATTCGACAGCATGCGATTCACAGAGGCGTGCGCAGAATCCCGCCCAGTCGTCGGCGTGGGATGACAGGCCATGGTGTACGTGGACCGCCTGGAGGTCAAAGGGATGCTGACTTCGCAGTGCACACAGGATGTGCAGCAGGACGACCGAGTCAATTCCCCCCGACAAAGCGAGAATCAGACGCGCATGCGGGGGAACGTGGCGGGCAAGACTATCCGCCACAATACCGGTGACCGGCTTATTTGACAGGCGTTTCCTTGAAGCTGCCATACGCGCGCAGCCGCTGGTAACGCGCGTCAAGGAGCGCACCCGTCGGCTGCTTGCGCAACTCGGCAAGCGTGTCGGCAAGCGCGCGGCGCATCGACTGGAACATGGCATCCCAGTCACGCTGCGCGCCACCGAGCGGCTCCTCGACGACGCGATCGACCAGCCCATTCGCCTTCAGGCGGTCGGCGGTGATGGCCAGTGTTTCGGCAGCAACCGAGGCCTTGTCAGCGCTCTTCCACAGAATCGAGGCGCAGCCTTCCGGAGAGATCACCGAATAAGTCGAGTATTGCAGGATCAGGGTACGGTCACCGACGCCGATGGCCAGCGCGCCTCCCGAGCCGCCCTCCCCCACAATGCTGCAAATGATCGGGGTCTGCAGTTCGGCCATCACGTACAAATTGCGGGCGATGGCTTCCGACTGGCCGCGCTCCTCGGCACCGATGCCCGGGTAAGCACCGGGCGTGTCGATGAAGGTGAAAATCGGCATGCTGAACTTTTCCGCCAGGCGCATCAGCCGCAACGCCTTGCGATAGCCCTCGGGACGCGGCATGCCGAAGTTCCGGTAGATCTTTTCCTTGGTATCACGACCCTTCTGATGGCCGATCACCATCACGGGTTCGCCATTGAAGCGCGCCATGCCACCGACAATCGCGGCATCGTCGGCAAAGGCACGATCGCCGTGCAACTCCGCAAAATCGGTGAACAGCCCCTGCACATAATCGAGCGTGTAGGGCCGCTGCGGATGACGCGCCACCTGAGACACCTGCCAGGCATTCAGCTTGGCGTAGATATCCTTGGTCAGCGTCTGGCTCTTTTTTTGCAGGCGGCGGATCTCCTCCGAAATATCCAGAGCGGAGTCGTCCTGCACAAAGCGCAGTTCTTCGATCTTGGCTTCAAGCTCGGAAATCGGCTGCTCAAAGTCGAGGAAGGTGGTTTTCATCAAACAGTCACGGAAACAGGTTGGCAGGTGATTTTAACAGTGCGATGCAATTACCGCCCGGATCAGCGCCGGGCAGATCAGTGATGGTGATGGCCGTGGGCACCATGCGCGTGGCGATGCGAAACCTCGTCCGCGGTAGCTGCCCGCACTTCTGCGACCGCACACTGAAAATGCACGGCCTGCCCGGCGTAGGGGTGATTGCCGTCTACCACCACTTTTTCTTCGGAGATGTCGGTCACGGTGTAGAGCATTTCCTCGCTGCCATCGACCGGCGAACCGACGAACTGCATGCCGATCTCGATGTCGGGCGGAAAGGATTCGCGCGGCTCCAGGCGCACCAGGTCTTCCTCGAACTCGCCGAATGCATCGGCAGGTTGCAGTTTGAGGTCGATCGTGTCGCCCACCACCTTGCCTTCCAGTGCCTGCTCCACCAGCGGAAAAATGTTGTCGTATCCACCGTGCAGATAGCTGACCGGCTCGTCGCTCTCTTCCAGCAACTTGCCATCCAGGTCACGGACGATATAGGTGATGGTGACGACAGTGTCTTTGCCGATATTCAATTGAGTTCCTTTACCAGTTGAAGCACTTCCTCTGCGTGGCCGCGGCTGGAAACGCCGTACAGTGCATGACGGATGATGCCATTCTTGTCGATGATGAAAGAGGAACGAACGACGCTCTTGCGCATGACACCGTCCACTTCCTTGTCCTGCAGCACGTGATAAGCCTGACATGTCGCTTGATCCTTGTCGGCCAGGAGTGGCACGCTGATGCCGTGCTTGTCGCGAAACTCGCCATGCTTGATGCAGTCGTCGCGCGACACCCCGATTACCGTCGCGCCCAGCTTCGCAAACTGGTTTTCCAGTTCGGAAAACTCGATCGCCTCGGTGGTGCAGCCCGGCGTATCGTCTCGCACGTAGAAATACAGCACGAGAATCTTGCCCCGAAACTGGGACAATTCCACGAAATTCATATCCGCGTCAGGATTGGAAAAATCCGGCGCGCGATCTCCAGCTTTCAGCATCAAAGGCTCCGCAACGTGTCTTTTTCGGCCACATTCTAACAGGGCAATTCCGGCCGCATCGTTATAATTATTATTATGATAAATACCCTGCTCGGCGGCATGAGTCCCAGCCGCTTTCTGCGTGATGTCTGGCACAAGCATCCGCTGCTGATCCGCAACGCCGTGCCCGGCTTCAGCGGTCTGCTGTCACCTGACGACATGCTGCATCTGGCAAGTCGCGACGACGTCGAATCGCGCTTGATCCAGGGCAGCGCCACCCGCTGGCAACTCGATCACGGCCCGTTCAGGAAAAGCGATTTCAAGCGCCTGCCCAAGACTGAGTGGACGCTGCTGGTGCAGTCGCTCAATCATGTGCTCCCCACAGCAGATGCCCTGCTGGCGAACTTCAACTTCATTCCGCATGCCCGGCTCGACGATTTGATGGTCAGCTATGCCGTGTCCGGCGGCAGCGTGGGGCCGCATTTCGACTCCTATGACGTCTTCCTGCTGCAGGGCCAGGGACACCGCCGCTGGCAGATCAGCACGCAAACCGACCTGGCGCTGCTGGACGGCGCCCCGCTGAAAATCCTGCGCCACTTCGAAGCGGAGGACGAATGGCTGCTCGGCCCCGGCGACATGCTCTACCTGCCGCCGCATGTCGCGCATTACGGTGTGGCCGAGGATGCCTGCATGACGTACTCGATCGGCTTTCGCGCCCCCACGGCTGAGGAGCTGGCACATGGCTTTCTGATGCACCTGCAGGATACGCTCACGCTGGAAGGCCGCTACGCCGACCCCGATCTGCGCCTGCAAGCCCACCCCGGCGAAATCGGCCGGGCGATGCTGACCCAAATCGAAGGCATGATCGACCACATCAAATGGAGCAGGCGCGACATTGCCGAGTTTGCCGGACGCTATTTGTCCGATCCCAAGCCGAACGTGTTTTTTGACGCGCCCGAACCACCACTCAGCCGCGCAGCCTTCAACAAGCAGGCGAACAAATTCGGCGTGGCGCTCGATTCCAAATCACGCCTGTTGTTTTCTGGCGGGCGCTTTTTCATCAACGGCGAGGCCTTCACCCCGGCAGCAGACGAAATCGCTGCCCTGCAACAACTCGCCGACCAGCGCCGTCTCGCCCCGCCGTTGCCTGCCGGTTTGCGCGAGCGCGTTTATGCCTGGTACCAAGTTGGATGGCTGGAGATCGACACGTTATGACTAACTTTGAAACCCCCGCTGAATTTCGCGCTGCTTTCGACGTGCTGCTGGCCCACACGCAGCGTGAATTGCGTCTGTATGACCATGACCTCGCCCTGCTCGACATCGACCACTTGCCGCGTCACGCAAACTTGCGCGCACTGTGCGTGGCCGGAGGCGGACATCGCATTGAACTGCTGATCGACGAAATCCATCATGTCACACGCGACTTCCCGCGCCTGATGCAACTGGTGCGAGACTTTGGTCATGTCATCGAAATCCGTCAGGCCGACCCTGTTGCCCCGCGTCCCGATCAGGCGTTCGTGCTGGCTGACCGCCACGGCATACTCCGCCGCGCGGACAAGTCAGCGGTTCATGGCACGCTCCACCTGGATGCCCCGCACGATGCCATTCCCCTGCATCAGAGTTTCGAGGCGATGTGGCAGCGTTCGCAGGCCAGTGTGACGTCAACGACGCTGGGGTTATGAAGCCTACAACGACCTCAGCCAGGCCAGTTCGGGCTCACTGAACCCGGCTGCACGCCGCGCCGCCAGATTGAACGGAGGCTTCAGCGGCGGAGCATCGTAATCGACCAGCAACTGCCGGAACGTCGGCTCAGGCGCCAGCCCGCGCGCCGCACACAGCCAGCCGTACCAGCGGCTGCCGATGGCGACATGGCCGATTTCATCGCGTTCGATGATCGCCAGAATCTCGACCATGCGCAGGTCCTTCGCTGCCCTCAGCTTGTCGACGATGAGTGGCGTCGCGTCGAGCCCGCGCGCTTCCAGCACCCGCGGCACCAGCGCCATGCGCACCAGTGGATCGTGCGCCGTTTTCAGCGCCATGTCCCACAGGCCGTTATGGGCCGGGAAGTCTCCATAAACGTGGCCGAGCGTCGCCAGGTGCGCGTTCAGCAACACGAAATGCAGGGCCTCTTCATCCGCCACCCGCAGCCAGTCGGTGTAATACCCGGGCGGCATGTCGGCAAACCGATGCGCGGCGTCAAGCGCCAGGTTGATGGCATTGAATTCGATGTGCGCCAGCGCATGAATGAGCGCGGCCCGGCCGGTCACCGTTTCGGCGCGTCGCCGCGGCACCTTTTGCGGCGCGATCAGCAGCGGTTTGTCCGGATGCCCCGGCTGGTCGATGGGGCAACGCGCCGCAGCGACTGCGGGATCCACGCGCCCGGCCTGCCAGTCTGTCCACAAGGCATGCACACAGGCCACCTTGTCTGCCGGCATGGGGGCACGCAGACAGGTGGCCAGACGCGTTGGCAACGGGTCTAGCGCCGTTCCATCCACCGGATGCCCATCAGCGCAATGCCCAGGAAAATCAGCAGGGGCAGGATCGACACCACGATAACTGGCCAGTCATTCAACAGGCCCAGGTGGCCGAACAGCCGGCTCAGCAAATGAAAACCAAGCCCTACCAGAATGCCGATGAAAAGCTTGCCGCTGGTGCCGCCGGCGCGCGGTCCCTGGATCGCAAAAGGCATGGCGATCAGCATCATGATCGGGATGACGAACGGACTGACGAACTTCGACCACAGAGCAAGCTCGTAGCGTGTCGCCTTCTGCCGGTTTTCCTTGAGGTGCGCCACGTAGCGCCAGAGTGTTCGGGCCGACATTTTTTCCGGGGCGACCAGCAGCACACCAAGGATGTCGGGCGTGAGCACAGACCGCCAGTCCTGACGCGCATTGCGGATGGCGCTGATGCCGTCGGGGCCAAAATGCGTTTCCATCACCTGACGCAGATCCCAAGCCTTGTCACGGCGCCAGTTGGCGGTCTCGGCCGCACGAATCCAGCCCAGACGGCCGTCGGCATCGAAACCGTATATTTCGATGCCACGCAGGGAGTTGTCTGGCATCACCTCACGCACATTGATGAAAGTGCTGCCGTCCTTAATCCACAGGCCAGAACGAAACTGCTGTGCCACCACCGAATGGGTGACCGATAATTTATACCGCTGCGCGGCCTGTTCGGACCACGGCGCGATAAATTCACCCAGAACCAGCACCAGCATCGATATCAGGACACCGATTACGCTGAGATATCCCGCCACACGCCAGGTGGACAAACCCGACACCCGCATCACCGCATATTCAGAATTGCCCACCAGACGGGACAGCGCGAACAGCGTGCCGATCAGCGCCGCTACCGGCAGAATTTCATAGAGGTGGCCGGGAATGTTCAGCGCCACCACCACGGCCGCCTGGGCGAGGCCATAATTGCTGCGCCACATGCCGCCGAGTTCCTGAATGATGTCAAAGAATGCAAACAGCACCAGCAGCGCCAGCAAGACGAATCCCGCGGCAGACAGCACCTGCCCCGTCAGGTAACGTGCAAGCAGCCTCATGCGCGCTTCCAGCGTGGGGCGCGGTGCCGGGTGCGCAGGTAAAACAGGGCGTACACGGCAAGCAGCATCAACACATGCGAGGACACCATCCCGACCCACGGATTGAGCTTGCCCTGCGCCACCCAAGCCTGCGATAGCGACAGCAGGTTGTTGTAAACGAAATACAGAAGCAGTGCGACCAGCAAGCCATGGGAACGGCGCGCCCGAGGGTTGACGAAGCTGAGCGGTATGGCCATGACAGCGAGGACGAGCGCAGAGAACGGCACGCCCAGCCGCCATAACAGCTCGGCCCGCGCCGGCTTTGACGTATCATCGATCAACTCAGAAACCGGCGCCTGTTTGATCCCGGTTTCCTGCCCCCGGACGGCCACGGGGTCGAGCCGCATCCAGTAGCGTTCGAAGTGCACGATACGGTAATCGAGTTGGCCGGGCTTGCCTTCATAACGGCGCCCCTCCTTGAACACAAGGTAACGCGAACCATCGGGAAGCTCGGTGTAATTGCCTTCCTTGGCGACCACCAGACCCAGCTGACCGTCGATGCGCGATTGCATGAAGACATTTCGCACAATGCCGGTCAACGGATTGATCGATTCCACGTAATAGACGCGCTGACCGGCGTGGGATTCGATGAACAGTCCGGGCGCGACCATGGAGCTTTCGCTGCGGCTGCGCAAATCCTGGCGGTATTCATATTTCTTGGTTTGTGACCAGGGATTGAGCACCAGCGTCAGCAACAGGATGACCAGCGAAAACGGCACGGCAAACGTCAGCACCGGCCGCATCCATTGCGTGAGCGACAGGCCGGCGTTCAACCAGATCACCATCTCGCTATCGCGCCACATGCGCGACAACGGCAGCAACACGCCGGCAAACAGCGCAATCGTCATCAATACCGGTAAAAAAAACAGCAGCGAGAAGCCGAGAAACGCGAATACCGCCTCATTGGGAAGTTCGCCGCGCGCCACATCTCCCAACAGACGAATGAACAATACGACCAGGGCGATTGCAATCAGAACCGTCAGCACGGCGCCCGTAGTGAGCCCCATTTCGCGTGTCAGCGCGCGGCGATAGAGCATGTGAAAATCCTGCGACCATTCGGTTGACGAACGGACTTTTGACATTCCACGGCGCCCGCGCCAATAATCGCCCAATCGGCAACGCCAATCTTCGGCGCATCGGCAAATTGTATTTTTTTGAGCACAGACATGGAAAACAAGGAAATCGATCTCGAATTTAGCATAAAAAGCGGCGCCCCCGAAAAGCAGCGCACCGCCTGCGTCGTCGTCGGCGTGTTCGAGAGCCGCAAGCTGTCGGGCCCCGCGATCGACATTGACCGCGCCAGCGACGGTTATCTGTCAGAGATCCTGCGCGGCGGCGACATGGAAGGCAAGGCCGGCAGCACGCTGCTGCTGCACAAGGTACCCAACATTCTGGCGGACCGCATCCTGCTGGTCGGTCTGGGCAAGGAACGGGACTTCCACGAAAAAGCCTACCGCGATGCCATCGCCTGCGCAGTCAAGACCCTGCGCGACACCGGCTCGATGGAAGCCGCCATCACCCTCAGTGAAATTCAGGTGAGAAAACGCGACGTCACCTGGAACATCGAGCAGGCGGTGGTCTGCGCGCACGACGCGCTGTATCGTTTCGATCACATGAAGAGCAAGCCGGCCGAGGCGCGCCGCCCGCTCAAACGCGTGATCTTCGCGGTGTCGCGGCGCGGCGAACTGAAGTTCGGCGATATCGGCCTGGCGCGCGGGCTGGCCATCGCCCATGGCATCGGCTTGGCCAAGGACCTGGGCAATACGCCGTCAAACATCTGCACCCCCGAATACCTGGCCGGCGAGGCCAAGAAGGTGGCGAAAGCCCACGGCTTCGGCTGCGAGATACTCGATTACGCTGCCTGCGACAAGCTCGGTATGGGATCCTTCCTGTCGGTCGGCAAGGGTAGCGACAAGCCGCCGCGCTTCATTGTGATGAAGCACGAAGGCGGCGCCAAGGGTGCCAAGCCGGTGGTGCTGGTCGGCAAGGCGGTCACTTTCGATGCCGGCGGCATTTCGCTGAAGCCGCCCGCCGAGATGGACGAGATGAACTACGACATGAGCGGTGGCGGCGCGGTGATCGGCGCCTTCCGCGCCATCGGCGAACTGGGACTCAAGCTGAACGTCGTCGGCCTGATTCCGGCTTGCGAGAACATGCCCGACGCCAGCGCCAACAAACCGGGCGATATCGTCACCTCGATGTCAGGCCAGACCATCGAAATCCTCAACACCGATGCCGAAGGACGCCTGATCCTGTGCGACGCATTGACCTATGCCGAACGTTTCGAGCCCGACGCGGTGGTCGACCTGGCGACGCTGACCGGTGCCTGCGTGATCGCGCTCGGCGCGCATCCCAGCGCGCTCTACAGCAATCATGACCCGCTGGCGCGCGAAATCGAGCACGCCGCCGACCATGCCTGGGATCGCGTCTGGCGCATGCCGCTGTGGGATGACTATCAGGATCAGCTGAAAAGCAGTCTCGCCGACATGGCCAACATCGGCGGCCGCCCTGCCGGCTCGATCACCGCGGCCTGTTTCCTGTGGCGATTTGCCAAGAAATACCATTGGGCGCACCTCGACATCGCAGGCACCGCCTGGAAGGGCGGGCGCGAGAAAGGCTCGACCGGGCGCCCGGTATCCCTGCTGGTGCATTTCCTGCTGAACCGCGCGGAAAAGTGACCGAGATCACCTTCTACACCTTTGCCGACAATCCGCTCGACGTCGCCCGCCGCGTTGCCGCCAAGGCGTACGGCCAGGGCAGGCAGGTGATGATTTACGCGCCGGATGCGGCGATGGCCGACGCCATCGACCGCCAGCTGTGGACGACGCCCGCGCTGAGCTTCGTTCCACACTGCCGCGATACCGATGCGCTGGCCGACGCAACCCCGGTGCTGATCGGCGCCAACGCCGACGCCCTGCGTAGCGCCGACATCATGATCAACCTGCACTTTGAGCAGCCGCCTGCCTTTGCCCGTTTCGAACGCCTGGTCGAAATCGTCGGCCAGGACGCGGACGGACGCGAACTGGGCCGCCAGCGTTACCGCTTCTATCAGGCACGCGGTTACGCCCTGAAAACGCACGATCTGCGTCAGCAAGCCGGATAGGAGGTCTCGATGAGCGACAGCCCACCACCAGGAAAAATGGACACGTTGAGCAAGATGGATGCGCTGCTGAAAAAGCATCGCGGCGGCGGCGAGGGCAATCATGACGCACCGGCCGAGCGGGCAGACACCGCCGGGCCGACCGCACCGCCCGATGCCTGGTTGCCGGTGCTGACCCAGGTTCTCAAACGTGGCACCCCTCCCGCCATGCCAGAACCGCTAGCCGCGCCTTCGCCCACGGTCATATCTCCCGCCCCGTCATCCTCCCCCGCCGACTCCGCAACCCCTGCAGCCGCCACGCCCGCTTCCGCCGTGAGCGACACCCTTGCCGAGCAGTTGATGAGCGAACTGGCTCCCCGATTGTCCGAAGTGATGGAAAAGCAGGTCGCCGCAGAACTGCGCAAGAACCTCGACCAGACCGTATCCAGCCTGCTCAGCCAGCTCGATGTCAACGTGCGCGAAATCGTGCGCGACGCCGTCGCCGAAAAGCTCAAGCAGCCGCGTGATCCGTCGACCTGAAGCGCCCCAGTATTTTTTGGGGCGTGCCCCGGGTTTCTTTGGGACGCATCCCAGCCTTTTTGGGATAATCACGGCTTTGCGCGCACGCCATGGAACTCGCCAAATCCTTCGAACCGGCTGAAATCGAGAAACGCTGGTACGCCCACTGGGAAAACGCCGGTTACTTCAAGGCAGGCGTCGCCCCCGCTGCGCCCGCTTACTGCATCATGCTGCCGCCGCCCAACGTCACCGGCACGCTGCACATGGGGCACGCCTTCCAGCACACCCTGATGGATGCTCTCACCCGCTATCACCGCATGGTGGGCGACAACACCCTGTGGCAGCCGGGCACCGACCATGCCGGCATCGCAACCCAGATCGTGGTGGAGCGCCAGCTCGACGCGCAGAAAGTCTCGCGCCATGACCTCGGCCGCGAAAAATTCCTGGAAAAGGTGTGGGAGTGGAAAGAACACTCCGGCTCCACCATCACCCGCCAGATGAGGCGGCTCGGCACCAGCCCCGACTGGAGCCGCGAGCGCTTCACCATGGACGATGGCCTGTCGAAAGCCGTCACCGAAGTGTTCGTACGGCTGTATCGCGAAGGCCTGATTTATCGAGGAAAAAGACTGGTGAACTGGGACCCGGTGTTGCAGACCGCCGTGTCCGACCTCGAAGTCGTCAGTACCGAGGAAGACGGCTTTATCTGGGAAATCAACTACCCGCTTGAGGATGGCAGCGGCCATCTGACCGTTGCCACCACCCGCCCGGAAACCCTGCTCGGAGACACCGCCGTCGCCGTGCATCCCGAGGACGAACGCTACGCCCATCTCATCGGCAAGCACGTCCGCCTGCCGATTGCCGAGCGCAGCATCCCGGTCATCGCCGACGATTATGTGGATCGCGAATTCGGCACCGGTGTGGTCAAGATCACCCCGGCGCACGACTTCAACGACTGGCAGGTGGGGCAGCGCCACAAATTGGTGGCGATCAGCGTACTCACGCTCGACGCCAAAATGAACGATTTTTGCCCGACCGAATATCAGGGACTGGATCGTTACGAAGCGCGACAAAAACTGCTCGACGAACTGCAGGCGACAGGGCTCCTGGTGTCGGCCAAGCCACACAGGCTGATGATTCCGCGCGGCGACCGCACCCATGTGGCCATCGAGCCGATGCTCACTGACCAGTGGTTCATGAGCATGGAGGGCCTCGCCAAGCAGGGCCTCGCCGCGGTCGATTCGGGCGAATTGAAATTCGTCCCGGAGAACTGGACCACCACCTACCGCCAGTGGCTTGAAAACATCCAGGACTGGTGCGTGTCGCGCCAGCTGTGGTGGGGACATCGCATCCCCGCCTGGTACGACGCCGACGGCAATTATTACGTGGCACATACCGAAGCCGATGCCCGCAAGCAGGCAGGCGGGCGCGAACTGACGCAGGACAACGACGTGCTCGACACCTGGTTCTCGTCTGCGCTGTGGCCGTTTTCCACCCTCGGCTGGCCGGAACAGACGCCGGAGCTCGAACGCTACCTGCCGACCTCGGTGCTGGTCACCGGCTTCGACATCATCTTCTTCTGGGTCGCCCGCATGGTGATGATGTCGCTGCATTTCACCGGCAAGGTGCCGTTCCGCGAAGTGTACGTCACTGGCCTGGTGCGCGATTCCGAAGGCCAGAAGATGAGCAAGTCGAAGGGCAACGTGCTCGACCCGATCGATCTGATCGACGGCATCGCGGTAAACGACCTGGTCGCCAAGCGCACCCAGGGCCTGATGAACCCCAAGCAGGCTGCGAGCATCGAGAAACGTACCCGCAAGGAATTCCCCGACGGCATCGCCGCCTACGGCACCGATGCGCTGCGCTTCACCTTCGCGAGTTTGGCCACGCACGGGCGCGACATCAAGTTCGATTTGCAGCGCGCCGAAGGCTACCGCAACTTCTGCAACAAGCTGTGGAACGCCACCCGTTTCGCACTGATGAACCTGGAAGGCCACGACTGCGGGCAGGACGCCGCTCAGCCGATGGACTTTTCCGATGCCGACCGCTGGATTGCCGACCGCCTGCAACAAGCCATCGCCGAGGTGCACGAGGCATTCGCCGCCTACCGCTTCGACCAGGCCGCGCGCGCGGTGTACGAGTTCGTCTGGGATGAAACCTGCGACTGGTACCTGGAACTCGCCAAGGTGCAGTTGAACAACGGCACGCCCGAACAGCAGCGCGCCACCCGCCGCACCCTCGCCACGGTGCTCGAAGCCACGCTGCGCCTCGCCCACCCCATCATTCCCTTCATCACCGAGGAACTGTGGCAGAAGGTCGCCCCGCTCGCCGGGGTCGAAGGGGACAGCATCATGCGTGCGGCCTATCCGCAGCCGGACACAACCCGGGTCAGCCCGGACAGCGTGGCACGGATCCAGATGCTGAAGGAACTAGTCAACGCCTGCCGCACCCTGCGCGGTGAAATGAACCTGTCGCCCGCCCAGCGTGTGCCGCTGGTGATCGAAGGAGACAGTGCCGTGATCGGCACGCTGGCCCCCTACATCAGCGCGCTCGGCAAACTGAGTGAAGTGAGCGCCATCACCGCGCTTGCCGATGCAGACGCCCCGGTCGCCCTGGTCGGCGACATGCGGCTGATGCTGGTGGTGGCCATCGACAAGGATGAAGAACGCGCTCGTCTGGCCAAGGAAATCGCCCGCATCCAGAATGAAATCACCAAGGCGCAGGGCAAGCTCGCCAATCCCAGCTTCGTCGACAAGGCCCCCGCCGCGGTCGTGCAGCAAGAGCAGGCCCGGATGGCCGACTTCGCGGCGATGCTGGTGAAGTTGCAGGCACAGCACGCGCGGTTAGGCTGATCCCCCCGCGCCGTGCCACAAAAAAGCGCGGGAAGCCCGCGCTTTTTTTCGCCGTCATCAACGCCTACTTGCCGCCTGCCACCGCTTTCAGCTCCTGGCGAATGTCCTCCGGCACATACACGATGCGCATGAAATTGCTCATGCTCAGATCCGGGAACGCCAGCGCCAGACGATAGCGCCCGTAAAGTGCATAGACCTTGTTGTTCACCACGAACATCTCGTAGGGAAACCCGGCGATCCGGTCCAGCACGTCGATCTTGCCGATGATCACGGCATCGCCATTTTCCCGATTGTTCATCGCCACGCCGAACACCGCCAGCTTCCTGTCCGGCAACACCAGTTCATACGCCTTCGTAACGCTGGACTTCTCCTTGGCCAGGTTCTCCTGCACGGCATGCACCGCCGACTCGAAATCCGCATGGGTGGCCAGAAGATTCTTGTCATCCTCGAAGTGTTCCATGCCCAAGATGTAGCGGTAATCGGTCAGATCAGCGGCAGACTCATTCCCCCCAAAACCCGTGCCGGCACCCAGCGCCTTCGCCAGCCGCGACTGCACCGCTTGCACCACCGGAGCGGCCTGCTCAAAGCGTTGTCCCAGGAAAGCGCGGTCCCAGTAATCCGGATTCGCATAGGACACCACGCCTGCGGTGGTGATGCCTACCCGGATCGGCGCGGCCACGATCGCCGTCCCGCCCATTTTTCGGACCTTGTCCAGCATCCCGGCATCCGTGGCCACCACCACCCCGTGCGTCGGCAGGAATTTGGGGGTGTAAAGCGCCAGCACCTGGAAGCCGGCGGCGGTGAGTTTCTTCTCCACCTCCGCCGCCACCGCGGGCAGATCGCCCGGTTGTACCCGGTCGCCCGGGATATAGGGGGCAATCGCCCAGGCTGACAGCGAGGTCACGCCCAGCAGGCAGGCAAACAAAACGCGTTGCAACATAATTCAATCCTATCCACGAAAAAAAGCCGGGGCCACAAGACCCCGGCTCGATTGGTTCAGCTCAAGCGCTGAAAATTACATCTTCCAGCTGTACTGGATGCCCAGCGAGTTCTGATACATCTGGATTTTGTCGGTTCCACCAACGGGGAAATACATGTTAACCGGACCCGTCACATCATTCTCAAAGCCGTGCATGTAACTCATTGTGACTTCATTGCCTGAAGCCAGCGTATACGTGAAGCCCAAGGTTATGTGATCGGTAATGACAGCGGGGGCGACCGAGTTAAACGTTACGTTAGCCGAGCTGATGGGATTATCATTGTGGCTATAGCCAGCACGGAACAACCAGTTTTGATTGTATTTGTATTCCGCACCCAGTTTCCACACGTTAATATCAGACCAACCAAAGCCAATACCACTGCTTCCGCCCAAACATGTGGGATTACCCGATCCGCAAGGGAATGCGATCGGCGGCTGGCTGGTATTGCCTATGGAATCAACGCCTGAATAATTGATGCGCTGATAATCCAGCGCCAACCTCAGGGCCGGAGTTGCCTGCCAGCCTACGCCAAGATTGTAGTTCTCTGGAATATCGAAGTCACCTTGCTGGGCAAACAGGCCGCTGTACTTGTCAAATTCCTGGAAATCCATCTTGCTGGCATATGCCGCGCCAATGGTCACGGTCGGAGTGATCTTGCCCAAGTAACCCACACGCACCCCCCAGCCAAAGGAGTCATCGATACCATTGTTGGTCAGACTGCTACCGTCGTTTGAAAGTGGCGTGAAACCCTGCAAACCATAGGCCTTGAAGCGCTGATAACCGAGCAACGGGGAAATGCCGATGGAGTGGTTGGGAGCGATCTTGTAGGCTGCGGTGGGGGCAACGATCAACTGCACCAAATCAACGCCCAATGCGCCTTGTCCACAGAGCATGTTGGCGGGCTGCCCATTCGGCGGGCCTCCCATGCACATCCCCATATCAAGTTGGCCGGATTCGTAATCGGTATTCATGCCGCCGTTGCCATACACCGTCACACCCAGCGCGAGGTTGCTGTTGACCATGTGGTTGTAGCCAAACTCCGGAACAAGGAACAGCTCGGCATCGCTTTTAACGTCGCCATCAAAATAACCCGCCCCGCCAGCACTACCAGTCCGAGAATATTCACGAATCGGGCTGAACAGGTCCGCACCCAGATCGATACGGTCGCCGACAAACGCGGCTGCAGCTGGGTTGTTGGCACCGAAGAAGGTATCTTCGGTGTTGGTCGTGGCCGCACCCGCCATGCCCTTGGCTTTCATGCCGTAGCCGTGCGAAAAGTAACCGTTGGTGGCGTAGGCACTGCCAGCCAGACCGGCCAGCGCCATGAATGCGAATACGCGCGTGAGTTTCATTATGATCTCTCCTGATGGGTAAACTGCTACAGATAAGCTTGATTAATAGCCTGCCCGAAGGCTACGTGAGCGCCGGGAGCGTGACAAGTTGCTCGGACGATTTACCCGAATCAGCGCGAATGAGTGTGGTACAAAAGACACAAAATAAAAAAGAGCCGAAATGATTCGGCTCTTTTCATTAAATGCAATCCAGTTTCTGGATGCTGTTCTGTCTCAGCCTTAGATGAACAGGCAGATATCGGTTTCACCTGCGAATTCGAAGAAGGTGGCCGCGCCACCGTATTCGAGGCCGTCGATGAAATCGGAATGCTCGAAGCCGAACAGTTCAACCGTCATCTGGCAGGCGATGAATTTGACTTCTGCTTCCTGGCACAACTCGCGCAGGTCCGGGATGGTGGCCACGCCGTTGTTGGCAATGGTCTGCTTCATCAGGGCAGTGGCGACGTTTTCGTAGCCGGGGATCAGCGACTGAATAGCATTGGGCATGTTCCAGTTGATGCTCTTGAACCACTTGGGGCCAAAAGGCATTTTCATCGGCATGCCGGGGTTGCCGAGCGGACTCACCTTCAGGACTGACAGGTCCTTGCGGACGAGTTGCAGGCCATAGAAGGTGAAGAAAATCTGGGTTTCATAACCCAACGCAGCCGCCGTCGAGGCCAGAATGAACGGGGGGTAAGCCCAGTCCAGCGTGCCTTTGGTGGCAATGATGGCCATTTTTTTAGTATCCATTCTCTGTCTCTCCTATTCCTGTTGGAAAAAAACAGCGCCGTGTGTTCGTTGGAACAGACGGCGCTGGTTTTGGTTTCTGCTTTATTTTTTCTTCATGAAGAAGGTGAATTCGCCACCCGCCTCGGCGGTTGACAGCAGCTCGTTGCCGGTCTGCTTGGCGAAAGCGGCAAAGTCCTTGACCGAACCCGGGTCAGTGGACAGGATTTTCAGCACCTGCCCGCTAGCGACTTCACCCAGGGCCTTCTTGGCGCGCAGGATGGGCAGAGGACAGTTCAAACCACGTGCATCAAGTTCTTTGTCAAAGTTCATTATGTTCTCCTTACATTAAATCGGCATGTACTAAAAAACGCTGCGGTACCTTAAACCAGAAGTTTGGCTATTGCAACCGAAATCGCTGCGTAGTCAGGAAAATCTGGGGGCTCTTGAAAATAGGCCCTGGACTGCTTCTTACCGTGGCCGGGAGAGCGTGTTGCCCGAACGCGCCCAGGCCATGATGCCGCCAGCCAGATTGTGCATGTTGCCATAGCCCTTGGAAGCCATGAACGCACACGCCTGCGCCGATCGCGCACCGGAACGGCAGTAGATCACCACAGGTTTGTCCTGGGGAATGTCGGCCGCACGCAGCGGCAACAGATGCAACGGAATATGGATAGCACCATCGATCACGCCCTGCGCCACCTCGGCTTCGGTCCGCACATCGATCAGATGCGCTCCCTTGGCGGCGAGCTCCTCGACGTAGCCGGGATCGACTTCCTTGAAACCTGACAATCCGAACATAAGCGTCACACTCCTGTGATGGAGAAATTAGAGTTTTCTAATATATCCTAAAGCGAGAGTCAGGCCAAGCATGTCCATACCCGGTTTATGGATAATGAATCAGCAGCGCTGGGCACCGTGATACAGATTCACCACGTGGCGGGCTTCCGCAAAAAACAGCCAGCGCTCGACTGCAGCACCGGCGAGGCCGGCGAGGGCCGCGACGATGGCTGCCATGGCTCCTCCCTGCTGGTTGAACACCCAACCCAGCATCAGGCCTGGCAGCGCGAAACCCAAAACAAACACGACAACCTTGAGCAACCCGGCTTTCTGCCGTGCGATCCGGAAGCCGAATTCCTGGGTGAGGAAAGTGCCGTGAGTGTGGCCGGTGTCCAGCAGCTTGACCTTGGCGCGGGTCAGTCCGGTAGCAGTGTTGATGGTGGGCGTAAGGCCTGGGCTGCGAATCCAGAAGTAGTAGATGGCCTTCAAGACCGCCGCGATCGAGACGATCAGCGCCGACATGGCGAGGTAGGGCGTGGTATCCAGACCGGCGACCACCGCTCCCAGCAGCAGCAGCAGGCTGCCGCTCGCATAGCCCAGCGCCAGATAGTTGGCGGGGACCAGCGGCGTGTTCCACTGCCGGATCGTTTTCAGGCAGGCGTAGATCATGCCGGTGGAAAACACCGTGATCCAGGCCAGCACGGCAGTGAGAAAGCCGCTGATGACACGCAGCCACTGCGGCGCGTCGAACAGGATGCTGCCAAGATAGATCAGGGCCAGCGGCATGAACACCACCGCAAACACGCCCTCGCGCGACAGCCAGGAAGTGCGGAAACGGCTGAAGGCTCGCCATGCATTTTTCGGGTTGGCGAGGTGGAGGGTCGACGACAACAGACCGAATACCACCAATCCCATCGCCATGAGTCCACCCGCGACGAGTTGATCCTGATTGAATCCCCCGCCAAGCTTGAAAAAGTCGGCAAGGAACAGCAACGAGAACAGGCCGAAGCCAGCGCCCGACGCCACAGTGAAAAAGATGACTGAAAATGCTGGATGCACATTAATCCCCTAGTAAATTCTGCATTCGGCATTTCGGTGGAGACTAAGCTTCAGGTTATGTCGAAGCCAAAATGCTGGATGCATATTGATTTGCTAATGCAATTTGATCGCCAGGTGGATTAGCGGCGCACCAGTTTGTTGGCGAACTGCTTGATGCTTTCCTTCAAGCCACTCTTGGTTTGGGTGTCAACCGGAATCACCGGCTTGCGGCGCGACGGCAGGTACTGGTTGGTCGGGTTGTAGTTGAGCTCGGGCATCAGCGGGTAGCCCCCGCGCTCGCGCACGGTGCGCGACACCGCCGAATCGGGATCGTCGAAGTCGCCGAACATGCGGGCGTGCGCCGGGCAGGTCAGCACGCACGAGGGCTGGCGCTCCTCGACCGGCAGTTCCTGATCGTAGATGCGGTCGACACACAGGGTGCACTTCTTCATCGTGCCGCTGGAGCGGTCGAGTTCGCGTGCGCCGTACGGGCAGGCCCACGAACAGTAGTTGCAGCCCATGCACTTGTCCTGGTCGATCAGCACGATGCCGTCTTCGGCGCGCTTGTACGAGGCGCCGGTCGGGCACACGGTGACGCAGTCAGCGTCCTCGCAGTGCATGCACGACATCGGGAAATTGACCGTCTTGTTGTTCGGATATTCGTCCATTTCGTAATGGCGAATCCGGTTGAACCACACGCCCGACGGCTCCGCGCCGTAGGGCTGATAGTCGGACAACGGGCCGACGGTGCCAGAGGCGTTCCACTCCTTGCAGGCGATGGCGCAGGCATGACAGCCCACGCATACGTCGAGGTCGATGACCAATCCAAGTCTCATGCCAGCTCTCTCTTAGTTCTTCTCATGCGACCGCGCGTCGTAACGCAGCACGTCCGGGCGCTCGTACCGCTCGTCGCCCGGCAAGGCCTTCAGCGCATCGAATTGTGGCCACGATCCGGTTTCGCCCGGCGCCGCCTTCCAGATGCGCACGCGCAGGTCGAACCACGCTGCCTGGCCGGTCACCGGGTCGGAGTTGGTGAGACGGCGCTCGCCAGCTTTTTCCGGCAGCAATTCCGAAATCAGATGGTTGAGGAGGAAGCCCCGGGTCGCCTCGGACGCGTTTTCCTTCAGACCCCAGGCGCCCTTCTGCTTGCCGATGGCGTTCCAGGTCCAGATCGTGTCTTCCTGAGTGCCTTCCATGGTCTTGACCTGGCAGCGGATCTTGCCGTTGTGCGACTCGACCCAGATCCAGTCGAAATCCTTGATCCCCATTTCCGCCGCCTTGCGCGCGTTCATGTACATGTAGTTCTGCGCCATGAGCTGGCGCAGCCACACGTTCTGCGAATCCCACGAGTGATACATGAACATGGGGCGCTGGGTCAGCGCGAAGAAGGGGTATGCGTTCTTGTCCACCCGCTGTTGTTCCAGCGGCTCGTACCACATCGGCAGCGGATCGAAGTATTTCACCAGGCGTTCACGGTCGACCTGATTCTTGGGCTGCGGGCCGTCGTACAGGCCCTGCCCCGCCAGACGGAATTTCTGCAACGGCTCGGAATAGAACTGCATGATGATGGGCTCGGCCTTGCCGACAAAGCCGATGTCTGCCGCCACATCTAGATAGTCCTTGTTGGCGTAACGCATGTACTTCTGGTTGTCGGGCCAGTGGTGCGCGAAGAAGCTCTGGTTCTCGATGTATTTTTCCCACTGCCTGGGGTTGGGCTCACCCTTGAGCGACTTCGTCCCATCCTTGCCGCGCCAGCCGGCGAGGAAGCCAATGCCCGGAGAACGCTCGTAGTTGACGATGAAATCCTGGTAGCCGCTGAACTTGCGGCCGCCATCGGGCCGGGTAAAAGCCGGGAATTTCAGGCGCGACGCCAGTTCGACCATCACTTCCTGCCACGGGCGAACGTCGCGGTCAGGGGTGACCAGCGGGTAACGGATTGCGTCGGCTGCCGCATCCGGCTCGGAAATCGGACGATCGAGCAGCGAGATGGTGTCGTGCCGCTCGAGATAGGTGGTATCCGGCAGGATCAGGTCAGCGAAATTGGTCATCTCCGAATGGAATGCGTCGATCACCACCAGAAACGGGATCTTGTACTCGCCGAAATTATCCGGGTCCTTGGCGCGCAACATGTCCTGGATATTCGCCGTGTTCATGCTGGAGTTCCATGCCATGTTGGACATGAACAGGATCAGCGTATCCAGCGCATACGGATCGTGGTTGACCGCGTTGGTGATGACCATGTGCATGAGTCCGTGCGAGGCGATCGGCACTTCCCACGAGTACGCCTTGTCGATGCGCAGCGGGTTGCCGAATTCGTCGATCACCAGATCTTCCGGACGCGTCGGGAAGCCGAGCGGTGGACGCGACAGCGGCGTGTTCGGCGCGTTGATGACGTCGATGTTGTTTTCCGGCAGCTGGTGCGGCGGGATCGGCTTCGGATACGGTGCACGCGCACGGAAGTTGCCCGGGGCGTCGAGCGCACCCAGCAGCATCTGGATCATGTGGATCGCGCGGCAGGAGTGGAAGCCGTTGGAGTGCGCCGCGATGCCGCGCATCGCGTACATCGCCACCGGACGGCCGACGACTTTGTCATGTTTCCGACCCCATACGTCGGTCCATTCGATCGGCAACTCGACCGTTTCCTTGAATGCGACGTGCGCCATTTCCAGCGCGATGCGCTCGATGGTCTCGGCCGGCAGGCCGCATTCCAGCGCAACGTTTTCCGGCGCGTAGCGATCGTCGAGATAGCGCTCGACCATCAGCGACATCACGGTCTTGACACGGCGGCCGTCAGGCGCCACGAATTCGCCGAACAGCGCCGGGGCGATGTCGCCGTCGATGCCGTTCCTGAACGCTTCCTTGTCGATATCCCAGATCAGCGGGTGGTCGTTTTCATCGCGCAGGAACAGCCCGTCACCCTTCTGCCCGGGGTTCTGCACCACCAGCCAGGAGGCGTTGGTGTAGCGCACCAGAAATTCATAGTCGAATTGCTCGTGCTGCAGCAGCACGTGCACCATCGACATGGCCAGCAGGCCGTCCATGCCCGGCTTGATCGGCAGCCATTCGTCGGCGATCGCCGAATAGCCGGTACGCACCGGGTTGACGGTGACGAACTTGCCGCCCTTGCGCTTGAGCTTTTCCAGTCCGATCTTGATCGGGTTGGAGGAGTGATCCTCCGCCACCCCCCACATCAGGAAATACTTGGCGTAATCCCAGTCGGGTGCGCCGAATTCCCAGAACGAGAAACCGATGGAATACAGCCCCGCCGCCGCCATGTTGACTGAACAAAACCCGCCATGCGCCGCCCAGTTCGGGGTGCCGAACTGCTGCGCCCATAAACCGGTCAACGCCTGCATCTGGTCACGGCCGGTGAAGAACGCCAGTTTGGAGGGATCGGTTGCACGGATTTCTTCCAGCCGGTCGGTCAGCACATCGAGCGCCTGTTCCCACGACACTGGCTCATAGATGCCTTCGCCGCGCTCGGTTCCCGGTTTGCGCATCAGCGGCTGGGTCAGCTTGGCAGTGGAATACTGCTTCATGATTCCGGCCGAACCCTTGGCGCACAGCACACCCTGGTTGGTGGGGTGGTTGCGGTTGCCCTGGATGAAGCGAACCTTGTTGTCCTCCAGCGTCACCTTGATGCCGCAGCGGCAGGCACACATGTAGCACGTGGTGTACTTGATTTCCTGCGCGTCGTGATTTTC
>Ga0210129_1000085_pt1 | contig 25190 bp, 27 predicted proteins | sample WestPond_Cattail_2_FD_185582 | JGI IMG/M metagenome (GOLD analysis project Ga0210129, IMG submission 185582) | Wetland microbial communities from the San Francisco Bay, California, USA, that impact long-term carbon sequestration -... | ecosystem: Environmental > Aquatic > Marine > Wetlands ... | reverse complement strand
GCGCAGGACTTCGCGCCGCACGACGTCACTTTCTACCTGCGGGAACTCGCCGCCAGTTACCACAGCTACTATGATGCGGAGCGCATTCTGGTGGATGACGAACCGGTCAAGCGCGCGCGCCTGGCCCTGGTCGCCGCCACGGCGCAGGTGTTGCACAATGGCCTGGCGGTGCTGGGCGTGAGTGCGCCGCAAAAAATGTAAGTCCGGCGGCTTCAGGCGGCGGACAGATTCGGAAAAACTCACAGACAAGGTCAAGGCATGAACAAACAACGCGGCGGAACCATCCTGGGCTTGATCATCGGTGTCGTCATCGGCTTGGCCGTGGCGCTGGCCGTGGCCGTGTACGTGACCAAGGTGCCGGTGCCCTTCCTCAACAAGGGGCAAAGCCGCACGCCGGAGCAGGACGCGGCGGAAGCCAAGAAAAACAAGGACTGGGACCCGAACGCGGCGCTTCATAACAAGAGCACGGTCAAGCCTGCTGTTCCGGCCCCGGCGCCAGCAGTTGCGGCACCCAAACCCGACAAGAAGGGCGCTGCTGCGAGCCCGGCGCCCAAGCCCGAGCGCAAACCGGCTGTTTCGGCCGACCCGTTGGGCGACCTGGCCCGGGCCAAGGTGGCTGCCTCCGAACCGTTCTCCTACTTCGTCCAGGTCGGCGCCTTTCGCGCCCACGAAGAAGCCGAGAGCCAGCGCGCCAAGCTCTCGCTGGCCGGCGTGGAAGCCAAGGTGACCGAGCGCGAGCAGGCGGGCCGGCAGGTGTTTCGTGTGCGGGTGGGCCCGATCGACAAGAAAGAGGAGGCCGACCAGCTCAAGGAGAAGCTCGAAGCGGCCGGCTATGAAACGGCCCTGGTGCGCGTGCAGCGCTAGGGATGTGGGCACCCTCAAGCGTGCGCGCGGTTGAACTTTTGCATGCTTGCCCTGTCTCACCGGAATTCCCAAGGAGTGTATGAAGATGAAACGTCGTGATTTTTCCCTGAGCTTTGGCACGGCCGTGGCGACAGGGGCCTTGAGTTGGCCCGTGGCGCAGGCCCAGACCGCCGCAACCGCTCCGGTCCGAAAACCCGAAGCCGGGAAGGATTACCGCGCGCTGGCCAAGCCGGCGCCGCTGGACACGGCGGCGGGCAAGATCGAGGTCATCGAGTTCTTCTGGTACAGCTGCCCGCACTGCAATGCGTTCGAGCCCGCGCTGGACGCGTGGATCAAACGCGCCCCCAAGGACGTGGTGGTCAAGCGCGTGCCGGTGGCTTTCCGTGACGGCTTCGGGCCGCAGCAACGCCTGTTTTTTGCGCTCGAAGCCATGGGGCTGGTGGACAAGCTGCATGCCAGGGTGTTCCATGCCATTCACGTCGAGCGCCAGCAGCTGGATCAGCCCGCAGCCATTTTTGACTGGGTGGCCAAGCAGGGCGTGGACAAGGCCCAGTTCATGGACCAGTTCAACTCGTTTTCGGCTGCCACCAAGCTCAAGCGTGCGGTGCAGTTGCAGGACGCCTACCAGGTCGAAGGCGTGCCGGCACTGGGCATTGCCGGGCGCTTCTACACCGACGGCGAGCTGACCAAGAACATGGGGCGCGCCCTGCAGGTGGTTGACTATCTGGTCGGCGAGGTGCGCAAGGGGCGGTGATGGCGTGGCCCTGGCATTTCAGGGAGGCCCGCTTCATGCGGGCTTTTTTGTGGCCGGGCACCCTGCAGAAACCAGGCCACGCTGTTGGCCGAATGCAGCGTTGAATGCGCGGATGCGGCGTTTGTTAAATGCGCTTTCTGCGCTTCACCATGCGACTTGAAGCGTAGAGACCGGCGGGAACGGCGATGAAATGGGGCCAGATGAAGTACGCCGGCTCGTACGTTAGCCAGCTGAACGCGGGCTCGCCCGCAGCCAGTGATTCAGCAATGCCCGTGCCCATCACGTACAGAATGTAGGGCGCAGCCGTCACGGCGATCACCTGCGGCGACGTGCTCCTGACGAGGGTGTATATCCCGTTGCCAATCGCGATCGATAGCAGGAACATCGGCAGATGCCGGACTCCCAGCATGGCCAGTGCCGCCCGGATTTCGTCCTGTTCGTACATCTGGGCTGACCAGCGCGCAAGGGCTGGCGGGGTCAGCCAGGCCCCGACATAAGCACAGACCACGGCGGACAAGGTGCCCAGAAAGAGGGCGAGCATCAGCTGGCGCAGGGTCAGCATGCGATCCGCCGGAAGGTCATCAAGTTCATCGCTGCACTATATCGTCCCGATGGCGTGGCCAGGCGCATCACCTGGCACCCGCAAGATGGGGCCCACCCCGCCCATCTCTGCCGGCTACAATCCGGATGCAAGCTACAGCAAGATTCGTGCCTCTATGAAAACCCTCTTCCCCCAGCTCCTGGTGTGCGCCGCCTGCGTGTTGCTCACCGGCGTGGCCAACGCCGAGAAGGCGGATCGCAACAAGCCCATCAATGTCGAGTCCGATGCGCTGCGCTACGACGACCTCAAGCAGATCAGCGTGTTCACCGGCCAGGTGGTGCTGACCAAGGGCTCCATCCTCATTCGGGGCGCCCGGCTGGAGGTGCGTCAGGACCCGGAGGGCTACCAGCTCGGGCTGGTGACAGCCGAGCCGGGCAAGCGGGCCTACTTCAAGCAAAAGCGCGAGGGCGTGGACGAATACATCGAAGGCGAGAGCGAGACGATCGAATACGACGGCCGTACCGACGTGGTCAGGCTGATCAAGAACGCGCAGTTGCGGCGCCTGCGCGGTGCGACGGTGGCCGACGAGGTGACGGGCCCCGTCATCGTTTACAACAACGCGACCGAGGTGTTCACGGTGGATGGCTCCGCGGCCAAGAGCGGCAGCGGCGGCGGCCGCGTGCGTGCCATGCTGACACCCAAGGCCGAGGCGGTGCCGGTGCCGGCCGCGCCTGCGGCCTCCCAACCGGGGCCCGCATTGCGCGCCACCACCACCCTGGGCGGGGAGCGCAAGTGAGCCAGAGCCAACGCATGCCCGACACGCAGACGGAAGAGGAGAGCACGCTGCCCGCGCCCGAAAGCAAGCTCGAAGCCCGGCACCTGAAGAAGTTCTATGGCAACCGCGAGGTCGTCAAGGATGTGTCGCTCACGGTGCGCAAAGGCGAGGTGGTCGGGCTGCTGGGCCCCAACGGCGCCGGCAAGACCACCTCCTTCTACATGATCGTCGGGCTGGTGCGTGCCAGTGCGGGCGACATCATGATCGACGGCCAGTCGGTCGAGCACATGCCCATCCATCGCCGCGCCCGGATGGGCCTGAGCTACTTGCCGCAGGAGGCATCGATCTTCCGCAAGCTCAACGTGGAAGACAATGTGCGCGCCGTGCTGGAATTGCAGCGCGATTTGGCGGGCAAACCGCTTGCCGAGGAAGAAATCGAGCGGCGTCTGACGTCCTTGCTGCAGGACCTGCGCGTGGACCACCTGCGCGCCTCGCCCTCGCTGGCGCTGTCGGGCGGTGAGCGGCGGCGGGTCGAAATCGCCCGCGCCCTGGCCACCCAGCCGCGCTTCATCCTGCTGGACGAGCCGTTTGCCGGTATCGACCCGATTGCGGTGATCGAGATCCAGCGCATCATCAGTTTCCTCAAGGCGCGTGGCATCGGTGTGCTGATCACCGACCACAACGTGCGCGAAACCCTGGGCATCTGCGACCACGCCTACATCATCAGCGACGGCCATGTGCTGGCGCAGGGCACGCCTGCCGAGATCGTGGACAACGCCGATGTACGCCGCGTGTATCTCGGCGAACACTTCAAGATGTAATGTGGCCCCCACGCTTGTCACTTCGTGTACTGCGCTGCCCCCCAAGGGGGCCCTCGCGCCTTGGGGCGGCCCGGCGGCGCTCGAGGCCGCTCCTGGCAGCGTGATTTGAATTCATGAAACAGGGGCTGTCGCTACGGGTCTCCCAGCATCTGGCGCTCACGCCGCAATTGCAGCAGTCGATCCGGCTGCTGCAGTTGTCCACGCTGGAGTTGAGCCAGGAAGTCGAGCAGATGCTGGACGACAACCCGTTCCTGGAGCGGACGCAGGAGGAAGCCGAGCGCGAATCGTATGGCCTGGAGCAGGCCGACACGCCGGTGCATGCGGCTGATCGGGAAGCTGAATCGGCTGCGGATTCGATCCCTGACTACGCCCGTGAACCGGGCAACGCATCACCCGCCGAATCGGAGACCGCCACCCCGTCCGGCGAAGACGAGCCCAGTTGGGAGGGCGATGGCAGCGTGGACATGGCGCCCGATGACGGCGAGTGGGGAAGTGACGCCCCGGCCCGCGGCGAGCGGGACGAGAACGGCACGGTCGATGCCACCGAGCTGGCGCGCAGCCAGGAATCGCTCCCGTCCTTTTTGCAGCGCCAGGCGCTGAGCCTGCGCCTGAGCGAGGAAGACCGTGCCGCGCTGCGCTTCCTGATCGAGTCGCTCAATGACGACGGCTATCTGGAGGACTCGCTGGAGTCGTTGGCCCAGGGGCTGGCCGGCAGCGACGAGATGCAGGTCGAGGAACTGGTGCACCACTTCACCGTGGCGCTGCATCTGTTGCAGAGCCTGGAGCCCGCCGGTGTCGGCGCGCGCAACCTGGCCGAATGCCTGACGCTGCAGTTGCGGGCCCTGCAGGCCACCTGTGATCCGGCCGACGCGCACCGCGCAGCGCTGCTGGCCCTGGCCCTGGGCATCTGCGCCCAGCCCATGGAGTTGCTGGCGCGGCGCGACACCCGCCGCCTGGCGCAACTGTGCGGTGGCAGCGATGCCCAGATCCGCGAAGCACTGGCCCTGATCGCGCGGCTGGAGCCCAAGCCGGGGCGGCGCTTTGTGGATGTGGAGCGCAACATCGTGGTGCCCGACGTGCTGGTGGTCCAGGTCGGGCGCGGCGCCAACGCCCGCTTCAGCGTCCGGCTCAACCCCGATGTGATGCCGCGCCTGCGGGTGCACGACATCTATGCCAATGCCCTGAAGGGCCACAAGGCCACCGGCCGGGACGCCGCCAATTTTGCCGCCCTGCAGCAGCGGCTGCAGGAGGCGCGCTGGTTCATCAAGAACATCCAGCAGCGCTTTGACACCATCCTGCGCGTGAGCTCGGCCATCGTGGAGCGGCAGAAGAACTTCTTCATGCATGGCGAGCTCGCCATGCGTCCGCTGGTGCTGCGCGAAATCGCCGACGAGCTCGGCCTGCACGAATCGACCATCAGCCGCGTGACCACCGCCAAGTACATGGCCACGCCGTTCGGCACCTTCGAGTTGAAATACTTCTTCGGCTCGGGGCTGGGCACCGAATCGGGCGGCAATGCCTCGAGCACCGCGGTGCGCGCGCTGATCAAGCAGTTTGTCGCGGCCGAGAACCCGAAGAAACCGCTCTCCGACAACCAGCTCTCCGACATGCTCAAGGAGCAGGGCATTGAATGCGCCCGCCGGACTGTGGCCAAATACCGCGAGGCGCTCAGAATAGCGCCGACCAACCTGAGAAAAGCGTTGTGAACCAGCTTCTATTGTTCCTGCCTTGTGCCGCTGGTGTCGAGGACTATCTGGCACCCGAGGTGCAGCGCATCACCGGCGCCCCTGACGCGCGGCTGCACAAGCGCCGCGGCGGCGTGCAGCTCGAAGCCTCCTGGCGCGACGCCATGCTGCTCAACCTGCACAGCCGCCTGGCCCAGCGCGTGCTGGTGCAACTGTCCCATACCGAGTACCGCAACGAGCAGGACCTGTACCGCGCAGCCAGCGAAGTGGCCTGGGAAATCTGGTTCACGCCCAAGCAGAGCATCAAGGTCGAGGTCACGGCCCAGCACAGCCCGCTGACCAGCCTGAACTTCGCCGCGCTCAAGATCAAGGACGCGGTGTGCGATCGCTTCCGCGACAAGGCCCATGGCGTGCGGCCGGATGTCAACACCCAGTGGCCCGATGTGCGCATCTACGCCCACCTCACCACCGACAGCCTCTCGCTGTACATCGACACCTCGGGCGAGCCGCTGTTCAAGCGCGGCTGGCGCGAAGACAAGGGCGAGGCCCCGCTGAAGGAAACGCTGGCCGCCGCCATGCTGGCCGCCAGCGGCTGGGCCGAGGGCGAAGGCGATCTGCTGCCGCTGTACGACCCGTGCTGCGGCAGCGGCACCATTGCCATCGAGGCGGCGCAGATCGCCTGCAACATCCCGCCGGGCATGCTGCGCCACTTCGCGTTCGAAAAGATGCTGCCGTTCCAGGCCCATGTCTGGGCTGCGATCAAGAACGAGGCCGCCAGCAACATCGTCAAACCGGAACCCGGAGCCAAGGCGCTGGTGTACGGCAGCGATGTGTCGCACCGCATGGTGGACTTCGCGCAGCGCAATGCGGAGCGCGCCGGCGTGGCCGATGTGGTCGAATTTCGCGGCGGCGATGCGCTGCAACGCATGCCGCCCATCGACGTGCCGGGCGTGATGCTGGTGAACCCGCCCTATGGCGAGCGTATCGAGGCCGCCGGTTTTGCCGGTCCCGCGCGCGGTGGCCAAGGTGCACGGTCGGGCGCGCGCGAAGAGGCGCAGACCGAGGACGGCGGCGAGTTCTTCAGCCAACTCGCCACCCACTGGAAGAAGAACTATCCCGGCTGGACCGCCTGGGTACTCACGCCCGACCTCAAGCTGCCGGGCAAGATGCGCCTGAAGGAATCGCGCCGGGTGCCGATGTGGAACGGGCCGCTGGAGTGCCGGCTGTTCCGCTTCGACATGGTCAAGGGTTCGACGCGCACGAAATGATCGTCCTCGACACCAACATCGTCCTGGACCTTTTCGTCTTCAACGACCCGGCCAGCCAGCCGCTGAAGCAGGCGCTGCAGGGCGGGCAAGTGCGCTGGCTCGCCACCCAGGCCATGCGGGATGAGTTGGAGCGGGTGCTGGCCTATCCGAAGATCGTGCCGCGTCTGGCCTTCTACCAGCTCACGGCCGCCGACGTGCTGCAGCAATTTGACCGGCTGGCCCGGCTTGAGCCCGCTGCACCCAAGGCCCCGTTGAGCTGCAGCGACGCCGATGATCAGAAATTCATCGATCTGGCGCTGGCGCACCAAACGGTGCTGCTGAGCAAGGACCGCGCGGTCCTTCGCATGAAGAAGCGCCTGGCCGCCATGGGGGTGCGGGTGCAATCACCGGGCAAAACCAACATGTAACATATTGTGAAAACGTGTAACTTGTTGTATCCTGATTGGATTCGCCCATCCAGTGTCCTTGGACACCAAACACGGACAGGGCGATTTGTAGGAGGGGGATTCAATGCAAGTTGATACATCAGAGTGGTTCGAAGCCATCGACGAGATGTCGCATTTGTTTGTGCTCATCCAGGCCGCCGGAAGAAAGCTCGCCAATGCAACGCATGGAAGTTCTTACGACCTGTCGCAGGAGATGAATGCCATGCTGAGAACGGCCAGAGGCAAACTGGAAAAAATCGAGGATGAAGCCTTCGGCAGCTCACCGCAGAAGGCGGACCGCAGGTCGTCCATGATGCGTCGGACATCGGATGCCCGGGGCCGCTGAAGAAAAGCGCACCGAGGCTTCTGCATCGAGCACATGAGAAGGCCGTCTGCCGGCCGGAACAGCAGATAAACTCCCGGGCATGGCGCGTGCATCCCTGTCGCCGAACCGAGTCCGACCATGAACCCAAGCCTTTCTGTACCGGACGTGCCCGGTGAACCCCTTCGCCCCGAGGATTTCGACGAGCTCGACACCATCCTGGACGACCTGCGCGGACGTTTCGACGAAACCCCGCAGTGGGAGTTTTGCGAAGGCGCCATGGCCGCGCTGATCTGCTGCCGCCGCCCCATTGAACCCGAAGAATACTTTGCCGTCCTGCTGGGCTTGGGGGAGGACGAAGGCGCCTTTTTTGCCGACCAGGCGCAGGCCCAGCGCTTCATGTCGCTGTGGCAGCGGCGCTGGGACGAAGTGGTCCGCGCGCTGGACACCAAAGTCGAGCAACTGGACGACGATGCCACCTACCAGCCCGAAATCATGGATGTGCGCGGCGCGGTGGCGGCACTCCCGGCCGAGGAGCAGGCCGCCATGGCCGGTGAGGCGCTGCCCTCCTTTGCCCAGGTCTGGGCGCTGGGCTTCATGTACGTGGTGGAAAACTGGCCCGAGGAATGGGCGCTGCCGCGCGACAAGGAGGCCGCGCGGTGGATCGACGAGGCGCTGCAATCCATCGTGGCCCTGACCGAGGACGACGAGGACGAGCCCACCCTGTCGGTATTCAGCGACGACGGCCCGCCTTCAGTCAGCGCGGCCCGGCTCGATGCCTTTGGCGAAGCGATCTGGGCGGTGTACGACCTGCGCGACCTCTGGCGCCAGATCGGCCCGCGCGTGGAGACCGTGCGCAAGCCCGCAACGCCCGGCCGCAACGACCTGTGCTTCTGCGGCAGCGGCAAGAAGTACAAGAAGTGCCACGGCGCCACCTAGGCGTCAGGCATTGAGGTCGGCACCCCGGGTTTCCGGCAGGAAGAAATAACCCGTCACCAGCGCGACGAGCAGCAACGCGGCAGGGTAGGCCAGGCCCACCAGCGTGCTGCCGGATTTTTCTGCAATCAAGGTCACCATATAGGGCGAGAGCCCGCCGATCCAGCCGGCGGCCAGATTGTGCGGCAGTCCCACGGCGGTATAGCGCGTGCGGGCCGGGAACAGCTCGGACAGCAAGGCCGTTTGCGGGCCCGTCACCAAGGCAACGGCCAGCACCGGGATCAGCAGCAGGAGGAAGATCAGCCAGGGCTGGTGGGCCAACTGCTGGAGTCCGGCATACACCGGCAGGATCGACAGCGTGCCCAGCAACAGGCCGGCCAGCACGACGGGGCGGCGCCCCAGCCGGTCGGACAGCGCCCCGCAGGCATAGGTGAGCGGAAACAGGCACAGCGTGGCCGCCAGCGTGACCCAGCCGGCCAGCACCGGATCCATTTTCACCACGGTCTTGAGAAAGACCGGCGCATAGACCTGGGAGCAGAAGAACAGCAAGCCGCCGCCAGCCGAGATGCAGAAGAACAGCAAGGCCATGCGGCCCCGGGTCTGCCTGTCACTCAGGCAGTCACGCAGCGGCGTGGTGGCCGTGTGGTGTTGCCGATCCATTTGCTCGAACACGGGGGATTCCTGCAGGGCCAGGCGCGCTTTCACGCTGGCCAGCAGCAACAGGGCCGACAGCAGAAAAGGAATGCGCCAGCCCCAGGCCTTGAAATCGGCCTCGCTCAGCCAGGTCTGCAGCAGCACGATCTGGAAGGTAGAGACCAGAATGCCCAAGCCCCCCATCCACTGCAGCACGCTGGTCATGGCGCCGCGCCGCGCCACCGGCGCATGCTCGGCCAGATAGACATTGGCGCCGCCGATTTCCCCGCCCATGGCCAGGCCCTGAATCAGTCGCAGGGCCAGCAACAGGCCGGTGGCGGCCCAGCCCCACTGGGCATGGGTCGGCAGCAAGCCGACGCAGAAGGTGGCGACCCCCATGATGGCGATGGTGGCAATGAAAACTTTTCTTCGTCCATAGCGATCGCCGAAGGAGCCAAAGAGCGCTGCGCCCAGCGGGCGCACCACCAGCCCCAGGCCAAAGGTGGCCAGGCTGTAGAGCAATCCGGCCACCGGGTCTTGGGATGGAAAGAACAGAACGGCGAAATGGACGGCCAGGGTCGCGAAAGTGAGAAAGTCGTACCACTCGATGAAGGTGCCAAAACAGGCCGCCAGGGCGACTTTTCGGTAGGCGGCGGAATCGGCGTCAAAGAGGGACGGCGTGCCGAGGAAGGCGGGTGTTTTTATGCTCATGACCCCAAGTATCCTTGAGCGCAAGCGCCCGGGTCAATCGGCAAAAATGAAATCCGCCCTTCAGGCGGCCTCGCCAGCAGCATGGAGACGGATGCTTCGATACACTGCGGCATCGCCAGAATGAAAGAAGCGCCAAGCATGAAGTCCATTGTCAGCCGGCTTGATCGGCCAGCCCGTCTTGCCGCGGCGCTAGTCGCATCGGTCGTGTGCTTGCTGAGCGCCTGCATGAGCACGAGCACGCCGCCTCCCTTGGGGGCCACCGAACTGACGCCTGAACGAATTGCCACAATCCTCGCCAGCGCGGACCGCAGTGCCACGGATCGAAGCAATGACCTGCGCCGCAAACCCGATCAAATGCTGGCCTTCATCGGCATCAGGCCCGGCCTGGTGGCGCTGGACTTGAGCGCCGGCGGCGGCTACACGGCCGAACTGCTGGCCCGCGCGGTGGGGCCGGCCGGGCGGGTGTACGGGCAAAGTGCGCCCCGTGGATCGGACAACAGCGGGCGACCCAGCTCACCCCAAGCCCTGGCGTTGCGGGCAAAAAATTCGGCCCTTGCCAACATCATCGCCGTCGTGCGTCCCTTTGAAGACCCGGCTCCCCCGGAAGTTGCGTCAGGTGGGCTGGATCTCGTCACCTTCATGTTCAACTATCACGATCTGGGACACATGGGCGTGGACCGTGCACGAATGAACAAGGCGGTATTTGCGGCGCTCAAGCCGGGCGGGCTGTATGTGATTGCCGACCATGCGGGCCGGCCCGGCACGGGCATCTCGGAATCGGGCACCCTGCACCGCATCGAAGAAGCCTTTCTGCGCCGGGAAGTGGAATCCGCAGGCTTTCAACAGATAGGCCAGGAGAATTTTCTGCGCAACCCGTCCGACCCGCGCGACAAGAACATCCCTGGCGCAGCACAAACCAAAGACGAGTTTGTGCTGAAGTTTGTCAAGCCTTGAGGCTCAAATCGGCCAGAGCCTGATTTTCGAGCCTTCTCCGTCGCGGTCCCGTTGGACTATTTGCCGAGTCCGAAGAAATCAGTCAGCGCCGCCGCAGTAGCTTGCGGCAATTCTTCCGGAATGAAGTGCCCGGCCGGCAGCACCTGGCCCGTCACACGGCCCGCGCATTGCGCCTGCCACAGCTCCAGCGGCTTGAACAGCTTGTTGACCACACCGCGTGCGCCCCACAGCACCAGCAGGTCGCAGGCTATTCTGTCACCATGGGCGCGGCTGTCGCGGTCATGTTCCAGATCGATGTCGGCGCTGGCGCGGTAGTCTTCGCAGGCGCCGTGGATGGCCTCGGGGGTGCAGAAGCAGCGTTCGTACTCGGCCAGCGCCCGCGGCTCGATGTAGCCCAGGCCGGCGGAGCCCCAGCCGCCGAGCTTGGCGTGCAGGTAGTCCTTGGCGTTGCCGCCGATCATGCGTTCCGGCAGCGGCCAGGGCTGGATCAGGTGGAACCAGTGGTAGTAGGCGCGGGCAAATGCCATGTCGGTGGCCTTGTACATGTCCAGCGTCGGCGCGATGTCGATCACGCACAGCTTTTGCACTTTCTCGGCATGGTCCAGCGCCAGCCGGTGCGCCACGCGCCCGCCGCGGTCGTGGCCGCAGAGGAAGAAGCGCTGCGCCCCCAGCAGGTCCATCACGTCCACCACGTCTTGCGCCAGGGTGCGCTTGCTGTAGTTGCTGTGGTCTGGCAGGCCGGCGGGTTTGGCCGAGTCGCCGTAGCCGCGCAGGTCGGGCATGACGATCCAGAAGTGTTGCTGCAACTGCTGCGCCACCCGATGCCACATGACGTGGGTTTGCGGAAAGCCATGCAGCAGGAGCAGCGCCGGGCGCTGGCCGCGCGGCGCCGTGGGCACGCGCGCAGAAATTTCCACCCCATTGACGGTGAAGCGGCGCGTCTCGAATCCTTCGAACCAGCTCATGTCAGTAACTCCGTGAGTCGTTTCAGGGCGTGCTGCACGGTGGCGGCGCGCACGGCGGCGCGGTCACCAATGAAATGCATTTTCTCGGTGAGCAGCTGGCCCGGCACGGCAAAGCCGAACCAGACCGTGCCCACCGGCTTGGCGCGGCTGCCGCCGGTGGGGCCGGCGACGCCGGTGACGGCCACCGCCACCTGGGCATGCGAGTGCGCCAGCGCCCCCTGCGCCATGGCCTGCGCCACTTCCTCACTGACCGCGCCACGGCGTTCAATCAGCGCGGCATCGACGCCGAGCAGTTCGGTCTTGGCCTCGTTCGAGTAGGTGATGAGGCCGCGCTCGAACCAGTTGCTCGATCCGCTCAGGTCGGTGCAGGCGCCGGCGATCAGGCCGCCGGTACAGCTCTCGGCGGTGGCCAGCAGCAATTTCTTTTTCAGCAGCAACTCGGCCAGTCGTTCAACCAGCCCGGATGTTTCGGGATGCATGGTGTGGCCTATTCGCGATCCTGTTGGACAACAGATGACTCAACCGGGGAACGCCGTGGAACCGGCTTTGCCGGGCCACTGGCGTTGCCCCCTGCAAGGGGGGTGGCGTAGCGACACGCAGTGCGCGAAGCCTGGGGGTGTTTCATAAAGTCTGCCAAAAGGCGATGACCAGCAGGGTGCAGAACGCCGCCACCAGGTCGTCGAACAAAATGCCCAGGCCGGCGAAACGCCAGGCGCCTGGGCCGCCGCGCAGTGCGCGCTCGTGAAACAGCCGGTCGGCCCAGCCCACCGGGCCGGGCTTGAGCGCGTCGAAGTAGCGGAACAGGCCGAAGGCGATCAATTGCCCAAGCCAGCCGGCCGGCATGACCAGCCAGAGCACCAGCCAGAAGGCGACGATCTCGTCCCACACGATGCTGCTGGGGTCGATCACGCGCATGTGGCGGGCCGTCACGGTGCAGGCCCACCAGCCCAGCGGGAGCGAGACGGCAATCAGCAGCGCCCAGCGCGCGTCGTTCATCCACGGCTGTATCGCGAGGAAGGCCAGCCAGGCCCACAAGGTGCCGAAGGTGCCGGGCGCCTTGGGGCTCAGGCCCGAGCCGAAGCCCAGCGCGATGGCGTGGGCCGGGTGCGCCAGCATGAAGCGGCCGGTGGGGCGCAGCATCAAGGGCGACAAGGGGGAAAGCGACTCGGACTCGTGCATGGCGGGATTATGGTGGAGGTGAGGCGGCTTGCGTCATGCCGGTCAGCCATTCGGCCCAGTAGTCGATGCAGGCGCGGATCTTGGGCAGGCGCTGTCGCTGCTGCAGCATCACGGCGTAAATCGGCACGCGGCGGCTGACGCAGTGGTCCTGCAGCACGGGCACGAGTTCACCGCTGCGCACCAGCGGCTGCGCCAGCAGGTCCATCAGCCGGGCAATGCCCACGCCCTGCTGCGCCAGGCTCAGGACCACGGCCGAGTTGTCGGTGCGGGTGTGGCCCTGGATCACCAGTTCCTGGCCCTTGCCGCCGCTGGCCAGCGGCCAGTGGTTGAGCACCGGGTTGGCGCTGTTGCCGATCAGCCGGTGCTGCGGCAGCTCGTCCGGGTGGCGCGGCGTGCCGAAGTCCGCCAGATAGGCCGGCGCAGCGTACAGCGAGCGGCCATAGGTGCCGATCTGCCGCGCCACCAGCGTCTCGCTGTTCGGGGTGCCGGTGCGGATGGCGATGTCGATGCCCTCGCGCGCCATGTCGGCCATGCGGTCGTCGGCGCTGATGTCGATGTGCAGTTGCGGGTAGCGCCGGTACAGGCCGCGCAGGCTGGGGGCGATCACCATCTGCGCCAGCAGCGGGCTGACGCTGATGCGCACCCAGCCGCTGGGGCTGCTGATCTTGCCGCTGAGTTCGCTGCTCAACTCGGCCGTGGTGTCGAGCAGGCGCCGGCCATGGGCGAGAAAGGTATCGCCTTCGTCGGTCAGGCTCAGGCCGTGGGTGGTGCGATGCAGCAGGCGCACCCCGCACGCGGTCTCCAGCCGCGCCAGGGAACGCGTGACCTGGCTCACCGGCACGTCGCGCTCGCGCGCGGCGGCGGACAAGGTGCCGAGCTCGGCAATGCGCACGAACAGCGCGACGTCATCCAACTGGAGTTGCATGGCTGCAGTTTGCCTTGTTTTGCAGATATTGCAAAGCCGTATTGGATTTATTGCCGTTTCGGAGTCTTGCTTAGATCAATAAAGTTCACTCCACAGCAACTTCGAAAGGGAACGCCATGAACACTGCGCCCGGTTCCGACAGCGGCGGAATAGAGGACTTGAACCGCCTGCATGACCTGGCCCGGCGCCGCGCCCAGGCATTGCGGCAGGAGGCGATGGACGATTTCTGGCGGGGTGCCAATGCCATGCTGGCGTTGACGGCGGGGGCCACCGGGCGCAGCGCCCGGCGGCTGGCGCAGCGGCTGGCGCAGCGGCTGGCCCGTCATGCCCGCGGGCGCTTGGCCCCGGTCGAATCTATGTCCATCCCCGAAAGAAAGGTCAAACCATGCCCACGCTGCAACTGAAAATTTCACCCTCGCAGAGTCCGGATCTTTATCCGCTATTGGCGGATGAGCTGACGGCCATCACGGCGCAGCATCTGGGCAAGCGGCCTGAAGTGACTGCGGTGATGTTCGAAGAACTCCCCCCCATGCGCTGGTACGTGGCGGCGGCGGCGGTGCAGCGGGCCACGGCCTGGCTGGAAATCAGCATCACGGCCGGCACCAACAGCCCGGCGCAGAAGGCCGCCTTCATCGAAGCGGCGTTTGCCGTGCTGCAAGGCCGGCTGGGTGGGGCGCTGGAGCCGGCCAGTTACGTCATCGTGCGCGAACTGCCGGCGAGCGACTGGGGCTATGGCGGGCAGACGCAGGCGGCGCGCAAGCTTGGCCACGCGCCAGTGGTTTTGGCGCGCAGGAATGCATAAGATGTCCCGCGCTACACAACCCCCCGCTGCGCTGCTCGTCATCGATGTGCAGGCGTCTTTTACCCAGATGCCGTTCTGGACGCTGGATGATGTGCCTGCTTTTCAGACGGCCTTGATGCGCCTGGATGCGGGCTGTCGAGCACAGGGCGTGCCGGTGGTGCACATTTTTCATGTGGGGCAGAGCGGAGCATTCAGACCGGAATCCGGCTTTGTAAAACCCTTGCCCTGGTTCACGGGCACGCCGGATGCGCGCTTTGAAAAGCACACGCATAACGCCTTCACTGATACCGGACTGGACCTGTGGCTGCGTCGGCGCGGCATTGGCAAGCTCATCATCAGCGGCATTCGCACGGAGCAATGCTGCGAGACGACGGCCCGTGTAGGCTCGGATATCGGTTACGAAGTGGACTTCGTCTCTGAGGCCACGTTGACCTTTCCCATGACCCACAAGACAAGCCACCGCACCTATTCAGCCGAGGACATCAAGGCCCGGACCGAACTGGTGCTGGCCGACCGCTTTGCACGCATCGTGGACGTGGCGACTTGCCTGTCCGGCTTGGCCCCGGCAGCCTGAAGCCGACCGCCGTTCGCCTGCTGGCTAGGGTTTTTGCATAAGCTCGTCAGGCACAGTGTCAGCGTCGATTCAGGCGAAGTGGTCGAATGAAGCGAACTGCCCGCTGACCGGCTGACCCTGGGCATCAACCAGCCGCAGACCCGCCTGGGTTTCAGTACGGCCGATGCGGGTGACCGGGGTGGCGCTGGCCTGGGCGGCCGCCTGCACCGCAGAACGCGCCGACTCGGGGGCGGTGAACAGCAGCTCGTAATCGTCGCCGCCGGCCAGCACCAAGGCGAGCTGCTGCGCGCGCCCGGCCTGGCCTTCTGCCGTTTCAAAAAAAGCATGAGCCGCTATTAAATCAATAGCAAGCGAGGTGTCGATGGTGGCGCCGCAAGCCGAGGCCTTGAGGATGTGGCCGAGGTCGCCGAGCAGGCCGTCGCTCACGTCGATCGCGGCCGAGGCCACGCCGCGCAGCGCCAGGCCCAGCGCCACGCGCGGGGTGGGTTGTTCCAGCCGCGCTCTGGCCCGGGCCAGCAGCGGGGCGGGCAGATCGAGCTTGCCCTGCAGCGCTTCGAGCGCCAGTCGCGCATCGCCCAGCGTACCGCTGACATAGATGTCCTCACCGGGCCGGGCGCCCGAGCGCAGCAGGGCCTGGCTGCGGCCGGCGACAACCGGCACCTCGCCGAACACGGTGATGCAGATGTTGAGCGGCCCCTGCGTGGTATCGCCGCCGATGAGCTCACAGCCATGGGCATCGGCCAGCGCAAACAGGCCACGCGAAAAGGCCGCCAGCCACGCTTCGTCGGATTGAGGCAGCGCCAGTGCCAGCGTGAAGGCCCGCGGTTGGGCGCCACAGGCGGCCAGGTCGCTCAGGTTCACCGCCAGCGCCTTGTGGCCCAGCAGGGCCGGATCGACCTCGGGAAGGAAATGCCGGCCCTCGACCAGCATGTCGCAGGAGATGGCGACTTGCGTGCCGGGCGCGGGCTGCAACAGGGCGCAGTCGTCGCCCACACCCAACGCGACCCCAGTGGCGGCCTGGCGGGCCGGACGCTTGAAGAAACGTTCGATCAGGTCGAATTCACCCAGGGCCATGCCAGCTCCGGCATCAGTGCAGGATGCGCGTGCCGCCACCGCCGCCGGCGCTCAGCGCGTCGAGCACGAACATCGGGATGTCGATGTCAAAGCGCTCGCCGTCCTCGGCCACGAAGAAGTAGCTGCCGTGCATGGTGCCGGTGGGGGTGCGCAGGCGCGTGCCGCTGGTGTACTCAAACGTTTCGCCCGGGCGCAGCAGGGGTTGCTGGCCGATCACGCCCAGGCCGCGCACTTTCTCGGTCTGGCCGTTGGCGTCATTCACGTTCCAGCTGCGGGAAATGAGCTGCGCCGGCACATCGCCGGTGTTGGTGAGGGTGACGGTGTAGGCAAACGCGAAAAGGCTCTGCTCGGGGGAGGATTGGTCCGGCAGATAACGGGGCTGGACTTCGACGAGAATTTGGTACAGGGACATAACCCGATGCTAACTGCGAAAATGACATTTATGCCCAAAACCTACCGCATTGCCCCTTCCATCCTGTCGGCTGATTTCGCCCGCTTGGGCGAGGAAGTCAAGAACGTCATCGCCGCCGGCGCCGACTGGATCCACTTCGACGTGATGGACAACCATTACGTGCCCAACCTCACCTTCGGCCCCATGGTGTGCCAGGCGCTCAAGGCGCACGCCCAAAAGCCCGATGGCACGCCGGTGCCGATCGACGTGCACCTGATGGTCCAGCCGGTGGATGCGCTGGCGGCGGCCTTTGCCGAGGCCGGGGCCGACCTGATCAGCTTTCACCCGGACGCTTCCGGCCACGTGCATCGCAGCATCCAGGCGATCAAAGCCAAAGGTTGCCAGGCCGGGCTGGTGTTCAACCCGGCGCAGCCGCTGGACGTGCTGGACTGGGTGCTGGACGACATTGACCTGGTGCTGATCATGAGCGTGAACCCGGGTTTCGGCGGGCAGAGTTTCATTGACTCGGCGCTGCGCAAGACCGAGGCCGTGCGCAAGCGGATCGAGGCCAGCGGGCGCGACATCCGGCTTGAAGTCGATGGCGGCATCAAGGCCGACAACATCCGCCGCGTGGCCGATGCCGGGGCCGACACCTTTGTCGCGGGCAGCGCCATTTTCGGCAAACCCGACTACAAGGCCGTGATCGACGCCATGCGCCGGGCGCTGGCCTGAGACGCAGAGCCCTGGCGAAACCGGGGACATTCCGGCTTCGCCGCCCTCGGGCAAACGACAATGCCCCTGAGCGGCCATGTCGGGTAGCATGGCGCGATATCACATGCGACTCCAGCTACTCCACGAAAACTTTTTGCCGCGCCTGGGGCGGGCCGCCTGGCATGGGCTGCGCAGGGGGCTGGCTTGGTTGGGCCTGACGAAAGCGGCGGACAACCCGGCTGCTCCGGTCCACCGGCGCGTGCGCCTGTCGATGTATGTGGTGTTGCTGATGATGGGCGGGGTGTCGGCCTGGCAGGTCTGGCAGCTTGAAAAAACCGAGGGGGTCCGCCTGGCCGATGCGGAGGTCATCCGCTTTGCCGGTGCCCAGAACAGCCTGGCGCAACGCATGGGCATGCTGGCGGCCATGCTGACAGTGGCCGATGGCCACTGGGAGGATCGCCAGCAGGCTTTGAGCGAGACCTTCAACCAGGCGCAGGCGCAGGCGCCACAGCTGGATGTGTTGCTGGCCCGGCAGGGCGTTTGGGAGAAGGGTGCGGATCCCGAACTCCGGCGAGTTGTTTTTGAATGGCAGGACGCGCGGGAGCGGCTTTGGTACCGGGCCCAGGTCGTGTTGGGGCAAGGGGCTCGCAGTGACGGGGTGAGATCGTTGATTGCCATCAAGGCCTTGCAGGATGAGGTGGAATCCTCCCTGCGCACGACGCAGAAACTGCTTGAAGAGGCGCAGCTGGCAGCGCAGCGGCGCGCCCACCACGCTATCCTCCAGATCGAGTTTTCAGCGCTGCTGACGGTGGCGATGTTGCTGGCCCTCACCATCGGGGTGGCCGAGCCGCTGGCCCGTTTTGTCCGGCGGCAATACCAGGCCCTCTCGGCCCAGTCGCAGGAGCTCAAGCGGCTGGCACTGGTGGCCGAACGCACGACCAACTGGGTGGCGGTGCTCGATGCCCGGCGCCGGTTGCTTTGGTGCAACCGGGCCTTTCTCCGCGGCAAAGGGTGCACCCTGGATGAGCTGGTCGGCAAGCACCCGGGTTTGCTGTCCAGCGAACACAACAACCCGGATGAAATGGCGCGCCTGCTGGAGGAACTGGATCGCGGGCTCGGGGTTCGGGCCGAAATCCATACCCGCGTGGGTGACGAGCAGGACATCTGGCTCGATGTGGACTATCAGCCCATCCATGATGTCGCGGGTACGGTGACGGGCTTTACCATCGTGGCGGCCGACATCACGGAGCGGGTGAATGAACGGCTCAGGATGACGACCCTGCTCAATGCCCTGCCGATCGGGGTGGTGCTGCAATCGTCCAGCGGCAAGGTGATCGACTGCAATCAGGAAGCCACCAGGATGCTGGGTCTGAGCCGGCCCGAACTGATCGGACAGGCCGCGCTGGCGCGGGAAGGCTTGGTGGTGCGGGATGATCTGTCGCCGTATCCGGCCAGTGAACGCCCCTCGGCGCGTACCTTGCGCACCGGTCAGGGCCTGCGCGGCGAATCCGTCGGGCAGCTATCGTCCCAGGGGGAGTTGCGCTGGATGATGGTCCATACCGAGCCCATCAAGGATGCGGCGGGGCATCTGGCCGGCGTGGTGACGTGCTTGGCGGATGTGACGGAGCAGCGTGCCCAGCAGCAGTTGCTGACACTGGCCACCGAGAGTGCTTCACTGGGCATCTGGCAGTGGGATATCTCCACCGGCGCGATGACCTGCAACGACCGTCTGCTGGCCTTGTATGGTTTTGAGCGTGATGGCCTGGGCATGAGGGTGTCCGACTGGAACGCGATCATTCATCCCGATGACCTCCGTGGCTGGCTCTGGGCGATACGTTCCAACCTCAAGGATTCGCAGCGGCCGCTGCACTGGGAGGTCCGCATCCGGCATGGCAGCAGTGGGCGCTGGATCTGGGTGATGTACAGCGGCACGGTGGTGGTGCGCGACGCCGGCGGCCGGGCGCTGCGCATGGCCGGCATCTGCTACGACATCAATGCGCAAAAGGAGCTGGAAGAGCAGTTGCGCCAGACCGCCCGCACCGACAGCCTGACCCGTCTGCCCAACCGCACCGAATTGCTTCACCGCATCCATACGTCGATCGAGCGCGCGCGCAGCCAGCCGGGCTACTGCTTCGCCGTGCTGTTCATGGATTTTGACCGCTTCAAGCAGGTCAATGACACCCTGGGGCACGCCGTGGGGGATGAATTGCTGCGCCAGATCGCCCAGCGGCTGCAGGACAGCCTGCGCCCCAGCGATGCCTTCGTGCAGACCAGTGATTTCAGCCAGATGGCCGCGCGCATCGGCGGGGACGAGTTCGTGGTGCTGCTGGACGACATCCGGGGCGATCTGGACGCGCAGGTCGTGGCCTCGCGTCTGCTCGAAGTCCTGGCGCAGCCCTACCAGATCGGTCCGCACCGGGTCAACTCCTCGGTCAGCATCGGCATCGTCACGACCGAGCACATGGCCGAAGACCCGGACAGTGTGCTGCGCGATGCCGACATTGCCATGTACGAGGCCAAGCGCCAGGGCCGGGGCCGCTACGAAATGTTCGACCCCCAGATGCGCAAGCGCCTGCGCGACGACGTGTCGCTGGAAAACGATCTGCGCCACGCCCTGGAAAAGGGCGAATTGTCGGTGGCCTACCAGCCCGTGATCGATCTGGTCAGTGGCCGGCTGGACGGCATGGAGGCGCTGGCGCGCTGGCAGCATCCGCAGCGCGGCCCGGTATCGCCGCTGGTTTTCATTCCGATCGCCGAGGCCAGCGGCTTGATACAACAGCTCGGGCAGTTTGTCCTGAAAACGGCCTGCGAAGAGTTCCTGCGCCTGCGTGCAAGCTTGGGCGATCTGGCGCCGGACACGGTGTCCGTCAACCTGTCGCGCGCCCAGTTGCGGCAACCCGGGTTCATCGGCGATCTGTCCAAGGTGCTGTATGACAGCGGCGTGGCCCCCGGGCAGTTGATCCTGGAAGTGACCGAGAGTCTGGCGGCGCAGGATGAGCTGGTGCAGGGCACCCTGCGCGAGATCCGGTCGCTCGGCGTCTCCCTGTCGCTCGATGACTTCGGCACCGGCTACTCCTCCCTGTCCTGCCTGCATGCGCTGCCGGTCAATGTGGTCAAGATTGATCGCTCGTTTGTCAGCCTGGCGCTGGAGAGCGACTACCACCGCGTGATGATCGAGGCCACCATCCGCATGGCCCAGACGCTGGGGCTCAATACGGTGGCCGAAGGCATCGAGACCGAGGAGCAGTCCAGCTTGATGAAGAGCCTGGGTTGCGGCAAGGGGCAGGGCTATCTGTACAGCCCGCCACTGAAGCCCGAAGCCATGATGCAGTGGGCCGCCACTTCGCTGCACGCGCGGACCTGAACCGGCTGGCCGGGCGGCAAGGGGCGTGGGCGCCGGTTTTTGTTATAAACTTTGCCCATGTTCATTCACCGAATCTCCATCACAGGTTGCAGCGACCGGGGAGCCTGGCCCTGGCGCAGACCCGAGAGCGAGCGCGCCCTGGCGCCTCTCTGATCGGGGTCGGCGGGCCCGCACGGGCCGCTGTGCCCCCTGCCCGCCCCGGTTCCCGGGGCGACTGTCCTGAATGAACGCGGCACACCGTGCCCGTGCCCGGGCTGCCCGCCCGGCGCGAAACTGGAGGTTCCCCTGTGATGACTGAATCCGAATTCAACACCCTGGCCCGGCAGGGCTACAACCGCATTCCGTTGACGGCGCAGGCCTTTGCCGACCTGGAGACGCCCTTGTCGCTGTACCTGAAGCTGGCCCATGGCGGCGCCAACAGCTTCCTGCTCGAATCGGTGGTTGGCGGCGAGCGCTTCGGCCGCTACAGCTTCATCGGCTTGCCGGCGCGCACCCTGTTGCGCTCGCGCGGTTTTGGCGCGCAGGCCGTGACCGAGGTCGTGACCGATGGCGTGGTGGTGGAAACCTCGCGCCTCAACCCGCTGGAGTTCATCGAGTCCTACCACCAGCGCTTCAAGGTGGCGCTGCAGAGCGGGCTGCCGCGCTTTTGCGGCGGGCTGGCCGGCTATTTCGGCTACGACACGGTGCGCCACATCGAAAAAAAGCTGGTGCACAGCTGTCCGCCCGATACGCTGGGCTGCCCCGACATCCTGTTGCTGCAGTGCGAGGAACTGGCGGTGATCGACAACCTGTCGGGCAAGCTGCACCTGATCGTTTATGCCGACCCGAGCCAGCCGCAGGCCTATGCCCGGGCCCGGCAACGCTTGAACCAGCTGCGCGCGCAGCTGGATGCGCCGGTGCAGGCGCCGCAGGTCAAGCCCACGCCGACGCATGAAGTGGTGCGCGAGTTTGCCAAGGCCGACTACATCGCCGCGGTGGAGCGCGCCAAGGAGTTGATCGCCGCCGGCGACTTCATGCAGGTGCAGGTGGGCCAGCGCATGAAGAAGCGCTACACCGAGTCGCCGCTGTCGCTGTACCGCGCACTGCGTTCGCTCAATCCCTCGCCCTACATGTACTACTACGACTTCGGCGATTTCCAGGTGGTGGGCGCGTCGCCGGAAATCCTGGTGCGCCAGGAGAAAACGCCCGAAGGCCAGAAGGTCACGATCCGGCCGCTGGCCGGTACGCGGCCCCGGGGCGCGACGCCCGAGCTCGACAAGGCCGCGGAAGTGGAGCTCATCAACGATCCCAAGGAGCGCGCCGAGCATGTGATGCTGATCGACCTGGCGCGCAACGACATCGGCCGCATTGCGAAGACCGGCAGCGTCAAGGTGACCGAGGCCTTTGTGGTCGAACGCTACAGCCATGTGATGCACATCGTGAGCAACGTCGAGGGCCTGCTCGTGGATGGCATGACGTCCATGGACGTGCTCAAAGCCACCTTCCCGGCCGGCACGCTGACCGGCGCGCCCAAGGTGCATGCGATGGAGCTGATCGACAAGCTGGAGCCCAGCAAGCGCGGCCTGTACGGCGGCGCCTGCGGCTACCTGAGCTATGCCGGCGACATGGACGTGGCCATTGCCATCCGTACCGGCATCATCAAGGACGAAACGCTGTATGTACAGGCCGCCGCCGGGGTGGTGGCCGATTCGGTGCCCGAGCTGGAGTGGAAGGAAACCGAAGCCAAGGCGCGCGCCCTGCTGCGCGCCAGCGAACTGGTCGAAGAGGGGCTGGAATGAGCGCCGCCGGACCGCTCCAAGGCGCAAACATGGGGACCACAGACATCATGAGCCAGAAAATCAAACTCCTCATGGTCGACAACTATGACTCCTTCACCTACAACCTGGTGCAGTACTTCGGCGAGCTCGGAGCCGAGGTCGAGGTGCATCGCAACGACGAAATCACGATTGAGGACATCGAGGCGCGCCTGAAGGCCGGCCGGCTCGACCGGCTGGTGATCTCGCCCGGCCCGTGCTCGCCGGCCGAGGCGGGCATTTCGGTGGCCGCGATCCGGCACTTCGCCGGCAAGCTGCCGATCCTGGGGGTCTGCCTGGGGCACCAGAGCATCGGCGCGGCCTTCGGCGGCAAAATCATCCGGGCGCAGCAGCTGATGCACGGCAAGACCAGCGTCATCACCACCACGCAGGAGGGCGTGTTCGCCGGCCTGCCGCAAAAATTCACCGTCAACCGCTACCATTCGCTGGCGATCGAACGCGCCAGTTGCCCCAGCGAGCTCAAGGTCACGGCCTGGACCGATGATGGCGAAATCATGGGCGTGAAGCACAAGACGCTGGCGATCGAAGGCGTACAGTTCCACCCCGAGTCCATCCTCACCGAGCATGGACACGCCATGCTGAAGAACTTCCTGCAGCCGTCCTGACTCATTTTCTTCAAGGAAGCACCACCATGTCCCAGTCCCACCAGATCACGCCGCAGCAGGCCCTGCTGCGCGTGATTGAACACCGCGAGATCTTTCACGACGAAATGCTGCACATCATGCGGCTCATCATGGGCGGCGAAATGTCGCCGGTGCTGATGGCAGCGTTCATCGCCGGCCTGCGGGTCAAGAAGGAAACCATCGGCGAAATCACCGCTGCCGCGCAGGTGATGCGCGAGTTCTCCACCAAGGTGCATGTGGCGGACAAGACGCATCTGGTGGACATCGTCGGCACCGGCGGCGACGGCTCGCACACCTTCAACATCTCGACCTGTTCCATGTTCGTGGCCGCAGCGGCGGGGGCCAAGGTCAGCAAGCACGGCGGGCGCAGCGTCAGCAGCAAGAGCGGCAGCGCCGATGTGATGGAGGCGCTGGGCGTCAACATCAACCTGTCGCCCGAGGCCATCGCCAAATGCGTGGCGCAGGTCGGCGTGGGCTTCATGTTCGCGCCCAATCACCATCCGGCGATGAAGAACGTGGCGCCGGTGCGGCGCGAACTCGGCATCAAGACGATCTTCAATATCCTGGGGCCGCTGACCAACCCGGCTGGGGCGCCCAATATTTTGATGGGGGTGTTTCACCCCGATCTGGTGGGCATTCAGGTGCGCGCCTTGAAGCGCCTGGGCGCTGAACATGCCGTGGTGGTCTATGGCAAGGACGGCATGGACGAAGTGTCACTGGGGGCGGCCACCATGGTGGGTGAACTCAAGTACGGCGAGGTCAACGAATACGAAATTCACCCCGAGGATTTCGGCCTGACCATGGTCAGCAACCGGGCCTTGCGCGTGGAAACGCCCGAGCAGTCGCGCGCCATGCTGCTGGGCGTGCTGGACAACCAGCCGGGTGCTGCGCGCGAGATCGTCATCCTCAATGCCGGGGTAGCGCTCTACGCGGCCAATGTCTGCGACAGCATGGCCCAGGGCATCGAGCACGCCCGCGCCGCAGTGGAATCCGGTGCGGCCAAGGCCCGGCTGGTACAGCTGGTCGAACTATCCCGCGCCCTGGCGACCTGAAACCGGAAACACCCACCATGTCCGATATCCTGAAAAAAATCGTTGAAGTCAAACGGGAAGAGATCGCCGCGGCCATCCAGCGCAAATCGCTGGCCGCCATGCGTGCCGACGCCGAGTCGCGCGTGCTGACGCGTGATTTCGTCGGCGCCCTGCGCGCCAAGATCGGCGCCGGCCAGGCGGCCGTGATCGCCGAGATCAAGAAGGCCAGCCCCTCCAGGGGCGTGCTGCGCGCCGACTTCATCCCGGCCGACATCGCGCAGAGCTATGCCGAGCATGGCGCGGCCTGCCTGTCGGTGCTGACCGACCGGCAGTTCTTCCAGGGCGAGCCCGACTTCCTCAAGCAGGCCCGGGCTTCGTGCCAGTTGCCGGTGCTGCGCAAGGATTTCATGATCGACCCGTACCAGATCTACGAGTCCCGCGCGATGGGGGCGGACTGCATTTTGCTGATTGCGGCCTGCCTGGACGATGCGCAGATGGCTGACCTGGAGGCCATTGCCCGCAGCCTGGACATGGCCGTGCTGGTGGAGGTGCACGATGCCCCCGAATTGGCGCGGGCCGTGAAGCTCAAGACGCCGCTGGTGGGCATCAACAACCGCAACCTGCACACCTTCGAGGTGTCGCTGCAGACCACGCTGGATTTGCAGCGGGACGTGCCGGCGGATCGCCTGCTGGTGACCGAGAGCGGCATCCTGGGCCGCGCCGATGTGCTGCGGATGCGGGAGGCGGGCGTTCACGCCTTTCTGGTGGGCGAGGCCTTCATGCGGGCGCCCGATCCGGGTGTGGCGCTGGCCGAGCTGTTCGCCTGAAATCCCTGTGCTATAAATAGAGTAGCAAACGATGCCCACCCAGAAAGGACGGCAGCCGGATTTATTCGTAAACCCCGAGCGACCGGGGCCGACCGGGGCCGGTTTGACCGGCTGGCATCCGCTGCAGTGGCCGCTGGCACCTGACTGGCAGCCATTGGTCTCGCGCTTTCTGGCGGGGGAGTCGGCGCGGCGGCTGGGTCATTTCATCTCGGAGCGGCAGG
>Ga0210129_1000084_pt1 | contig 25267 bp, 24 predicted proteins | sample WestPond_Cattail_2_FD_185582 | JGI IMG/M metagenome (GOLD analysis project Ga0210129, IMG submission 185582) | Wetland microbial communities from the San Francisco Bay, California, USA, that impact long-term carbon sequestration -... | ecosystem: Environmental > Aquatic > Marine > Wetlands ... | reverse complement strand
GGTCGAGCCGCTGGCCAATTTCCCCATCGAGCGGGACCTGGTCACGGTGGCGGACGATTTCATCGACAAGCTCAAGCGCGTCAAACCGTACCTGATCCCCAAGGAAAAGAAGAGCATCGCGCAGGGCGAGTACAAGCAGACCCCGGCGCAACTGATGAAGTACCGGCAGTTTTCCATGTGCATCAACTGCATGCTGTGCTACGCCGCCTGCCCGGAGTACGCGTTGCAACCCCAATTCATCGGGCCGGCCGCCATCACGCTGGCGCACCGCTACAACCTGGATTCGCGCGATGGCGGGCGCGCCGAGCGGCAGGAAGTCATTGCCGTCGACGAAGGCGTGTGGACGTGCTCGTTTGTCGGCGCCTGCTCCGAGGTCTGCCCCAAGGCGGTGGACCCGGCGGGCGCGCTGCAACAGGTCAAGGTCGCCAGCACGCTGGACTGGTTCAAGGAACACCTGACACCGGGAGGCAAGACATGACAACCCCCAACCCTGACTTCGTCAGGCCCGACGAGGGCCTGATAGGCCGCAAACCGTTTGTGCGCGAGATCTCCAAAACCGGCTGGTACCTCAAGCCACCCTTCAAGCACCCGCGCTATCTGCGCTACATGTCACGCGAGGTGACCTGCGTCTTTATCGGCGCCTTCACGCTGCTGCTGCTGTGCGCGGTGGAACGCCTGTCCCGGGGCCAAGCGGCCTACGAGTCGTTTCTGGCGGCCATCACCGGACCGTGGAGCGCCCTGGGGCTGCTGATCGTATTGGCCTTTGCCGTGCACAACGCCACCAGCTGGTTCAACGTCACCCCCAAAGCCTTGCCGGTGCAATTGGGCGAGGAATTTTTGCCCGGCAAGTACATCGTGGGCGCGCACTACGCGGTTTGGGCGATCGCCTCCGTGCTCGTCCTGTATTTCGCGGGAGTGCTGTAGCCATGGCCAAATCGAACAAACCCATTTTCTGGAGCCTGTTTGCCGCGGGGGGCACGCTGGCGGCCTTTCTGGCGCCGGTGCTGGTGCTGCTGTTCTTGCTGGTCGCGCTGGGCCATGCGCCCGCCCTGTTGAGCTACGCCCAACTGCACGCGTTTGCCGCCGGCTGGTTTGGCAAGCTGTTCCTGCTGGCGGTGATCACGCTGTTCCTCTGGCATGCCGCGCACCGGCTGCGCGTCACACTGCATGATTTCGGCCTGCGCCAGGATGCGATGGTGGCCATCGTGGTCTATCTTATGGCGGCAGCGGGCACCGTCTTATCTGTGGTGTACTTGTTGCGCATTTGAAGAATCTCAAAGGAACCCTATGCCAACCTGGTTGTTGTACACCGTTTTTTCGGTGGTTTTCATTCTTGCCAGCACGGCTCTCTTCTTCTTCACATTGACGCGCGGCGCCTTGATCGTTCGAGGCGCCTTCGGTGATTCGCAGGACGATGCGGCGCACATCTACCCCATTTACTCGAACATGCGGCTGATCAAGCTGATCGATTTTCAGCCGCTGATTGCCGCCATCCTGCTGTTTCAGTACGACCGGCTGGTGTCCGCCATCACCCACCGGCTGCACCCCAGGGACCTGACGGACAAGAAGGTGCTGATCACCTCCTGCGCCTTTGGCAATGTGATCCCGCGCGTCGTCACGGCGGCCGTCGAATCGGGCGCCCGCCAGGTGCTGATTGCCGACATCATCAAGAACGAATTGACGAACGCCGAGGACAAACTGGCCGCTTTCCCCGGCAAGCTGGAATTCCTGGAAGAGAACGCCACCGCCATGAAACTGGCCGATGGTTCGGTCGCGGCCAACGTCATCTTCTTCCTGCTCCACGAACTCCCGCACCACCTCAAAGGCAAAGCGCTGAGCGAGGCGGCCAGGGTGTTGGAGCCGGGCGGCACACTTTATCTGGCCGAATTTCATCGCCCCGATCTGTGGGTGCTGCGCGCCATGAGCTGGACGTACTTCAAGGTTTTTGAACCCCTGGGACTGGCGCTCTGGGATACCCACGACCCGCTCAAGCTGCTGGAAACCATCGGTGGTTTTACCTGTGAACGCCGCACGGTTTTCTTTGGCAACTTCCAGATCGTCGTGGCAACCAAAAACCGCGCGGACTGAAGCAAAACCGGGCTTTTTGTAGCCGCCGCCCTTTAAATCCACGACCCTGCCCTTACAATTGGAAGTGACGGGCCTTCCCGCATGGTGAAGCGGCCAACCGGGTCAGGTGGGGAACCAAGCAGCCCTAACTGTCGAGCCAGTGCCGGGGTCAAGGTCCGTCACCTTACATCTCAAAAGTCGCCGAAGCGGCAGCTTCTAGCTGCTGATCGGCGGCTTTTTTTCGGCCCAGGGCTGGCAAGCCTCCAGCGCTGCCGCAGCGCGGAAAATATCCGTCTCATGATGCATGCGCGCCACCATCTGCAAGCCCACCGGTAATCCAGCACGCGTGAAGCCGGCCGGCACCGACGCCGCCGGCTGACCCGTCAGGTTGAACGGGTAGGTGTAGTACACCCAGGAGACGATGTTGCGGTCGGGCAGTTGCGGCGGCGTGTTGAGTCCGACCTCGAAGGCCGCACAGGGCAGCGCGGGGGTCAACAGCAGGTCGAAGCGTTCGAAGAACTTTCGCATGGTTTCGCGCAATTCGTAGCGCTGGAAGACCCGGGTGTAGTAGGCCTCCGAGGTCTGCGCCAGCGCCTGCCCGAGGATGTCGGCCACGGCCGGGTCCAGCAGGTCACGCTGCTCCATGAGCTGTTTCTTCAGGCGCACGCCCACCCCGGCGTAGAACTCGGAAGTCCACAGGTCCACCGGGTCCTGCGCCATCACCTGCTCCACCTCGACCACTTCGCAGCCCATTTCGGCAAAGCGCAGGGCGGCACGCTGCGCGATGTCGGCCACCTCCGGGTCGGGCCGGGCATAGCCCAGGGTGCGGCTCCAGGCGATGCGCAGGCCCTTGACCGGTCGCTCGCAGGCGCCCAGGTAATCGGGCACCGGCCCGGCCACCGAGAACGGGTCGCGGTCGTCCTGCCCGCTGATCACCGACAGCAGCAGCGCCGCATCGCGCACCGTGCGCGCCAGCGGCCCCACATGCGCCAGCGTGGGCGTGGCCGACACCGGATAGACCGGCACGCGGCCAAACTGGGCCTTGATGCCGAACAAGCCGCACAGCGCAGCCGGAATGCGGATCGAGCCACCGCCGTCCGTGCCCAGCGCGAACGGCGTCAAACCGGCGGCCACGCTGGCGGCCGCGCCCGCGCTGGAGCCGCCGGGCGTCGTGCCGGTGTTCCAGGGGTTGCGCGTGATGCCGCTCAGCGGCGAATCGCCCACCGCCTTGCAGCCGAATTCGCTGGTCGTGCTCTTGCCGATGATGCAGGCGCCGGCGGCGCGGATGCGCTCGACCGAGGGCGCGTCCGCGCCGGCCACGTTGTCGGCCATGGCGCGCGAGCCGAAGGTGTAGCGCAGGTCCTTCACGGCAATCAGGTCCTTGACCGAGATCGGCAAGCCATGCAGCGGTCCCAGGGGCTGGCCGGACATCAGGGCCTGCTCGGCCCGGCGGGCTGCTTCCAGGGCCAGCTCCGGGGTGTAGCTGGCAAAGCAGTTGAGCTTTGGGTCGATCTGCTCGATGCGCGCCAGGCAGGCCTGCATCAGTTCGACCGGCGAGACTTGCCGGGCCGCGATGGCGCGCGACAGGTCGAGCGCCGTTTGATAAGCGAAATCTGTGTTCATGCGGGTCAAGGTGAATGGCGTGCCTGAGTCACTTGGCGTGGTGGTGTTGGGTTCATGTTACCCCGGGCCGGTTCTTCTTTTGCCGCGACCTCCAAGTGCCTCTACACTGCGGGAAATTCCAGACTGGAGGTTCCCATGATCGGCTACGTCACCCTCGGTACCAACGACCTGCAGCGCGCCGCTGCCTTTTACGATGCCCTGCTCGTCGAAATGGGCGCCAAGCGCCTGTGGGATTTCGGTCGCGGCATTGCCTGGGGTACAGCCCAGGAAAAACCCAGCCTGGCCATCATGAGGCCCTTTGACGGCAAGGCCGCCACCGTGGGCAACGGCGACATGGTGGGCCTGCTGGCCGATTCCCGCGAGACGGTGGACCGCGTCTATCGCAAGGCGCTGGCACTGGGCGGCAAGGATGAAGGCGCAGCCGGCCCGCGCGGTGAAGGTTTCTACGTCGGCTATTTCCGCGACCTGGACGGCAACAAGCTCTGCGTGTTCAAGGCGGGTTAACCACGCATAGCGACTGCGTCGTCGGCTAGCACTTTATGTGTGCAACCGATTTCGCTCAGGGGTCACACCTGTGCAGCCGGCGTCTGCACAGGCTGCACCGACAACCGCATTCCCATCGCCTTGAGGATCGCGGATAAGCTGCTCAACGCAGGGTTGCCTTCTGGCGACAAAGTACGGTAGAGCTGCGTCGGATTCAGGTGCGCCTGCTCGGCCACGGCCTGTACGCCGCCAAAGGCCTTTGCCATTTGCCGCAAAACGACCAGCAGTTCGCCCTGGTCACCGTCTTCAAGAATGCTGCTGAGCAATTGCGCAGCAAAGGCAGGGTCTTCCCGGTACAGCTCGGCCATTGCGTCGTCATGGGCTTTATCTTTCATCGCTTGATCTCCTTTGCCAGTCTTGCCAGTATTCGCAAGCACGTTCGATGTCCACTTCCTGCGTCCGTTTGTCGCCACCACACAGCAGCAAAACGATCTCCTTGCCTGAGATGGCGTAGTACACCCGGTAACCTGCACCAACGTCGATACGCAGCTCCCACACACCATCACGACAAAACTTGTGATCGCCAAAGTTGCCCTGCTCGATCCTGTTCACGCGCCGAACTACTGCCACCCTTGCGGTGGTGTCGCGCTGTTTTCTCAGCCAATCGAGGTAAACATCCCTGTCGTCATCGGTCAGGTAATGATGGATCTCATACATATCGTAGTTTCGTCTAAAAACGAAATTAAGTCAAGTGGAACCACGCATTGCCGACTCGTGCCGGCACCTATGCCGTTTGGGGTTGACCGGAGCGGTCTGCGCCTTTTGCCAATGTTCCCGCGTGATGCACGCATGCTTACCCCAGCAGCCGCCAAAACGTGCTGACCTGGCCACTTTTCTTTCAATACACCGCGTCATGGCCCCCCCACGTTCACCGGGACAATTTGCTCATCGGTGATCAGCAATTCCAGCGTGATGCGGTAAGACAAATTGATCGACACCGAGTGCAGCCCCTCGAGCCGGCCGCTCAGGGCATGCAGCCGCAAGGAGGGGTGATGCGGGTTGAGCTCCAGCAGTTGCAGGGTCTTGAGGTACTGCTTTTCCAGCTCGAGGTGCCGCTTCAGAAAGCGGGCGGCGCGGCGGTTGTACTGCTCGGTAAAAACCAGCTCGAAGCGCATGGCTTGCTCAAGCCGCTTTTTTGATGCGTTTGACGTGCGCCTGCGGCGACTCCTTCACAAAGCGCCCCGCCGCCATGTCTGCCCGCGTTTGCGCCAGCGCAGCCTCCAGCTCGCACTCGCGCAGGTAATGGTATTGGGCAATCTCCATCACCACGTAGCGTTCCTTGCCGCGCACCGAGACAATGGCCTCGGTTTGGCGCTCCAGCGCCGCTTCGATGGCGGCCACGCCGCCGGTTTTCAGTTCGTTCGCGGTCAGTTGGGACATGCGACGCTCCAGGTGATTAACAATACTTTTAATCGTACTATTGATCGCACTATTTATCAAGCGGATTGCGCTTGCTGAGGAAACTCAAAACCCCCTGCCCCGCTTTTCTGCCACTGGCAAAACAGGCCGTCAGCAGATAACCGCCAGTGGGCGCTTCCCAGTCCAGCATCTCCCCGGCGCAGAACACGCCGGGCAAGGCCTCACACATCAGGTCTTCGCTCAGTACTTCGAACAGCACGCCGCCGGCCGTGCTGATGGCCTCGTCCAGCGGGCGGGCGGCCACCAGGCGCAGCGGCAAGGCCTTGATGGCCTTGGCCAGTGTCTCGGGCTGGTTCATTTCTTCCTTGCTGAGCACCTCATGCAGGATGGCCATCTTGATGCCTTCCAGGCCGAGCCGGCTCTTGAGGTGGCTGGACAGCGAGCGCGAGCCGCGTGGGTGCGTCACCTCGGCCAGCACGCGTTCGGCTGACAGGTCGGGCAGCAGATCGAGGTGCAAAGTTGCGTGGCCCATGCGGATGATATCGTCGCGCAGCAGGCTGGAGGCGGCATAGATCAGGCTGCCTTCGATGCCGGTAGCGGTGGCGACGAACTCGCCCTTGCGCTGGAAAGTCTGGCCTTGTGAATTGGCAAAGACGATGGCAACCGACTTGAAGGGCTGACCGGCAAAGCGGGTTTGGAAGTGTTCGCTCCAGCCCGCCCTCGCCTGCTCCGGCACCACCTGGACCGGCAGTGCCTTGCCCTCGCTCGGTAGATGGCGCTGCACCGCCACGTCGAATCCGCAGTTGGCCGGCAAGAGCGGCGCCACCGCCACGCCTCTGCCTGCCAGCAGCGGCACCCAGGCGCCGTTCGAGCCCAGGCGCGCCCAACTGCCGCCGCCCAGGGCCAGCACCACGGCATCGGCCTGCGCCTGCACCTCGCCCTGCGGGGTCTCGAAGCGCAGCGTGCGGCCATCCACGCCCCAACCGAGCCAGCGGTGCCGCATGTGGAACTGCACGCTTGGGGCCCCGTGCGCCGGGTGGCGCAGGCGATTGAGCCAGGCGCGCAGCAGCGGCGCGGCTTTCATGTCCTTGGGGAAGACCCGGCCCGAGGTACCGACAAAGGTCTCGATGCCCAGGCCCTGCACCCACGCACGCAACTCGGAGGCGCCAAAGTCGCGCAACAGCGCTTCGATCTGGGCGCGCCGGGCGCCGAAGCGCGAAGCAAAGCGATCCGGAGACTCCGAGTGGGTGAGGTTCAGGCCACCCTTGCCGGCCAGCAAAAACTTGCGCCCGACCGAGGGCATGGCGTCATACAAATCCACCGCCACACCGGCGCCAGAGAGCACCTCGGCCGCCATCAGGCCGGCCGGGCCGCCGCCAATCACAACGACATGTTTCATTCAATTCCTTCGATTTCCTCAAGTGTGCCTTGCCCACTGAGGAAAGCCGCCTTGACCGGCTGGCCGGGGTAAATCGATTGCACGGCCGCGCGGTAGCCGCGCAGTTGCGCCAGCAACTCGTCTTTGGCCTGCGGTTGCGCCGCGGACTTGTAGTCCAGCACCCACCACTCGCCCGAGGTCAGTCGCACCAGCCGGTCGAGCCGGCGCACGCTGCCCTGCACGGTGAGCGCGACTTCGTTGCCGAGCCAGTCCACCTGCGCGGCATCCCAGGCCCAGGCGCCGGCGCCGCGCAGGATGCGCTGCGCCATGGCGGCGGCCTGGCGGGCCTGCGCCGCGTCCAGCCCGAACTCGCGCGCGGCCTGTTGCACCTGCGCTTCGGGGCAGGCTTGCGCGCCCAAGGGCGCCCACTCCAGCAGGCGGTGCATGGCCTGGCCGATCAGCGAATCCAGCGACGGCTTTTCTGCCGCCGTTGGCGCTGCTCCCTGCGCTGGAGTGACGAGACACGGCGGCAGGATGGACAAGTAAATCGGTGTGGGACCGGTGGCGGTGGCGGGTAGCGCCAGTTCGGCGGGCGCCTGTTCGCTACAGCCCGCTTGCAGACGCTGCCACCAGCTCGCGCCATTGGGTGCGTGCGGCTGCACCGAGGACAGCACCAGGCGGTGCTTGGCCCGCGTCATGGCCACGTACAGCGCATTGAGTTCCTCTCGCTCTCTCGCTTGTTGCTCGGTGGCCATGGCTTCTTCCGCGCTGGCCGGCACGCGGGTCTCGCTGGCCAGGAACATGAAGCTTTCGGGCACCGCGGACTCGCCGGGCCAGTCCACCAGCACGCCCATGGTCTGCGCCTTGGGTGCCGGGGCGTCGGTGTCGAGCAGCAGCACCAGCGAGGCTTCCAGCCCCTTGGCGCCGTGCACCGTGAGCAACTGCACGGCCGAGGCATCGGCCCGGGCCGGGGCCTTGACGCCGCCGGCCTTGAGCGCGCGCACCAGCGCATAGGGCGTGGCGTAGCGTGCGCCGTCGATCTGCAGCGCCGCCGACAGCAGCGCCTGCAGGTTGGACAGCACGCCCTCGCGCAGGGTGGCCGGCGTGGCCGCGGCGAAGCGCGCGAGCACGTCGCCGTCCTGGTAGATCGCGTCCAGCGCGTCGTGCGGCGGCAGGGTGGCGAGCCAGCCTTGCCAGCGCAGCAACACCGGTCCCAGCGCTGTCAATGCGGGCACCAGCCGTTCTTGTTTTTGCAGCAGATCGAACCAGGGCGTGCGCGGCGTCTGGGCCCGTTGCAGCAAGGCCAGTTGCACCAGCGCCTCGTCGCTGACACTGAACAGCGGCGATTTGAGTGCCCGCGCCAGCGACAGGTCATGGATGGGCGAGACCAGCGCATCGAGCAGGGCCACGATGTCCTGCACCTCGGGCGCCTGGCCGAGATCGGTTTTCTCGGGCTGCTGCGCCGGGATGTGCAGCGCGCGCAGCTCGTCCTGCATCACGGCCAGCCGGTCGCGCTTGCGCGCCAGCACCATGATCTGGCCGGGCTTCAGGCCACCTTGTATCTGCTGCGCCAGCCACTTTGCGGCCCGGCGGCACTCCAGCGTGCGCAGGGTTTCCTCCGGCACTTCGCGCGGGGTGGTGAGGCTGTCGCGCCAGCCTGCCTCTGCTTCGTCCTCCTGCGGGCCATCGGTGGGGCGCAGGATTTGCGGCAGCCGGAGCACGGCACCCGCCGCTGTGGATTCGGTGGTGTGCGGGCGAAAGCCCTGGAAACTGCCCTCGGCCTGCGCCTGCGCCATGGCTTCGTTGACCAGGTTCATCACCGGCGGCGCATTGCGCCGGGTGTGGTCGCAACTGAGCTGGTCGCCGCCGAGCTGCTGCACCACGAACTGCTGCGCCGCGATGAACACCTGCGGCTCGGCGCGGCGAAAGCGGTAGATGCTCTGCTTGGGGTCGCCGACGATGAAGACACCCGGGGCCGGCGCGCCGCCACCGGCGCCGGCATAGCCGCTGAGCCAGACATGCAGCGCCTGCCACTGCAGCGGGTTGGTGTCCTGGAACTCGTCGATCAGCAGATGGCGGATGCGGGCATCGAGCCGCTCCTGCACCCAGCCGCCCAGCACCGGGTCGGCCAGCAGGTGCAGTGCGGCACGCTCCACATCGTTCATGTCGACCCAGCCGCGCTCGCGCTTGAGGGCGGCGAATTCGACCATCAGCAGGCGCGTGAGCCGCGCCATGCGCTGCTGGTAAGCCCAGGCCTCGTGCTGCTCCTGCGCGGCCAGCACCCGTGAAAGCAGGGCCTGCGCCTCGCGCACCTGATCGATGCCGGCCACCTTGTCGCCGAACTTGCGCGGCGTGCCTGCCAGTGTCAGCAAGGCCGCCAGCACGCCCGGCGCATCGCCCCCGCTGAGCGCGGTCTCCAGTTCGCGCCCCTTGGCACTGAAGCTGGGCTGGCTGGCCCGCCCCAGGGTCTGCGCGGCGGCCCACAGCGGCTGGCGCAGCGCGCCCTCAATCACCAGCAGGGCCAGCGGTTCATCCACACCGGCCAGTTCGGGGAACAACTCGCTGTAAGGCGGCACCGAGGCCGCCACGATGCCTTGCGCATCGGCCAGCGCAAACTCCACCCGCCGTTGCAACGCGGCCGTCAGCGCTTTTTCAGCCTGGAAGCGGCCATGGGTCGCCACCACCGAATGAAAGTCCTGCCGCGCTGGCGCATCGTCCAGCAGCGCGGCATAAAAGCGCCGCCACACCAGCGCCACCGCCTGCGCATCGTCTTCCAGCAGCTCGTAGTTGGCCGGCAGGCCGAGCGACTCCAGCACGGCCAGCGGCGCGGCACGCAGCAGGGCCGCGAACCAGCTGTGAAAGGTGCGGATCTGCACCGGCCGGCCGGCGGCCAGCAGGGTCGGGTACAGATGGCGCAGCGGCTCCCGCAGCTCGCGTGCGGCCTGCGGGCCCACGCCCCGTGCCAACAACGCCTGTTCGAGTTTTTCCGGGGTGGCTTGTGAAAACTCCTCCAGCCATTCATTGAGGCGCTGACGCATCTCGCCCGCCGCCTTCTTGGTGAAGGTGATGGCCAGGATCTCATGCGCGGCACAGCCTTCCAGCAGGGCTCTCACAATGCGCGAGACCAGCATCCAGGTCTTGCCGGCGCCGGCACAGGCTTCCACGGCCACGCTGCGGTTTGGGTCGCAGGCTATGGCGTAGAAGGCTTCTCGGCTTACTGCCTGGCCGTTGAGTTCGTAGGCGGCTTGGGAGCTAGGCATTGTTTGCTCCCGCAGGGGTTTGTTTCCCCCACTCACTCCCCCCCGCCCCTCTCCCGCCCCGCCGGGCGGAAGAGGGGAGCCTTGATTTGACCTCCCACGCCGGCAGCGCTTCTACCGGGGCCTGCCCGGTTGAGTGCGAACCTTTTCTTCGCGCCGTAGAAGCCGTATTGACTAGAAGTAACCAAATGAGGCTCCCCCTTTCCGCCCCGGCGGGGGTGGAAAGGGGGCGGGGGGGGATAGGGGGGGAAAACAAACTCATACCTCAGCCCAAAAATCTTTCCGGCACAAGCCGCGCGCAGCGCAAAACTCGCAAGCCACGCCCTCTCCCATCGCCGGCATCGCAGCCCCATCCGCAATGCGGGACAGGTCATGCACGATGCCCTCGATCAGCGCATCCCGCACCGCCACCACGTCCTTCTGCTCAAAGCGCTGTGTGCCATCGCGCTCGCCCACGTTCACATAGGCCGCGCGCAGGGTGTCGTGCGGCAGCAAGGCGGCGTAGAAGGCGAGCTGGGTGTCCTCGAGCGGGGACTTGATGCGCTCGCGGGTCGTGCCCGTCGGCTCGGTCTTGTAGTCGATCACCATCACGCCGGCAGGCGCTTCTGCACTGGCGGCGACCTGGTCGATGCGGTCGATCCGGCCCACCAGCGTGAGCGGGCCCAGAGGCAAACTCACATCGCGTTCGGCCTCATCGAAGTGGGCGCCAGCGGCTTCGTGCTTGAGCAGCCAGTCCAGGTAGCCGTCGCGCACCTGCGGCCAGGCGGCCATGAAGGGCAGGAATTCGTCTTCGGCCAGCCGCATGGACTGCGTCACTTCATCGGCGGCCGCATTGATCAGCGCCAGCCGGGTGGCCGCGTCCTGCACGGCCGAGGTCTTGAGCTGGTCATGGAAGGCCTTGAGCACGGCGTGCAGCCAGAGGCCGAAGTCGCGCTTATCGAGCTCGCCTTCGAGCTCCTCGGCTTCCTTCAGGCCCAGCTGGCGCAGGGCGAAAAAGCGGTAGGGGCAACGCCGCAAGTCTTCATAGGCACTGGCCGACAGGCGCGGGATGTCCAGCAGCGGCGCCGCCGGTGCGGGGCACGACAGCGGCGCCGGACTCACCTCGCGCAGCGGGCGCGGATCAGCCGCCGTGACATGGCCGAACTGCAGGCGCAAGGCCTGCACCAGCGGGCTGGGCAGCAGGGGCTCGCCGCCCTCGTCGCTCTCGCGCCAGAGCAGATCCACCACCGGCGTTTGCAGGGCCTGCTGCCAGGCCGAGCGCAGGGCCGTAGCGAGCGTTTCGCGGGCGGGCAGGCCCAGGGCCAGCCGCTGGGCGGCGCTCCACAGGCCCGGCGGCTCGGGCGAGGGGTTGAGGCGCACTTCGTCGCAGCCCGGCAGCACCACCGCCGCAAACGGGCGACCGAGCATCTGGCTCAAGGGCAGGATCACCACCTGTTCATTCTCGGGATAGAGCGGCGAAAAGCTCGCGCCTTCCAGCGCCTGGTTCACCCATTGCGTGAACTCGGTCAGGCTCAGGCGCCGACCGGCCCAGGCAGCCTCGGCCAGCAGGGCCTGCCAGTCGGCCGTGACGCCCTCGCCCAGGCGCAGCACGGCCAGCAGCTTCTCGCCGGCGGCGTCGTCTTGCAGCGGCGCCCACTGGCCGCTGTGCTGCAACAGCGCGCGCAGCGCGGCCAGCCATTCGGGCAGGGTGCGGGCGCGTTGCAGGCCGTCGCGCAGTGCCTGCACTTGCACCAGCAATTCGGACAGCGCCGGCTGATCGGCCCACGCCGTAGCCAGACCCGGGTGCCACTGGCGCACGGCGTCGCGGCGCAATTGCGCCTCCAGTTGGCGCACGGCGGCGGCATCGAAGGCGGGCCCATTCTTGAGCCAGTCGAGCACGCTGTCGCTGGCCGCGTTCCAGGCACAGGCGCGCAAGGCGCCCATGACGTGGGCGCCCGAGCGGCTGGTGGAGAGCTTCCAGCCGTTCTCGTCGCGCAGGCTCAAGCGACTGGCTTCGAGCATGGCCCGCACGCGGCGCGTCAGCGCCCGGTCGGTGGCCACCAGCGCCACCGGCATACGCCCGGCGTTGAGGTGCTGCAGCACACAGGCCGCCGCGCACTGGGCTTCGTCCTGCGCATCGCGGGCTTGGTGGAAACTGATCTGCGCCGAGGTGTCGGCGCTGTCCTCCAGCGCGATCGTGCCCAGGCGCTCGCCCCAGACGGACTGCAGCGACTCGATCAGCGGGTCGGGTTGCAGGCCCTGCAGCACGACCAGGCAGTCGGTCGCGTCCAGCACGCGCGCCTCGAACAGCATGTCGGTGGCATAGACCGAGTGGGCGGCCCAGGCCACCGCCATCTGGGCCAGGGCCGACTCCAGCGCCAGGGCCGGGCCTTCCATGCCGGTCAGCGCCGCCGCACGCGCCCGGGTGGACCAGGCCGGGCGTTGCGCGGGGGGCACGGCAGCGGCCAGGGCTGCGAGCTGGTGGGCCGCCTCCATCAGACCCGTCGCCAAGGCGTCCGACTGCTGGCCCAGACCCGCCCGCTCCAACAGGGCGCGGGCCGTGAGCACATCCAGCGCCACATCGAAGGCGATGTCGCTGGCTGCGGGTGCACAACCACCCAGGCTGCGGCTCCAGTTGAGGGTGGTCTCGAACCGGGGGGCAAAGCCTTGCGGGAAGGCCTGGGCCCACAGGCGCGCTGCCACGGGCATGAGCTGGGCATAGGGCAGCAAGACCACGGTACGGGCCGGGTGGGCCTGGCGTGCCTGCATGTGGTCGGCGATACGGGCGAGCCAGCCGTGCCCAGGCGCCAGCCAGCGCACGCGTGCGGGATGCAGGGCCGGATCGGGAGGAAATGGAAGCTGATCGATGGACGCTATCTCGTTCATAGCACCGACCTGCCACCGAGGTACTTGGTTTCTGTCACAATGCCGCAACTTTAGCCGTATTGCCAAACTGTCAAAGGAACCCTCATGGCCAGCGACCTCATCAAACATGTTTCAGACTCTTCTTTCGAAGCCGATGTGCTGAAATCCACTCAACCCGTGCTGGTCGATTACTGGGCCGAGTGGTGTGGTCCGTGCAAGATGATCGCGCCCATCCTGGATGAAGTGTCCAGCGCCTACCAGGGCAAGCTGCAGATCGCCAAGATGAATGTGGACGAGAACCGCGACATCCCGGCCAAGTTCGGTATCCGCGGCATCCCCACCCTGATGCTGTTCAAGAATGGCCAGCTCGCCGCCACCAAGGTCGGCGCCATGAGCAAGGCCCAATTGACGGCCTTCATCGACCAGCAACTGGCCTGAGGTTTCCCCGCAGCCGCGATACCGTTTCGCGGCTGCCGTTTTTCCTGTCATAATAAAGTCTGATCGCTGGTCCTCACCCGGGGCCAGTTCGAAATCCAGGCGGGTGAGGCCAACAGTCTGCCTTGCCACCCACTTCCCCCGAATTGTCTTTTCAACTCGCCCTTAGGGGCTCTATCCATGCACTTAAACGAACTCAAGGCACTGCACGTGTCGGAAGTCCTCAAGCAGGCTGAAGAACTTGAGATTGAGAATACTGGCCGCATGCGCAAGCAGGAGTTGATGTTTGCCATCATCAAGAAACGCGCGAAAACCGGGGAACAGGTGTTCGCCGACGGCGTGCTGGAAATCCTGCCCGACGGTTTCGGCTTTCTGCGCAGCCCCGACACCAGCTACACCGCCAGCACCGACGACATCTACATCAGCCCCAGCCAAGTGCGCCGCTTCAACCTGCACACCGGCGACATGATCGAAGGCGAAGTGCGCACCCCGAAAGACGGCGAGCGCTACTTTGCCCTGAACAAGCTGGAGAAGGTCAATGGCGGCGGGCCGGAAGAGAACAAGCACAAGGTGATGTTCGAGAACCTGACGCCGCTGTTCCCCAAGGTGCAGATGAAGCTGGAACAGGACATCAAGGGCGAAGAAAACATCACCGGCCGCGTCATCGACATCATTGCGCCCATCGGCAAAGGCCAGCGCGCCCTGATCGTGGCGCAGCCCAAAAGCGGCAAGACCGTGATGATGCAGCACATTGCGCACGCCATTTCTGCCAACTACCCCGACAGCTATCTGATGGTGCTCCTGATCGACGAGCGCCCGGAAGAGGTGACCGAGATGCAGCGCACCGTCAAGGGCGAGGTGATCGCCTCCACCTTTGATGAGCCCGCCGCGCGCCACGTGCACGTGGCCGAGATGGTGATCGAGCGCGCCAAGCGCCTGGTCGAGCTGAAAAAAGACGTGGTGATCCTGCTGGACTCCATCACCCGCCTGGCGCGCGCCTACAACAACGTGGTGCCCTCCTCCGGCAAGGTGCTGACCGGCGGCGTCGATGCCAACGCCCTGCAGCGCCCCAAGCGTTTCCTGGGTGCGGCGCGCAATGTGGAAGAAGGCGGCTCGCTGACCATCATCGCCACCGCGCTGGTGGACACCGGCAGCCGCATGGACGAGGTGATCTTCGAGGAGTTCAAGGGCACCGGCAATTCCGAAATCCACCTGGACCGCCGCCTGTACGAAAAACGCGTGTTCCCCTCGATCCAGCTCAACCGCAGCGGCACCCGCCGCGAAGAACTGCTGCTGCAGCCCGAGATCCTGCAGAAGACCCGCATCCTGCGCCAGTTCCTCTACAACATGGACGAGGTCGAGGCGATGGAGATGGTGCTCAAGCAGATGCGTGCGACCAAGAACAACAGCGAGTTCTTCGACATGATGCGTCGGGGTGGCTAGTATCAAGGCCCCCACGCTCCCCCACTGAGTGTGGGTCGCTGCCCCCCCGAGGGGGCCAACCTTGCTTGGGGCGGCCCGGCGCTGCGGTTCACCGCCCTGATTCGGTGGCTCTCAATGCGGGTGAGTTATGGCATAATGCCGGGTTATTCAGCGACAAGTACGATCGGTTTTTCATTGTGGGCATTCAGTTGTGCAAGGGTTGCACAAGGGTTACACAAGGACCGGCGCGGCTGCCGCAGCTGATGGAGAAGATATGAAAGAAGGCATTCACCCCAATTACCGCGACGTCTGTTTCATGGACCTGTCGAACGGTTTCAAGTTCGTGACCCGTTCCTGCGCCAACGCCAAGGAAATGATCAAGATGGAAGACGGCCGCGAACTGCCGCTGTTCAAGCTGGATACCTCCAGCGAGTCGCACCCCTTCTACACGGGCACACAAAAATCCGTGGACAACATGGGCGGTCGCGTCGAGAAATTCCGCAACCGTTTCGGCAAGACCGCAGCCAAGTAAACTGGCCACAGTCTCTCGCCAAGGGCAGCCCGGGTCTCCGCGCTGCCCTTTTGTTTTTATGATCCATTACCCACCCGGCCTCATCCCAGCGTGAACCAGCCCAGCCCAGCCATCGTTGCCCAGGATGCCGTGCGGCGCTTGCCGCGCCCGGCACTGCTGCTGTTCTGCCTGGCCTACCTGCTGCCCGGTTTCATCGACCGCGCGCCCTGGCGCAGTGCCGACATCACGGCTTTTGGTTACATGGCCGAGCTGGCCCGGGGCGGTACCGACTGGTTCTCGCCCCGCCTGATGGGAATGCCCCCGGACATCGACGCCTTGCTGCCCTACTGGCTGGGCGCCTGGGCCATGAAGCTGGCGCCCGGCTGGCTGCCGCCTGACCTGGCGGCCCGCATCCCCTTCATCGCCCTGCTGGCCCTGACCTTTGTCGCCATCTGGCAAGGGATCTACTACCTGGCCCGCAGCCCCCAGGCGCAGCCGGTGGCCTTTGCCTTCGGTGGCGAGGCCCTGGCGCCCGATTACGCGCGCGCCATGGCCGACGGCGGACTACTGGCTTTCATTGCCTGCCTGGGCCTGGCCCAGCTCTCGCATGAAACCACCCCGGCGCTGGCCCAACTGTGCTTTACCGCCCTGAGCTTTTATGCCGTTGCCGCCATGCCTTACCACCGGCTGGTGCCGGCCATCGCCGCCGCAACGGGCCTGGTGGGCCTGACTCTCTCGGGCGGACCTTCGATGGCCGTGCTGCTGGGTGCCGGCAGTGCCGTCCTTCATGGGCTGGACCGCACCCCTGCCGCGCAGGACCGCCGTCACCAGACCCGCGGCTTGTGGCTGCTGATCGTGCTGACCCTGCTGGCAGTCGTGCTGGCCACGGCGCTGAACCTGTGGCACTGGCGCATCGCATTGCCGGCGCCGAGCTGGCCGGTCTGGCAGGGCCTGGGCAGCCTGCTGCTGTGGTTCACCTGGCCGGCCTGGCCGCTGGTGCTGTGGACCCTGTGGCGCTGGCGTCGCCAGGTGCTCAACACCCATCTGAGCCGGCACCTGGCCCTGCCGCTGTGGTTTGCGCTCATCACCGTCGGCGCGACCCTGATCACCCCGGCCGGCGACCGGGCTCTGCTGCTGGCCCTGCCGGCGCTGGCCACTCTGGCGGCCTTTGCACTGCCGACGCTGGAGCGCAGCGTCTCGGCCCTGCTTGACTGGTTCACCCTGATCTTCTTCACCAGTTGCGCCTTCATCATCTGGGTGGTGTGGATCGCCATGCAGACCGGGTTTCCGCCGCAACCGGCAGCCAATGTGGCCCGGCTGGCTCCCGGCTTCGAACCCCGCTTCGTCATCCTGCCCTTCCTGTTCGCCACGCTGGCCACCCTGGCCTGGGCCTGGCTGGTGAAGTGGCGGGTCGGCCGGCATCGCGCCGCCATCTGGAAAAGCCTGGTGCTGCCGGCCGGTGGTGCCGCCCTGTGCTGGCTGCTGCTGACCACGCTGTGGATGCCGCTGCTGGACCACGCACGCAGTTACGCCCCGCTGGTGCGCCGGGTCGAGGCCATTGTCAAGCCCGCCAACTGTCTTGAGGCCTTCGGCTTGCGCCCGGGCTTGATGGCAGCGTTCCGGTTCCATTCGGATTTGCATCTTGAACCCGCGACTGACAGCGCGCGCTGTCAATGGCTGCTCGTGGACAAGGACATCGTCACCCACATCCCCGAGATCATCAACCCCGCGCAATGGACGTTGCACGCTGAAATGGGCCACCCGCGCGAAGGCGAGGAGGACATCGTGATCTACCAACGCCTTGCCGGCAAAGTCGGCCACTGAATCCTTGTCCGAGCTGAAGACGATTTCACGCCACGCCGGCACCGTGCTGGCGGGCCAGTTGGCCACCATGGCCTTTGGCGTGACCGACACCATTGTGGCCGGGCGCTATGCCGAAAGCTCGCTGGCGGCCCTGTCGGTCGGCTCGGCCATCTACATGAGCGTCTACGTCGCCCTGATCGGCGTGCTGCAGGCGCTGCTGCCGGTCTGGGCCGAGCTGCACGGCGCACGGCGCCCCATCGAGGTGGGACGCTCGCTGCGGCAGGCGCTGTACCTGTGCCTCATGATCATGGCGGTGGGCATGGCCATCCTGCTCAGCCCCGCCCCCCTGCTGGAATGGAGCAACGTGCCGCAGACACTGCGCGGCGAAGTGCTGCGCTACCTGGCAGTGCTGGCGCTGGCGCTGCCGCCGGCCCTGCTGTTTCGCCTGTACAGCACGCTCAACCAGAGCCTGGGCAAGCCCTTCATGGTGACCTGGCTGCAGCTCGGTTCCCTGTTCATCAAGATCCCGCTCTCCATCTGGCTGACCTTTGGCGGGCTGGGGCTGGAGCCGCAAGGCGTCGTCGGCTGCGCCTGGGCCACGCTGATTGTGAACTACACCATGCTCGCGCTGGCCCTGTGGCTGCTGCGCACCCGCCCGCTGTACCAGCCCTACCGCATCTGGCAGCGACCGGAAAAACCGGACTGGCACGCCATTGCCGCCTTTGGCCGGCTGGGCATTCCGAGCGGGCTGGCCATCCTGGTGGAGGTGACTTCCTTCACCTTGATGGCGCTGTTCATTGCGCGCCAGGGAACCGTCGCCGCGGCCAGCCACCAGATCGCCGCCAACCTGGCGGCCGTGCTCTACATGATTCCCCTGTCCATCGGCATTGCCACCAGCGCCCGCACCAGCTACTGGCTCGGCGCCGGCAATGCGCACCAGGTCCGCCAGGCTGTGCGTCTGGGGTTCCTGCTGGTCCTGGGCGGCGCCGTGCTGATGGCCGGCACGCTGGTGCTGGTGCGCGAACCGCTGGCACGGCTTTATGCGCGCAGTCCGGAAGTGGTTGGTCTGACCGTGCCGCTGCTGCTCTGGATTGCGGCCTTCCATCTGTTCGATGGCCTGCAGGCACTGGGCGTGTTCATCCTGCGCTGCTTCCGCATCACCCTCGCCCCGCTGGTCGTGTACAGCATGCTGCTGTGGGGCATGGGCCTGTACGGCGGCTATCTGCTGGCCTACAAGGGCCTGGGGCCCTGGTCGGCCATGCAAACCCCGTCGGCGTTCTGGATGGCCAGCACGGTGGCGCTGGCCCTGACCGCCCTGATCTTCTGGTTCATGATCTGGCAGGTCATGCGGCGGGGGAAGTGAAACACCCCCAGGCTGCGCGCACTACCCCGTCATCGACGGCCGTCGATGACGCAAGTCGCTCCACGCCTGGCACCTCTGCCAACGGCTGAGGCCTGCGCCTGCAGCGGAGAGCGCGCCACTATCTGGGCGCTGATGAATGGCGGACGCGGGTGGCCGGAAACACCAGGGCAAAGCGCGATCCCTTGCCGGGGGTACTGTCGATCTTCAACTCGGCACCGTGGCGCTGGGCCACGTGCTTGACAATGGCCAGCCCCAGCCCCGTGCCCCCGGTATCGCGCGAACGGCTGCGGTCCACGCGGTAGAAACGTTCCGTCAGGCGCGGCAGATGTTCGGGCGCTATGCCGGGCCCGCTGTCAGACACGGAGAATTCGGCGCGGCCATCGCCCAGCAACTGCCACCGCACCTGCACCACGCCACCTGCCGGGGTGTAACGAATGGCATTGCTGACGAGGTTGGACATGGCGCTAAGCAATTCATTGAGCGTCCCCGCGATTTCCGCATCCTGCAGCATCTCGAAAACCAGTTCATGCCCCGATCCGGCACTCGCGTTGAGAACAGCAGACAAGGCGTGCCCCTCCTGCTCCAGTTGTTGCATCAACAGGGGCACCGACACCCATTCGCCGGCGCCAGGCAGGGGGCTGCCCTCCAGCCTTGAGAGCGTCAACAAATCACTGACCAGGATCTGCATGCGTTGCGCCTGCTGGGCCATCAGGGCCAGATAACGCGCACGCTCCGGTTCATCCAGCGGCAGGGTCTGCAGCGTTTCGACAAATCCCGAGAGCACCGTCAGGGGGGTGCGGATTTCGTGCGACACATTGGCCACGAAATCGCGCCGCATCGCTTCGGCCTGCTCCAGCGCGGTCACGTCGCGCGACAGCAGCAGACGGCGGCCGTCGCCATAGGGATGCAACTGGACCGACAGGCGAACCGGACGCGAGGGCGTGTTGTCGCGCCCCGGCATCGTGATGTCGTGCGAGTAGTCGCTGCTGGCCTGGTAGGCGGCGAAGCCCGGATCGCGCACCAGGTTGCCAAAGTGCTGCATCAAATCGCGCTGGGCATCGAGTCCGAAATGGGCCGCGGCAGTCTGGTTGAACCATTCAATTCGTCCCTGGGCGTCGAGCAGCAGCACGCCATTGGGCGAAACCTGCAGGGCGGCCAGAAAATCCTGCAAGCGGTGCTCGCCGTCCCGGATCTGCTGTTCACGCGAGCGGATCAGGCGCCGGGCACGATCCGAGACCTCACCCCAAAGGCCAATCTTGACCGGGACTTCGGCCGCATTGCCAAGCCGCAGCCACTGCAACACCCGCATGCCGCGCATGATGTCCAGCAAGGCCCAGACCAGCCCACCCGCCACGACACCGACCAACGCACCGGCCAGGCTGATGTGTTCAGGCCAGAGATACCAACCCGCCAGCGCGCCAGCGCACTGGAACAGCAGGAAGATGACAAGGCGCAAGAACATTTTTTGTCAGTCCGCACCGCAAGAGGGCCGGCGGGCGGCTCGCATTAGCCTGGCCCGGACTGGGCCGCAGCCGTTGCCGGCTGCGCGGTAAAACGGTAGCCGGCCCCGCGCACCGTCTCCACCATGATGCCTGCTGCACCCAGGGCTTCGCGCAGGCGCTTGACATGCACATCCACCGTGCGCTCCTCGATGAACACATGGTCGCCCCAGACCTTGTCCAGCAACTGGCCCCGGCTGTGCACGCGCTCGGCATGGCTCATCAGGTAGTGCAGCAGCTTGAACTCGGTGGGGCCGAGCTTCAGCGGCTTGTCCTGGAAGGAAACGCGATGGGTGGCCGCATCCAGGGTCAGACCGCCCACGGCGAGCGTGCCCTCGCCCTGCTCCGGGGCACGCCGCCTGAGCACCGCGCGGATGCGGGCCAGCATTTCCTTGGTCGAGAAAGGCTTGGCCATGTAATCGTCGGCGCCGGCATCCAGGCCGGCCACGCGGTCGGGTTCGTCACCGCGCGCGGTCAGCATGATGATGGGCACGGTTTTGGTCCGGGGATGCGCGCGCCAGCGACGGGCCAGGGTCAGCCCGCTCTCGCCGGGCAACATCCAGTCGAGCAGAATCAGGTCGGGCAGCACCGTGTCGATTTCGCGCTGGGCACTTTCGCTGTCCATGGCCCAGGTCGGTCGAAAGCCGTTGTGGCGCAAATTGACCGCGATGAGTTCGGCGATCGCCGGCTCATCCTCCACGATCAGGACGGCGGGCTGGTTTCTCATTTCAGGACGGTTTCGATTTCTTCGATCGACGAATGGCGCACGTCGGCCCCCTTGACGATGTAGATGATCAGTTCCGCAATGTTCTTGGCGTGGTCGCCAACCCGTTCGATGGCCTTGGCCACGAACAACAGGTCCAGGCTGGGCGAGATCTTGCGCGGGTCTTCCATCATGTAGGTGATGAGGATGCGCACGAAGCTGTCGAATTCCCGGTCGATCAGATCGTCCTCCTTGAGGATGGACACGGCCGCGGTCGTGTCGAGCCGGGCAAATGCGTCAAGTGCCTTGCGCATCTGGCCCGCGGCCAGATCCGCGGCCACGCGCAATTCCGAGGCGGGCAGCGCGCGGGGTGAGCCGCTGCGAATGATGGACAGCACCATGCGGGCAATTTTTTCAGCCTCGTCGCCCACGCGCTCCAGATTGGCCGTGGTCTTGGAAATGGCGATCAGCAGCCGCAGGTCTCGTGCCGTGGGCTGACGGCGCGCAATGATGGACGACAGATCATGGTCAATCTCGACTTCCATCGCATTGACTCGGCTCTCCGTCTCGAGGACCTTGTTGGCCGCCTCGGAATTGAACTGCGACAGGGCATAGATGGCTTGCTGGATCTGGGACTCGACCAGACCGCCCATCTCCATGACACGGGAAGACACCGTGTTGAGTTCGCTGTCGAACTGGGTTGATAGATGTTTTTCAGGCATGTTTATTCCTTATCCAAAACGTCCGGTGATGTAGTCTTCAGTTTCCTTGCGCGTGGGCTTGAAGAACATCTGTTCGGTGGAGCCGAACTCCACCAGATCGCCCAGGTACATGTAGGCGGTGAAGTCGCTGCAGCGCGCCGCCTGCTGCATGTTGTGGGTGACGATGACCACGGTGTAGTCTTCCTTCAGCTCCACGATCAGCTCCTCGATCTTGGCGGTGGAGATCGGATCCAGCGCCGAGCAGGGTTCGTCCAGCAGGATGACCTCCGGCTTGATCGCGATGCCGCGGGCAATGCAAAGACGCTGCTGCTGCCCGCCCGAGAGGCTGGAGCCGCTTTGCTTGAGCTTGTCCTTCACTTCGTTCCAAAGCGCCGCCTTGCGCAGGGCCCATTCGACGCGCTCCTCCATGTCGGCGGTGTTGAGCGACTCGAACAGCTTGATGCCGAAAGCGATGTTGTCGTAGATCGACATCGGAAACGGCGTGGGCTTCTGGAACACCATGCCGACCTTGGCGCGCAACAGGGCCACATCCTGCTTGCTGGTCAGCAGGTTTTCACCGTCGAGCAGCACTTCACCCTGCGCCCGCTGGTCCGGGTACAGCTCGAACATGCGGTTGAACACCCGCAGCAGCGTGGACTTGCCGCAGCCGGACGGACCGATGAAGGCGGTGACCTTGTTCTGGGGAATTTCCAGGTTGATGCTTTTAAGCGCGTGAAACTTGCCGTAATAAAAATTCAGGTCGCGCACCGAAATCTTCGGTGCGGAGGCCGTGATCGGGGTATGTTCCATCGCTAACCTTGAAGATGAAAGAAGTTCGGACATGCGCTCAGCCCTTGTTGCGCGTAACGACACGCGCCAGAATGTTCAGGCCCAGCACCGTGACGGTGATCAGCAGCACGCCGGCCCAGGCCAGTTGCTGCCAGTTCTCATACGGACTCATGGCGAACTTGAAGATCGTGACCGGCAGGCTGGACATGGGGTCATTCAGGTTGGAAGTCCAGAACTGGTTGTTCAGGGCCGTGAACAGCAGCGGTGCCGTCTCGCCCGAGATACGGGCCACCGCCAGCAGCACACCGGTGACCACGCCGGCACGCGCGGCCTTGAGCGTGATGCTGGTGATGACCTTCCATTTCGGGGCGCCCAGCGCATAGGCCGCCTCACGCAGGCCGGCCGGCACCAGCTGCAACATGTTCTCGGTGGTCCGGATCACCACCGGAATCACAATCATGGCCAGGGCCATCACACCGGCCCAGCCGGAAAACGACTTGAACCGGGCCACCACCACGGCATAGACGAACAGGCCGATCACGATGGACGGCGCCGACAGCAGGATGTCGTTGACAAATCGCGTGACCTCCGCGAGCCAGCCCTTGGGGTTGTATTCGGCCAGGTAAATGCCGGCCATGATGCCGATCGGCGTGCCCACGAAGGTGGCCAGCAACACCATCAGGAAGGAGCCGTAAATCGCGTTGGCGATACCGCCGGCCTCATTGGGCGGCGGCGTCATCTGGGTCAGGGTGGCCAGTGTCATGCCAGCGATTCCCAGACGGAAGGTCTCCCACAGGATCCAGAACAGCCAGAACAGGCCAAAGGCCATGGCGGCCAGCGACAAGGCCAAGGCTACGACATTGACGCGCTTGCGACGGGCGAAATGGGCGCGACGAACCTCATCGAGTTCACTCATGCCTTGGCCCCTTCCGCTTTCCTGAGCTGGCGCAGCAGCAGCTTGGACAGCGTCAGCACCACGAAGGTGATGAAAAACAGCACCAGCCCCAGATAGATCAGCGAGGCCTGGTGCAGGCCGCTGGCGGCCTCGGCAAATTCATTGGCCAGCGCCGAAGTGATGCTGTTGGCGGCCTGGAACAGGCTCAGTGTATTGAGCTGGTTCATGTTGCCGATCACGAAGGTGATGGCCATGGTTTCACCCAGGGCGCGCCCCAGGCCCAGCATGATGCCTCCGACCACACCCGCCTTGGTATAGGGCAACACCACCTTGTAGACCACCTCCCAGGTGGTGGAACCCAAGCCATAGGCCGATTCCTTGAGCAGGGGCGGCGTGACCTCGAACACATCGCGCATCACTGCGGCGATGAAGGGAATGATCATGATGGCCAGAATGATCCCGGCCGAGAGGATGCCAATGCCGACCGGCGGACCCGACACCAGTGCGCCGAGGTAAGGCACGCCGTTGAACAACGACTGCAACGGCATCTGCACATATTCCGCCAGGATGGGGCCGAACACCAGCAGGCCCCACATGCCGTACACGATGGACGGCACAGCGGCCAGCAGCTCGATGGCTGTGCCCAGCGGGCGTTTGAGCCAGGACGGAGACATCTCCGTCAGAAAAAGCGCGATACCGAAGCTCACCGGCACGGCGATCAGCACGGCAATCAGCGAAGTGGCCAGGGTGCCGTAGATCATCACCAAGCCACCGAAATCCTCCTGTACCGGGTCCCACACCGGGCTGGTCAGAAAACCCAGGCCATAACGTTCAATGGCCGGCCAGGCGCCGACCACGAGGGAAAAAATGATGCTGGCCAGCAGCGCCAGAGTCAACCAGGCGGCCCCCTTGGCGAGCCAGCCGAAAACGGCATCGGCCCAGGGTCCCGTACGTACGGGTTTGGCAGACTGGTTGGAACTCATGGCGTGCAGGTTTCGCTTCTGATTACTTGTAAGCCACCGGCTTGCCCGAGGCGTCCTTGATCTGGCTCCAGGACTTCTCGATGGCAGCCTTCACGCTGGCGGGCATGGGCACATACTCCAGGTCAACCGCGGTCTTGTCGCCGTTCTGATAGACCCACTGGAAGAACTTCAGGGTCTGGGCGGCGTTAGCCGGCTTGTCCTGCACCTTGTACATCAGGATGAAGGTGGCGCTGGTGATCGGCCAGGCATTCTTGCCCGGCTTGTTGCCGAGCACCTGGTAGAAGCTCTTGGCCCAGTCGGCACCGGCAGCGGCAGCCTTGAAGCTGTCGTCGCTGGGCTGCACGAAGTGGCCGTCGCGGTTCTGCAGTTGGGTGTGCGCCATCTTGTTCTGCTTGGCGTAAGCGAACTCGACATAGCCGATCGAGTTGGGCAGACGACCGACGAACGCGGACACGCCCTCATTGCCCTTGCCACCGGCGCCCACCGGCCAGTTCACGGCTGTGCCTTCGCCAACCTTTTCCTTCCACTCGGGGCTGATCTGGCTCAGGTAGTTGGTGAAACCGAAGGTGGTGCCGGAACCGTCGGCGCGGCGCACCGGAGCGATGGCGGCGTCAGGCAGACTCAGGCCGGGGTTCAGCGAGGTGATGGCCTTGTCGTTCCACTTGGTGATCTTGCCGAGGTAGATATCAGCAAGCACCGGGCCGGTCAGCTTGAGCTGGCCCGGGCCGATACCCTTGATGTTCACCACGGGCACGGTACCGCCCATGACGGTCGGGAACTGCATCTGGCCCTTTTTGGCCAGCACGTCATCGGTCAGCGGCATGTCGGAAGCGCCGAAATCGACCGTCTTGGCGTCGATCTGGCGAATGCCGGCACCGGAACCCACCGACTGGTAGTTGATCTTGATGCCGGTGGTCTTGTTGTAGTCGGAGGCCCACTTGGCGTAGACGGGTGCCGGGAACGTGGCACCAGCACCCGTCACATCCTGGGCGAAAGCGACGGTGGATGAGGCCATGGCAGCGACTGCGGCCAGACCCAGCAAAGCACGGTTGAAAGTCATTTTCATCAAATACCCCTTTGAGGTTGGTTAAA
>Ga0210129_1000083_pt1 | contig 25288 bp, 21 predicted proteins | sample WestPond_Cattail_2_FD_185582 | JGI IMG/M metagenome (GOLD analysis project Ga0210129, IMG submission 185582) | Wetland microbial communities from the San Francisco Bay, California, USA, that impact long-term carbon sequestration -... | ecosystem: Environmental > Aquatic > Marine > Wetlands ... | reverse complement strand
ACCCGAATCAAAGGGTTGAAACGAGATCGTCTTCTCGAAGATCAGAGGCTTGCCGGTCGGAGTCGGTGGCAGCGGAGGCATGTTTTCGATGGCCTTGCGGGCAAGTTTTTCAGCCATTGCTGAAGTGGTCCACAGCGTCTCCAGCCGTGCCAAGGTGCCGTCAGGAGCGATTTCAGCCCGAAACCGGACCACGCCCTGATCCGTTCCTTCTACTGCAGTCCCCATCATGCTTCGAACCTGCTGTCCCCAGGTATACCGGTAGCGTTTGCTGTTTTTCCGCGTGTATTTGGCTGCGAGTGCCCACTCTTGTGCAGTCGGGGCAGGCGGCGCCGCCATGAAAGCCGGTTGGCGGTCCGCAGCCTGAGGTGGCACCACAGTCTCTGGCGGGGCTTGAGGTGCTTGAGAAACTGGAGTGGTTATGGATGCCGGGGGTGGAGGCGCAGGAGCGGCGCGCTCTTGCGGCGCGGGCATCAGGTCGATAAGAACTATTTTTTCTTCAGCCTTCGGTGCTTCTGGTTTGCTCGCGAAGTTGAAGTTGCCGGCAAATAAGATGACCAGGGTATGCAGGGCAACAGACAGGGCAATAGCGAAGAAGTATTTGTCTCTGATGATTTGCATGACGCACCAATGCCATGGTCGGATCATAGTGCTTGCTTCCGGGGTGAGGCGACGTGCGTCTTGCGCAGCTGTTTGCTACGCGCCAACCTGTGCTGATCTACTGCAGCACAGGCGCACTTTCCGCTCAAGCCGGCTTTGCCTTGCGTGTGGCGGGCTGGGACAATGTGCGCATCCTGCAAGGTGGTGTGGAGGAGTGGAAAGCCAAGGTTGGCTTTGATGTGGCGGTCAAAGGCTCAGGGCAAGCCAAGCACTGACAGGTACTCTAAGCGAAGTGATGACGCGACCGGTTCCACGCCAACGGCATTGTGCTGAGCAGTCACAAAATATTTTTCTGATGAGTTGCTTATCGCAGAAGCGATCTAAAGACCAAAACCTCGCTGGCCTATAAACAGTCAGCGACCGCTTTCCACACCAGCGGATACCCGCTTTGGGTCGTGAACGGCCGGATAGGTCACCAACTCAAATCGGAAAGTCGTAGTCGATCGTCAGCGGCGCGTGGTCGCTGAACTTGATGTCCTTGAAGATCGTCGCCGAACGCGCGGCTTCGGCGAGGGAAGGCGTCGCCAAATGGTAGTCCAGCCGCCAGCCCACGTTCTTGGCATAGGCCTGGCCCCGGTTGCTCCACCAGGTGTAGGCCGCATCGGTCGCCGTGGGCTGCAAGCGGCGATACACATCCACCATGCCGGCTTCACTCAGCAGGCGTGTCATCCAGGCCCGTTCCTGCGGCAAAAAGCCGGAGTTCTTCTGGTTGCCTTTCCAGTTCTTGAGGTCGATCTCCTGGTGGGCGATGTTGACGTCGCCGCAGAGGATGAAGTCGCGCTCATTTTTTAGTTGCAGCAGATGGGGGTAGATCTCGTCCAGGAAGCGGAATTTGGCCTGTTGCCGCTCTTCGCCCGAGGAGCCGCTCGGGAAATAGCAACTGATCAACGAGAACTTGCGCGCGGGCGTGTCAAAGCGCAGCTCGACATAGCGGCCTTCGGCGTCGAATTCGGCCGAGCCATAGCCGACCTGAACGTCGCTGGGCTCATGCCGGGTGTAGATGCCCACGCCGGAGTAGCCTTTTTTCTCGGCAAAATGAAAGTGGCCCCGCAGCCGGGCCAGTTCTTCAAAGCGGCCGGCCACATCGGCGGCCTGGGCCTTGACTTCCTGCACGCAAATACAATCGGGCTGGGTCTGGCTGAGCCAGGCTTGCAGCCCCTTGCTGGTGGCGGAACGGATGCCGTTGAGGTTGAGGCTGCTTAATTTGAACAAGGAATTTCCCATGGCGGATGGTGTGGCAACAGCGGGCGGGCAGGACAAGCTGGCCCAGGATTTCGTGCAGTTCGCGGTGGATTGCGGCGTGCTCCGTTTTGGCGAGTTCAAGACCAAGGCCGGGCGGCTTTCCCCCTATTTTTTCAATGCGGGGCTGTTCGACGACGGCGCCAAGCTTGGGCGGCTGGCCGAATTCTATGCGCAGCGGGTGATCGACTCCGGCATCGAGTTCGACATGATCTTCGGCCCGGCCTACAAGGGCATCCCGCTGGGCGCGGCGCTGGCGGTCGAACTGGCCCGGCGCGGGCGCAACGTGCCTTTCGCCTACAACCGCAAGGAGGCCAAGGACCATGGCGAAGGCGGCACGCTGGTGGGGGCGCCGCTCAAGGGGCGGGTGCTGATCGTGGACGACGTGATGTCGGCCGGAACGGCGGCGCGCGAATCGATCGCCATCATCGAGGCCGCCGGCGCCAGACCGCATGCGGTGGTCATTGCCCTGGACCGGCAGGAGATGGCCACCGAAAATGGCAAAGATGTTGCCTACAGCGCGGTCCAGTACGTGCGCCAGCGCCTGGGACTGCAGGTTTGTGCGATTGCGAAACTGGCCGATTTATTGCAGTATCTGGAAAAACACAGCCGCGATGGTCTGGCGGCCGACCATCAGCGGGTACTGGATTACAGGGAGCGCTACGGCGTCAATGAAAGTTGAACATGTTCAAAAAATCAGGGACCCTTCTAGTCGGGATGTTGCTGACGGGCCTGTTGGGCCAGGCGCAGGCCCAAACCCAGGGCATTTACTCCTGCGTGGACAGCAAGGGACGCAGGCTGACGGCGGACCGCCCGATTGCCGAGTGCGCGGACCGTGAACAGCGGGTTCTCAATCCCAGCGGCACCGTCAAGGGCACGGTCGGGCCGTCGCTGACCGCGCATGAGCGCGCCGAACTGGAAGCGCGTCAGAAACTGGAAGCCGAAGAGCATGCGCGCCAGGTCGAGGAAAAGCGGCGCGAGCGCGCGCTCCTGGTGCGGTACCCGAACAAGGAAACGCACGACAAGGAGCGGGCCGAGGCCGTGGCCCAGATCGGCGTGGTGCGCAAGGCGGCCGTGACCCGCGTCAACGAGTTGTTGGGCCAGCGGGAGGGGTTGGCGACCGAGATGGAGTTTTACAAAAAGGATCCGGCCAAGATCCCGCCCTCGTTGCGGCGGCAGGTGGACGATATCGCCCACAGCCTGGAGGTGCAGGGCCGCTTCATTGCCGATCAGGACGCCGAGATCGCCCGCGTGAACGCGCGCTTCGACGAAGAACTGGTGGCGCTCAAGCAGCTGTGGGCCCAGCGGGCGCCGAGGTCCGCCGCCGGCAGGTAGCGCCGGGAGCCGGGCTCAGCCCAGCTTCTGGCGCAGCAGTTCATTGACCTGCTGCGGGTTGGCCTTGCCCTGACTGGCCTTCATGATCTGACCCACCAGGGCGTTGAAGGCCTTGTCCTTGCCGGCCTTGAACTGGGCCACGTTGTCGGCATTGGCGGCAATCACCGCGTCGATGATTTTCTCCAGCGCGCCGGAGTCGCTCATCTGTTTGAGGCCTTTGTCCTTGATGAGGGCATCGACATCACTGCCTTCACCCGTCCACAAGGCGTCGAACACCTGCTTGCCGGCGTTATTGGAAATCGTGCCATCGGCAATCCGGCTGATCAGCGAGCCAAGCTGCATGGGGCTGACCGGGCAAGCCTCGATACCGAGTTCGCCCGCGTTGAGCCGGCGCGATACTTCGCCCATGATCCAGTTGCTGGCCAGCTTCGGTTGCTTGCAGGCCTGCGCGGCGGCTTCAAAGTAAGCTGCCATGGCCTTGCTCTGCGTCAGGGTGGTGGCGTCGTATTCGGGCAGACCATAGGTGGCGACAAAACGTGCCGCCATCACCCGCGGCAACTCGGTCATCTCGGAGCGCACCCGCTCGATCCACTCGGGCGCAATCACCAGCGGCGGCAGATCCGGGTCGGGGAAGTAGCGGTAATCGGCTGAATCTTCCTTGCTGCGCATGGAACGCGTCTCGCCCGTGTCGGGGTCGAACAGCACGGTGGCCTGCTGGATGGCGTGGCCGTCCTCGAGCTGTTCGATCTGCCAGCGGATCTCATAGTCCATCGCCTGCTGCATGAACTTGAAGCTGTTGAGGTTCTTGATCTCGCGCCGTGTGCCCAAGGCGCCGCCCGGCTTGCGCACCGAGACGTTGGCGTCGCAGCGGAACGAACCTTCCTGCATGTTGCCGTCGCAGATGCCGATCCAGGTCACGATCTTGTGCAGTTCTTTCGCGTAGGCCACGGCCTCTTCGCTGGAGCGCATGTCGGGCTCGGTCACGATCTCCAGCAGCGGCGTGCCGGCGCGGTTCAGGTCGATGCCGGACTGGCCGATGAAATCCTCGTGCAGCGATTTGCCGGCATCTTCTTCCAGATGGGCGCGCACCAGCCGCACGCTCTTTTTTTCATCGCCGAGAAAAAACTCGATCGAACCGCCCTGCACCACCGGGATCTCGAACTGGCTGATCTGGTAGCCCTTGGGCAGGTCGGGGTAGAAGTAGTTCTTGCGCGCGAAGATGCTTCTGGGCGCAATGTGCGAGCCAATGGCCAGGCCGAACTGGATGGCGCGCTCCACCGCGCCCTTGTTCATCACCGGCAGCGTGCCGGGCAGGGCCAGGTCCACCGCGCAGGCCTGGGTGTTGGGCTCGGCACCGAAAGCGGTCGGGGCACGGCTGAAGATCTTGCTCTGGGTCGAGAGCTGGGCATGGGTCTCGAAGCCGATCACGACTTCATAGCCCTGGACGAGCTTGGGGGTACTCATGTCAAATGCCCTCCGGTTGGCGGAGGTGGAAGTCGGTGGCTTGCTGCAATTGGTGCGCCGCGTTGAGCAGGCGGGCTTCGGAAAAATAGTTGCCGATGAGCTGCAGACCGACAGGCATATTGCCGGCACCAAAACCGGCCGGAACGCTCATGCCGGGCAGGCCGGCCAGCGAGGCCGGCAGGGTGAAGATGTCGGCCAGGTAGTTGGCGACCGGGTCGTCGGCCTTCTCGCCGATCTTCCACGCCACCGTGGGCGCCACCGGACCGGCGATCACATCGCAGGCCTTGAACGCTTGCTGGAAGTCGTCGGCAATCATGCGGCGGATCTTCTGCGCCTGCAGGTAGTAGGCGTCGTAGTAGCCGTGCGACAGCACATAGGTGCCGATCATGATGCGGCGCTTGACCTCGTCGCCAAAACCTTGGGCGCGGGTCTTCTTGTACATGTCCACCAGGTCGGTGTAGTCCTTGGCGCGGTGACCGAACTTCACGCCGTCGAAGCGTGACAGGTTGGAGCTGGCCTCGGCCGGTGCGATGATGTAGTAGACCGGAATGGAGAGCTCGGTGCGCGGCAGCGAGATGGGAATCAGTTTGGCGCCGAGTTTTTCGTATTCCTTCAACGCCGCATCCACCGTCGCGCGCACATCGGGGGCCAGGCCTTCGCCAAAGAACTCCTTCGGGATCCCGATGCGCAGGCCGCTGATCGAGTCCTTGAGGGAGCGAGCGAAGTCCTCGGCCGGTACGTCCAGCGAAGTCGAGTCGCGGTCCAGGTCGGGGCCGCACATGGCGGACAGCAGCAGCGCGCAATCCTCGGCGCTGCGCGCCATCGGACCGGCCTGGTCCAGGCTGGAGGCGTAGGCGATCATGCCGTAGCGCGAGGCCCGGCCGTAGGTCGGCTTGATGCCGGTGATGCCGCAAAACGAGGCGGGCTGGCGGATCGAGCCGCCGGTGTCGGTGCCGCTGGCGGCCGGCGCGAGTCGCGCTGCCACCGCGGCCGCGCTGCCACCCGAGGAACCGCCGGGGATGCGGCTGTTGTCCCAGGGGTTGCGCACCGGGGCCGGACCGCTGTGGCCCAGCGGGGCGACGGCCGAGTTTTCATTGGCCGAACCCATGGCGAACTCGTCGCAGTTGACCTTGCCCAGCGTCACCATGCCGGCCCCCGGTACGCCACCCGCCACGCCTTGCCCCAGGCGGCTGACCACGGTGGCGTCGAAGGGCGAGTGGTAGCCCGCCAGCATGCGCGAGCCGGCGGTCGAGACAAAGTCCTTGGTGACGAAGATGTCCTTGTGGGCCATCGGCACGCCGGCCAGGGCGCCAGCGGTACCGGCAGCCAGCGCCTGGTCGGCGGCGCGGGCCTGGGCCAGCGTGACTTCCTCGTTGAGGTCGACAAAAGCGCCCAGCGCTTCATGCGCACGGACACGGGCCAGAAAGTGCTGCGCCGTCTCGACGGCCGAGACCTTGCGCTCGCGCAAGCGTCGGGCCAGTTCGGCCACCGACAGATGGTGAAGATCAGAGGAAGCTTGCGTCATGGCTGCTTTATTCGATTACCTTGGGAACCAGGAACAGGCCGCGCTCGACGGCCGGCGCACTGCGCTGGTTGGCCTCCCGCTGGTTGGGCTCGCTGGCGATGTCCTCGCGCAGGCGCAGGGCGATGTCACGCACGCTGGCCACCGGGTGCGCCAGCGGCTCGATGCCGGAGGTGTCCACGGCACGCATCTGCTCCACGATGTCGAAAAAACCGTTGATTTGGGTGAGCATTCGCTCGCTCTCGGCGGGGGCGAGCTCCAGGCGTGCGAGATTGGCAATCCGGGAAATATCGGCAGCGGTCAGTGACATGGCAGGCAAAGAGTTGAAACCGGGTGTAAATCCGTCCCAGACTTCGGGCTGGCGTAACCGGGTTTTATGCAGGGGATGGGGTATTATCCCGACTTTGGGCGCCACGCCACTGAATTCACCGGTTTTGGCGCCTCAGCAACGATTTTGAACCGCAAAAAAGGGTGATGGTAGTCCGAGGTGTCCGCCATGCCCATAGAGAGGATTTGTAATGTTTGGAGCCTTCAGTCAGTATTTTTCCACCGACCTGGCGATTGACCTCGGTACTGCCAACACCCTGATTTACGTGAAAGACCGGGGCATTGTGCTGGATGAGCCTTCGGTGGTTGCCATCCGCCACGAAGGCGGACCGCAAGGCAAGAAAACCATCCAGGCCGTGGGCCGGGAAGCCAAGTCCATGCTGGGCAAAGTGCCGGGCAACATCGAGGCCATCCGCCCGATGAAGGACGGCGTGATCGCCGACTTCACCGTGACCGAGCAGATGCTCAAGCAGTTCATCAAGATGGTGCATCCGCGCGGCATGTTCAAGCCCAGCCCGCGCATCATCATCTGCGTGCCCTGCGGCTCTACCCAGGTGGAGCGCCGCGCCATTCGCGAATCGGCACTGGGCGCCGGCGCCCGGGAGGTCTACCTGATCGAGGAGCCCATGGCCGCGGCCATCGGCGCCGGCCTGCCGGTCTCCGAGGCCAGCGGCTCCATGGTGGTGGACATCGGCGGCGGCACGACCGAGGTCGGCGTGATCTCGCTGGGCGGCATGGTCTACAAGGGCAGTGTGCGGGTGGGCGGCGACAAGTTCGACGAGGCCATCATCAACTACATCCGCCGCAACTACGGCATGCTGATCGGCGAGCCGACGGCCGAGGCCATCAAGAAGAACATCGGCTCGGCCTTCCCCGGCAGCGAGGTCCGCGAAATGGAAGTGCGCGGCCGCAACCTCTCCGAAGGCGTGCCGCGCAGCTTCACCATCTCGTCCAACGAGATCCTGGAAGCCCTGACCGACCCGCTCAACAACATCGTGTCGGCGGTCAAGAACGCGTTGGAGCAGACGCCGCCGGAGCTGGGGGCCGACATTGCCGACCGCGGCATGATGCTGACCGGCGGCGGCGCCCTGCTGCGTGACCTGGATCGTCTGATGTCCGAGGAAACCGGCCTGCCGGTGCTGGTGGCGGAAGACCCATTGACCTGCGTGGTGCGGGGTTGCGGCATCGCCCTGGAGCGCATGGAGCGCCTGGGTTCCATCTTCACCAGCGAATAGGGGGATTGGCGGCGCGGGCGCAGGGCTTCGTGGCGAGGCGCGTTCAGGCGAACCTCATGCCACTCCATCTGCATTCCGCTGACCTGATACCCGTGCCTGGCGCTGCATCCCGCTCTCTCCTGCCCTGAAAACCGGGACCATACGCGGCCATGCCTCACTCCACACTTGATCGGTCTCCGCCGCCCTTCTTCAGGCAGGGTGCTTCCGCGCTGTCCAAGCTCATGGTGTTCAGCGCGCTGGCGCTGTTTCTCATGGTGGCCGATGCGCGCTTCAATCTCATGCAGCCGATGCGCATAGCGGTTGCCTCGGCGCTGTATCCGATGCAATGGATGGTGGTGCGCCCCGTGGTGTGGGTGCAAAACGGCTTCCGCTACTTCGAGTCCCTGACGGCGGCGCAGGACGAAGCGCAAACTGCGCGCGACCAGCTCAGGCGGCAGTCCCATCGCGCCAACCAGGTCGAACAGCTGACCCTGGAAAATGAGCGCCTTCGCAAGCTGCTGGAATTGCGCGAGCGCATCACCACGCCGGTGCGGGCGGCCCAGGTGCTGTATGACGCGGCCGATCCGTATACCCGTAAGGTCATCATCGACATTGGCATGATCCATGGCGTCGTCGCGGGCTCGCCCGTGATCGATGAAGCGGGCGTGCTGGGGCAGGTCACCCGGGTCTATCCATCGGTCAGCGAAGTCACCCTGGTGATCGACGCGGACCAGGCGATCCCCGTGCTCAACACCCGCACCGGTGTGCGGGCCGTGGCCTTCGGGGACCCGGGCATACAAGCGGGTGCCCTGGAATTGCGATTCATGGCGACCAATGCGGATGTGCAGCCCGGCGACTTGCTGACCACCAGCGGCGTGGATGGCGTGTACCCGCCTGGCCTGCCGGTGGCCCGGGTGGACAAGGTGGAGCGGCGGGTCGAGTCGCCCTTTGCCCGGATCTACTGTACGCCGCAGGCCCTGGTGGAGGGGGCGTCCTATGTGATGGTGCTGGAGCCGGTGTCGAGCCAGATCGCCGCGCGTCCGGTCCAGGAGGAAGCACCGGCGGGCGCGAAGAAGGGGCGGCAAAAATGATCATGCGTCCGGGGCAGCAACTGCTGTTGCCTGCCAATCCCCTGTTCATTTGGGGCAGCCTGGTCGGGGCCCTGGGGCTCAACATGCTGCAGAACGTGGCGTTCTGGGGGCGTGCACCCTGGGCGCCGGACCTGATGGCACTGGCGCTGGTGTTTTGGGGTGTGCACCAGCCGCAACGGGTGGGTATTGGCGCGGCCTTTGTGTTCGGCCTGCTGATGGATGTGCACCAGGGCAGCGTTCTGGGCCAGCATGCACTGGCCTATACCGTGCTGAATTTTTTCGCCATTACCGTCCACCGTCGCCTGCTCTGGTTCGGCTTGCTGTCGCAGGCGCTGCAGGTTCTGCCCCTGCTGGCTGCCGCACAGGCGGTGGCATTGGCCGTGCGCATGATGGTGGGCGGCGCGTTCCCCGGTTTTCTGATGTTGCTGTCCCCGGTGATTGAGGCGCTGCTGTGGCCCGTCGTGACCGTGCTGCTGTTGTTGCCGCAAATGCGGGCGCCAGACCCTGACGACAACCGGCCGATCTAGGGACATGGCCCCCACGCTTGTCACGCCATGACCGAACTGCGGAACGTCGAAGCCGACCTGACGCGCTTTCGCGCGCGCGTCTTGGTCGTGACGCTGCTCATACTCAGCTGTTTCTTCCTGCTGCTGGTCCGGCTGGTGTATCTGCAGGTGGTGCGGCATGCGGATCTGAGCGAACAAGCTGAAAACAACCGGACGGCCATCGTGCCGATGGTGCCCAATCGCGGCCTGATCCTGGACCGCAACGGGATTGTGCTGGCGACCAATTATTCGGCCTACACCCTGGAGATCACACCGGCGCGGGTCGACAACCTGGAGCAGACCATCGACGAGTTGTCCACGGTGGTGGACATCACGGCACGCGACCGCCGTCGTTTCAAGAAGATGCTGGAGGAAACCAAAGGCATCGAGTCCCTGCCGATCCGCACCCGCCTGTCCGACGAGGAAGTGGCCCGGTTTGCAGCCCGGCGCTTCCGCTTCACCGGGGCGGACATCAAGGCCCGGTTGTTCCGCAGCTACCCGTGGGGCGAGCTGGCCAGTCATGTCATCGGCTATATCGGCCGCGTCAACCAGACCGAGAAAAAGGAGCAGGAGGACTGGTCCGATGAGGACCAGGCCAACTACCGCGGAACGGAATACATCGGCAAGCTGGGCGTGGAGCAGAGTTTTGAGAAGCAGCTGCATGGCATCACCGGTGTCGAGCGCGTCGAGACCTCATCCGGTGGCCGGGCGGTGCGCAAGCTGGCCAGCAGCCCGGCGATACCCGGCAACACCGTGATGCTGTCGATCGACATCAAACTGCAAAAGCTGGTTGAAGACATGTTCGGCCAGCGGCGCGGCGCCCTGGTGGCCCTGGACCCCAAGAGCGGCGAAGTGCTGGCCTTCGTCAGCAAGCCAACCTTCGATCCGAACCTGTTTGTCGAGGGCATTGATGTGGAAAGCTGGCAGGAGCTCAACGAATCGATCGACAAGCCCCTGCTCAACCGCGCCCTGCGCGGCACCTACCCGCCCGGTTCGACCTACAAGCCCTTCATGGCCATGGCCGCCCTGGAGAGCGGCAAGCGCTCGCCCTCTTTCATCGTCAACGACGCGGGCTCCTGGACGTTTGGCGACCACACTTTCCGCAGCCATGGGGACATCGGGCTGGGGCCGGTGGACATGTATCGCGCCATTGTCAAGTCCAGCAATGTGTATTTCTATTCACTGGCCAACGACCTGGGGGTGGATGCGATTCATGACTTTATGGAGCCGCTGGGTTTCGGCGAGCTGACCGGCATCGATATCCAGGGTGAGGTGCGCGGCGTGCTGCCCAGCCAGGAGTGGAAGCGCAAGACGTTCAAGCGGCCCGAGCAGCAGAAATGGTTTGCCGGCGAAACGATTTCTCTGGGTATCGGCCAGGGCTACAACACCTTTACCATGCTGCAACTGGCATCCGCCACCGCAACGCTGGCCAACGGCGGCATCAAGCACACCCCGCAACTGGTATTGGCCACCCAGGAGGCGATCAGTCATGTCAAGGTGCCGGTGACCCCGGCGCCGCCGCAGGACCTGGCATTTTCGCCGGCCAATGTGGCCTTGGTCCGGCGGGCCATGGTCGGTGTGACCCAGGAAGGAACGTCGGTGCGCGCCTTTGCCGGTGCCGGCTATTTGAGTGGCGGCAAGACCGGCACGGCCCAAGCCGTGACCATGGGCCAGAAAGAGAAATACGACGCCCGCAAGTTGGAAGAGCATCTGCGCGACCATGCCCTGTACATCGCCTTTGCCCCGGCCGACGACCCGAAGATCGCGCTGGCGGTGGTGGTGGAGAACGCCGGCTTTGGCGGGGAGTTAGCTGCCCCGATTGCCCGGCGCGTGTTCGACTACTGGCTCCTGGGCCAATACCCGAGCGAGGAAGATCTGGCAGCCGTGAAAAAAGGGCAGGCGGCCGCGCCGATCGGCAAGCCGCGCCTGGCGGCCGAGGTGGCTTGGCCACCAGCCCGCTGAATTCGCATTCAGGCTGCCGGCGCAGGTGCCGGTTCAGCCGGCTTGGCGGATAAAGGCGTCAAAGCCGGTTTTCAGGATCAGGGTGCCGACCACACCGATGAAGACCAGCCGGACAAAGCCGGCCCCATGCTTGAGTGCCAGCCGGGTGCCCAGCAGGCTGCCCAGGACATTGGCCACGCCCAGGGTCAGCGCAAAGTGCCACCAGACAAAGCCCTTGAACGTGAAGAGAATCAGCGCGGCCAGATTGCTGGTCATGTTGAGCAGCTTGGCGCCGGCCGAGGCGTGCAGGAAGTCGTAGCCCAGCCAGCGTACCAGCAGGAACACGAAAAAACTGCCGGTGCCCGGACCGAAGAAGCCGTCGTAAAAACCCACGCCCAGGCCGATGAGGCCGGCCCACAGGATTTCCCGGCGGCCCGAAAAGCGCGGGGCATGGGTGCGGCCGAGTTCTTTCCTGGCCAGGGTGTAGAGGAGCACGGCCAGCAGGATCACCGGCAGCATCTTGCGCAGGTACTGGGGCGAGAGCTGCGTGACCACCCAGGCCCCGGCCAGGGAGCCGACAAAGCTCAAGCCCATAGCCGGCAGCAGGGCGCGCCAGCGCATCTCGACCCGGCGGGCATACTGCCAGGAGGCAATGGCCGTGCCCCAGATCGAGGCCGACTTGTTGGTGCCCAGCAAAGTGGCTGCGTGGGCGCCGGGAAAGGTGGCAAACAGTGCCGGGACGAGGATCAGGCCGCCGCCGCCCACGATCGAATCGACAAAACCGGCCAGCAGCGAGGCCAGCGACATCAGTAAAAGTTCCATGCCTTGATTCTCACACCCGCCAGCGCAGGTCGAATGCTACCGAAAGAATAGCGAATAAAGCCCGGCAGGCGGGGCGGAAGGTGTCTTGCCGGGAAAAACAAAAGGCACCGGGGTCACCGGTGCCTTTTAAATCCCATCTGCTCTGGATGGGGTCAATCTTGTTGGGCTTATCGAATGTCTTCCTCGGCTCCTCTCTCACGGAGCCAGCAGGCCCGTTTGCGAGTGATGCGAAGTCTACTCCGGCCCAATCACCCGCGGATCCGGGTTTTCCCTCAAGCTTTCAGGGCTGTTTTTAGCTACTGGAGGCGTCCTCGATGATCCAGTGCGCCGCCTTCTCGGCAATCATCAGCGTGGGCGAATTGGTGTTGCCGCTGGTGATGCTGGGCATCACCCCGGCATCGACCACGCGCAGGCCCTGGATGCCGCGCACCCGCAGTTGCGAATCCACCACGGCCATCGGGTCGTCAGAGCGCCCCATCTTGGTGGTTCCCACTGGGTGAAAGATGGTGGAGGCGATATCGCCGGCCAGACGAGCGAGATCCTCGTCGCTCTGGTACTGGGCGCCGGGCTTCCATTCCACGGGCTTGTACTTGGCCAGCGCCGGCTGGGCGACGATGTTGCGAGTCACCCGCAATGAATCGGCCGCCACCTTGCGGTCTTCCGGCGTGCTCAGGTAGTTGGGTGCAATCAGGGGGGCGTCTTCAAAGCGCTTGCTCTGGATCTGCACCGTACCGCGGCTCGTCGGGTTGAGGTTGCACACGCTGGCGGTGAAGGCCGGAAAGCTGTGCAGCGGCTCGCCGAACGCGTCGAGCGACAGCGGTTGCACGTGGTACTCGATGTTGGGATGCGGCTGCGCAGGGTCGCTGCGGGTGAACGCGCCGAGCTGGCTCGGTGCCATGCTCATCGGGCCGCTGCGCTTGAAGGCGTATTCCAGCCCGATCATGGCCTTGCCCCACAGGCTGTTGGCCGTGGTGTTGAGGGTTTTGACGCCCTCGACTTTGTAGACCGAACGGATCTGCAGGTGGTCCTGCAGGTTGGCGCCCACGCCAGGCAACTCGTGCACCAGGGGTATGCCGTGCTGCTGCAGCAAAGCGCCCGGGCCGATGCCGGAGAGCTGCAGGATCTGCGGCGTGCCGATGCTGCCGGCGCTCAGGATCACCTCGCCCCGGGCCGTGGCGGTGACCATCTCGTTGCCGGCCCAGACCTGCACGCCGCTGCAGCGCTGGCTGCCGTCGGCCTGCTGCTCGATCACCAGGTGCGACACCTGGGCCGAGGTCCACATCTCGAAATTGGGCCGGCCATAGCAGGTCGGGCGCAAGAAAGCCTTGGCCGTGTTCCAGCGCCAGCCGCTCTTCTGGTTGACCTCGAAGTAGCCCACGCCTTCGTTGTTGCCGCGGTTGAAGTCCTCGCTGGCGGGGATGCCGGCCTGCTGCGCGGCCTGGGCAAAGGCATCGAGCACGTCCCAGCGCAGGCGCTGCTTTTCAATGCGCCATTCGCCGCCGGTCTGGTGGTGGCGCAGCAGGGTGCGGTAGTGGTCGGCCGGCTGCTTCGCGATGTCGAGCAGCTCGGTCGGCGCGCCCTTGGCGCCGTGCAGGGCGTCGGCGCCTTTGTAATGGTCTTCGTGATGCTTGAAGTAGGGCAGGGTGTTGTCCCAGCGCCAGGCCTCGTCGCCGGTCAGTTGCGCCCACTGGTCGTAGTCGCGCGACTGGCCGCGCATGTAGATCATGCCGTTGATGCTGGAGCAGCCGCCCAATACCTTGCCGCGCGGGTAGCGCAGCGTGCGGCCGTTCAAGCCCGCGTCGGGCTCGGTGTTGTAGAGCCAGTCGGTGCGCGGATTGCCGATGCAATAGAGGTAGCCGACCGGAATGTGGATCCAGTGGTAGTCATCGCGGCGACCGGCCTCGATCAGCAGAACGCGCTTGCTGGCATCGGTGCTGAGCCGGTTGGCCAGCAGGCAGCCGGCGGTGCCGGCGCCGATGATGATGTAGTCGAAGGTCGTATCGCTCATTGACTGTACTCCACTGTGCGTCACAGGGGCCGCAACGCACGAAAGGGCCAGATCGGGGGCCACCGCGGAACCGGCTTTGCCGGGCCGCTGGTGGCGTCCCCCTCTGGGGGAAGGCGGCCGCAGGCCGACTCAGGGGGAAATCACTTGCTCGTGGGCATAACGAATTCAGCCCCCTTCGAGATACTTTCTGGCCAGCGCTGCATGATGGATTTCTGCTTGGTGTAGAAGCGCACGCCTTCTTCGCCGTAGGCGTGCATGTCGCCGAACAGCGAGCGCTTCCAGCCGCCAAAGCCGTGCCAGGCCATGGGCACCGGAATCGGCACGTTGATGCCGACCATGCCGACCTGGATGCGGCGCGAAAACTCGCGCGCCACGTTGCCGTCACGGGTGTAGCAGGCCACGCCATTGCCGAACTCGTGATCGTTGACCAGCTTGACGGCGGTGGCAAAGTCGTTGACGCGCACGCAGGCCAGCACCGGGCCAAAAATCTCTTCCTTGTAGATGCGCATCTCGGGCGTGACGTGGTCGAACAGCGTGCCGCCCAGCCAGAAGCCCTTGTCGCAACCTGCGCCAGCGGACGCGCCCTTGAAGCCGCGGCCATCCGCCAGCAGCTTGGCGCCTTCCTTGACGCCCTGCTCGATGTAGCCGGTGATGCGCTGGTGCGCGATTCCCGTCACGATCGGGCCCATTTCGGCATCCAGCTCCAGGCCGTTCCTGACCTTGAGCGCCTTGGTGCGTTCGATGAGCCTGGGCATGATCTTGTCCGCCACGTCGCCCACCAGCACGGCCACCGAAATCGCCATGCAGCGCTCGCCGGCCGAGCCGTAGGCGGCGCCGATCAGGCCATCCACCGCCTGGTCCAGGTCGGCGTCGGGCATCACCACCATGTGGTTCTTGGCGCCGCCCAGGGCCTGCACGCGCTTGCCGTGGTGGGCGCCGGTCTCGTAGATGTAGTTGGCAATCGGCGTGGAGCCGACGAAGCTCACCGCCCTCACATCCGGGTGCACCAGCAGCGCGTCCACGGCTTCCTTGTCGCCCTGCACCACGTTGAAGACACCGTCGGGCAGACCGGCTTTTTTCAGCAGGTCGGCCATGAACAGGGAAGGCGAGGGGTCGATCGGGCTCGGCTTGAGGATGAAGGTGTTGCCCGCGGCAATGGCCACCGGGAACATCCACATCGGCACCATGACGGGGAAGTTGAACGGGGTGATGCCGGCCACCACACCGAGGGGCTGGCGCAGCGTCCAGTTGTCCATGCCGGTGGAAACCTGATCGGTGAAGTCGCCCTTGAGCAGTTGCGGAATGCCGCAGGCAAATTCCACGATGTCGATACCGCGTGCCACCTCGCCCTGCGCGTCGGTGAACACCTTGCCGTGTTCGGCGGTGATCAGGCGCGCCAGGTCGTCCTTGTGGTGGTTCATCAGCTCGAGGAACTTGAACATCACGCGGGCGCGGCGGATCGGCGGCGTGTCGGCCCAGGCCGGGAAGGCCGCCTGCGCGGCAGCCACGGCGGTGCCCACTTCAGCGGCGCTGGCCAGTGCCACATGGCCGCTGACAGCGCCGGTGGCGGGGTTGAAGACGTCCTGCGCGCGGCTGGAGGTGCCAGCGACGACGCGGCCGCCGATATAGTGATCAATATTTACTTTGCTCATGATGAAATTCCTGGGTAAGTCTTGTAGTGTCGCCAAATTCAGGGCAATTTCCCAATGATTTTGTCAAAACAGAGGTATAAATTTGGCAAATATGACTTCCCTGGCCGATCCCCAAACCCTGCGCGCCTTTGTCGCCGTGGCGCGCGAAGGCAATGTCTCGCGGGCTGCCGTGCGCTTGCACCTGAGCCAGCCGGCGGTGAGCCTGCAGCTCAAAAGCCTGGCCGAGAGCACGGGACTGGCGCTGTTCACGCGCACGCCACAGGGGCTGGTGTTGACCCGCGATGGCACGGCGCTGTTGCCACAGGCGGAAAAAGCGCTGGCTTCGCTGGCGGATTTCAACCAGGCCGCGCTCAGCCTGCACAGCACGGTGCGGGGCCGGTTGCGCATCGGTACCATTCTCGACCCCGAGTTCACGCGCCTGGGTGCTTTTTTGAAAGAGCTGGTGGAATCGGCTCCGCAAATCGAGACCGAGTTGCGCCAGGGCATGAGCGGCGACGTGCTGGCCCAAATTGCGCGCGCAGAGTTGGATGTCGGTTTTTACCTCGGCTGGCCTGGCGACTCGGGGTCAACCCCGGCCGTTGATGCGCGAACGCAGGCGGCGACGCTGTTTGAAGCAAGAATCCTCTCGCACTTCACTTACCGGGTCCTCGCGCCCGCCGGTTGGGGCGAGCAGGTGCTGGGGCGCGACTGGAAAGCACTGGCGGCGCTGCCCTGGCTGGCCACCCCCGCCGCTTCGGCGCATCACCGCCTGCTGGCGGGCGTGTTCGGCCCGCTGGGGGTGGAGCCACGTCGCGTGGCGCTGGTGGATCAGGAGGCGTCGATGCTCGACCTGGTCCGCTCCGGCGTGGGCCTGTCCCTGGTGCGCGATTCCATTGCCATTCGCGAGGCCCAGGCGCGCGGCCTGGTGATTGCCGACCGGGTCAGCCTCGACTGCGATCTGAGCTTTGTGTGCCTGAAGGCCCGTGTGGCCGAGCCCGTGGTCGTCCAGGCACGGGCGGCACTGGACAAGGTCTGGCGTTAAAGCCGTGCTGGAATTGCGCAGATTAGCCAACCACCGCCCCGCATAAAACGGTGCATCCGGCGGCTGATCGACCGGGCCATCCAGGTTCAACCGGACGCGCTGTGTCCTGGCGCCGACAGGCACCTTTCAGCCAGGGGACCCGATGACCATATCGAGGAAACGGGTATCTGTGCGGGACGTTGAGACAGGAGATACTGCCATTTATTCGGCAGGAAGGCCTCTCGTTTCGCTGGAGGTGTTTGCCTATGCAACACCGGCAGTGGAAGGATTGATTCCTCTCATCGCCTCTCGGGATTGGCTGCTGCAGGAAGGGGTCCCCTCTTCCACACAGAGAGAAAAAGGAACGCAGGGGAAATGGCTTTCAAAAACAGGCCCGCCGCAGTTTCCCCAAAGATGGGGCAGACGATGGTCATGTTTTTGGTGCTTCTGGTGGCCTTTGTCCTCTACGTTGTCTCCGAAAAACAGATTGATCGCGCTAACGACAAGCGGCAGCTCTCCCATCAGTTCGCGGATCAGTGGCGCCAATCTTCAGAGGAGCTGACCCGCATGGCCCGAACCTATGTGGTGACGGGCAATCCCCTCTACAAACAACACTATCAGGACATCCTGGACATCCGGGACGGCAAGAAACGCAGGCCGCAGGGGTCTACGTTTGCCTACTGGGATCGGGTGCCGGCCGATCCTCAAGCGCCACGCGCCGACAACGGGCCGCCCATTGCATTGCTGGAGTTGATGCGTCAGGCGGGGTTTCCCGACGAGGGATTTGAAAAGCTGGCTGCAGCCAAAGCGAATTCGGACAGCTTGAGCGCCCTGGAATTGGAAGCCATGAAGCTGGCTGAGTCCGTCGGCCCGGAGGCACAAGCCCGCCGGGCAAGAGCGTACCTGATCTTGAATGATGAAAACTACCATCGTGGCAAGGCCGCGATGATGAAACCCATCAACGAGTTTTTTCTGATGATGGACAAACGCACCCTGGCGACCGTCCGCCGGGCGGAAGACATCGCCCTCCTGTTCCGGGTGATATTCGTTGCGATTTCACTGGCGATGATCTTTATGCTCTGGCGCGCCTATGCGGCCTTGCGCGCAATGCTGGGAGGGTCGGCCGACGAAGTCCGCCAACAGATGCTCAGAATTGGTCGGGGCGATTTTTCTGGCGTCATTCCGGTCGCCCCCGGCATGGAGGACAGCGTGCTGGCGGGCCTGTTGAAAATGCGGAACAAGCTGCAGGCCGATGAGATCCGGCGCAAACAAGCCGAGGCCGAGCTTCGCATCGCCGCTTGCGCTTTTGAATCCCAGGAAGCCATGATGGTCACCGATGCCCAAAGTGTGATTCTTCGGGTCAACAAGGCTTTTTCCCGGACTACCGGCTACACGGCCGAGGAGGCCATCGGCCAGACACCGAGGCTGCTCCAATCCGGCCGTCACGACCGGGACTTTTATCGCGCCATGTGGGAAAGCATTCTCCGCACCGGCGGATGGCAGGGAGAAATCCTGGATCGGCGCAAGAACGGCGAGGTGTATCCGACCTGGCTCACCATCTCGGCGGTGAAGGATGACCAGGGGGCGGTGACCCATTACATCGGGACCCATTTTGATCTGACCGAAAGAAAGCAGGCCGAACAGTCGCTCATCTTCTCCGAGGAGAAATTCTCCAAGGCGTTTCATGCCAGTCCGGACTGGGTGGTGATCTCCAGGCGGGATACCGGCGAACTCCTGGATGTCAACGAGGGCTTTGAGCGTATCAGCGGGTACACAAGGGCCGAAGCGCTGGGTCGCACATCGCAGGAACTTGGCATCTGGGCCGATCCCAGCGTGCGTGCCGAGGCGGTGCGCCGGCTCAATGAGCAGGGTTCGGTGAGCAATGTGGAGGCCTTGTTCAACCGCCGGGGGGGCGGAACCTGTTGGATGAACTTCTCATTCGAGTCGATCGAGTTGGGCGGCGAGGCCTGCATGCTGGGAGTCGGACGGGACATCACCGAGCGCAAGCTGATGGAACACGAAGTGCATCAACTGGCGTTTTATGACGCGCTCACCAAACTGCCGAACCGGCGCCTGCTCAACGACCGCTTGAACCAGGCCATGCTGGCCAGCAAGCGCAGTGCTTGCTATGGTGCCCTCATGTTCCTTGACCTGGACAACTTCAAGCCGCTCAATGACATGCGGGGGCATGGGGTTGGCGATTTGCTGTTGATCGAGGCGGCTGACCGGCTGAAAAGTTGTGTGCGCGAGATCGACACCGTGGCGCGCTTCGGGGGCGATGAGTTTGTGGTGTTGCTGAGCGACTTGAATGCGGACAAGGCCGAATCGGCCGCGCAAGCCCAAGTCATTGCTGAAAAAATACGAGTCACGCTATCGGCGCCCTACTTCCTGACCATCAAGCACGAGGGGCAAGCCGATACCCGTATCGAACACCATTGCACGGCGAGCATCGGCGTGGCGCTGTTCATCAACCATGAAGCCAGCCAGACCGACATCCTCAAATGGGCTGATTCGGCCATGTACCAAGCCAAAGAGGCTGGGCGCAATTTGATCCGGTTTCACGATTCGAAGCTTTAAGGACGCTCAGCGTGCCAGCCAGTTGCGCCAGCGCGGCCACATCAGGTTCAGCGCCAGACCGGCCATGACCAGCGCGGCCGCTCCCAGTTTCCAGGCCGGCAGGGGCTCGGCCAGCCAGGCCGCCGCCGCGCCCATGCCAAACAGGGGCACCAGCAGCGCCATCGGCGTGATGGTGGCGGCCGGATGGCGCGCCAGCAACCAGCCCCAGGCGGCATAGCCGAACAGGGTGTTGCCCCAGGCTTGCCAGGCCACCGCAGCCCAGGTGGCCGCATCGGCATGCCGCACGCCCGAAACAATAGCGTCCCAGCCCTCGAATGCCAAGGACAAGGCCAGCAGCGGCGGTACGGCAAAGGCGCTGGACCAGACGACATAGGCCAGCATGTTGTCCGGCGCCGCCTGCTTGGCGGCGATATTGCCGCCAGCCCAGGACAGGGCGGCCACCAGCACCAGCGCCAAGCCCAGCACCGTGGTTGTGCTGTCGGTGTGCAACACGATCACGCCAATGCCGGCGCTGGCCAGCAGCAGCGCCAGCCACTGAAAGCCGCGCGGCCGCTCGCCCACCAGCCGCATGGACAGCCCGATGGTGAAGAACACCTGGATCTGGATCACCAGCGAGGCCAGTCCGGGCGAGATGTGCCCGTGCATGGCGAGGTAGAGCAGGCCGAATTGCCCCACGCCGATGAGCAGGCCATAGGTGGCCAGATTGCGCCACGGCACGGCGGGGCGGCGCACAAACAGCATGGCCGGCAGCAGCGCCAGCGCGAAGCGCAGGGCGGCGAACAACAGCGGCGGCAAGTGGCCCAGCGCCACCTTGATGACCACGAAATTGCTGCCCCAGACCGCGACCACCGCGAGGGCCAGCAGGAAGTGGCGCCAGGGCAGGGCGGCCGGCATCCTTATTGCCCCGTCCAGCGGGGTTTGCGTTTTTCCTGGAACGCTTTTTGCCCTTCTTTCGCGTCTTCGCTCAGGGTGAACAGGGCGATCTGGCTTTCGGTGAATGACATCGATTCCTCGAACGCCATCGCCTCGATCTTCTTCATGGTGTACAGGCCGCGCCGGATCGCGGCGGGGGACTTGTCCAGCAGCCGCTCCAGCAGCCACTGCAGACGCGCATCGACGTCGTCATCGACGTAATTCACCAGGCCGATTTCCAGCGCCTGCGCCGACGTCAGCGGTTCGCCCGTCAGGCACAGCTCGGCCAACTGGCGGCGCGGGATCAGGTGCTGCAGCGCGCTGAGCACCTGGGCCGGAAACAGGCCCACTTTCACTTCGGGCAGCCCGAACACGGCATGACGGGCCGCCACGGCCAGGTCGCACATGGCGAGCAGCCCCATGCCGCCGGCCATGCAGGCGCCGTTGACGCGGGCAATCAGCGGCACCGTGCTCATGCGGGCCGCCCGCAGCACCTGCGCCAGGTGGCCGCGCGGTTCGGAGTAGTCGGTGGTGAAGGCCTTGTCGGCCTGCAGGTCGGCGCCGGCGCAAAACGCCTTCTCGCCGCTACCGGTGATGACGATGGCGCGCAGCTCGCGCTGGCCCTGGGCGGCCTCGATGGCTTGCGCCAGACCGGCCAGTACGCCGTGGCTCATCGCATTGCGCCGGGCCTCGCGGTTGATGCTCAGCCACAACACGGGGCCGCGCTGCTCGACCAGCAACTCGGCGGCAGCGGAAAGATCGGGGTTGGGGGCGGTCATGGCGTCTCCTGTGGCGCGAATGCAAAGCCGATATTGTGCGACGACATTTATCCCGCCCTTTGAGCTGACTTGCCTGTACGATCGGAATCCGTGCATTCCGACCCACGCCAAGCACCCATGGAGGACGCCCGACCCCGCATCAGCCGGCAGCAGTTGCCGCTGGAGCGCTGCGCCTTGCTGCAGGGGCAGTGGACCGCCGCCATGCTGGCGCAAGCCAGCGCCTGGGAGGGTTTGCAGCGCGAACTGCAGGCGGCTTGCCGCGGCGAGGCGCAGGTGCAGCGCTGGGATTTGCGCGGGCTGTTGCGGCTGGACCATACCGGCGCGCAACTGTTGTGGAATGCCTGGGGTCGCCAGTGGCCGGCGCAACTGGAAGCCCTGCCGGGCCAGCGCGCCGTGCTGGAGCGGGTGGCGCGCTTCTCGGTGGCCCTGCCGTCATTCCGGCGCCGGTCAGCCGGGCAGCTCTTCCAGTCCCTGGGCCGCCAGGTGCTGGGCGTGGTGGCCCATCTGCAGGGCATGCTGCGATTGATAGGCCAGCTCCTGCTCGACACCCTGCGCCTGCTGCGCCACCCGAAGCGGGGGCCGTGGCGGGATTTCTCCGGGCATCTTTATCACATCGGGGCCACCGCCCTGCCCATCACGGCGCTGGTGGGATTTCTCATCGGGGTGGTGCTGGCCTATCTGATATCGCAGCAACTCAAGCTGTTCGGCGCCGATCCGTTCATCGTCAACATCCTGGGGCTGTCGTTGATCCGCGAACTCGGTCCCGTGCTGGCCGCCATCCTTATCGCTGGGCGTTCCGGCTCGTCCATCACGGCGCAGATCGGCGTGATGCGCGTGACCGAGGAGATCGATGCCATGCGCGTGCTCGGTATTGCGCGCGGCTACCGCCTGGTGCTGCCGCGCGTGATGGCGCTGGCGCTGGCCATGCCGCTGCTCTCGGTGTGGACCACGCTGGCGGCCATGCTGGGCGGCATGCTGGCCTCCGACATCGTGATGGGGGTGACGCCGGCTTACTTCATCTCGACCTTGCCGAATGCGGTGGAGGCGTCCAACCTGACGCTGGCCGTGGGCAAGTCGGCGGTGTTTGGCGTGCTCATTGCGCTGGTCGGCTGTCATTACGGCCTGCGCGTCAAGCCCAATACCGAAAGCCTGGGCCAGGGCACGACGGCTTCAGTGGTGACGTCGATCACGGTGGTGATCCTGGTCGATGCGGTGTTTGCCGTCGTGTTCAAGGATGTGGGCCTATGAGCAGCGGCAAGCCGGTAGTGGAAATCGACAACCTGGCCTCGGTCTTCCGCACCGCCGGCCAGGAGTTCGTGGTGCACAAGAATCTGAACCTGCGCATCGATGCCGGCGAACTGCTGTCGATCGTGGGAGGCTCGGGCAGCGGCAAGACGGTGCTGCTGCGCCAGATCCTGGGGCTGGAGACGCCGCGCGCCGGGCGCATCACCGTGCTGGGCCGGCCCGCCGTGCAACTCAGCGATGACGGGGCGGCCAGCCGGGTGGGCATGCTGTTCCAGCACGGTGCGCTGTTCTCGGCCTTCAGCGTGCTGGACAACATTGCCTTTCCCCTGCGCGAACTCGGCACCCTGCCCGAGGCCCTGGTGCGCGACGCGGCGCTGGTCAAGCTGCAGATGGTGGGCCTGGATGTGGCACAGGCGCACAAGATGCCGGCCGACCTGTCGGGGGGCATGGTCAAGCGGGTGGCACTGGCGCGCGCCCTCATCATGGACCCGCCCCTGCTGCTGCTCGACGAGCCCACCGCGGGGCTGGACCCGGATAGCGCCGATGCCCTCTGCGACTTGCTGCGCTCGCTGCACCGCGAGTTGGGCCTGACGGTGGTGATGGTCACGCACGACCTGGACACGCTGTTCGAACTCAGCACCCGCGTGGCCGTGCTGGCCGACCAGAAGGTGATCGTGAGCGGCGCACCACGCGAGGTGATGGGCTTTGCGCACCCCTTCATCCGCGACTTCTTCCTTGGTGAACGGGGCCAGCGCGCGGTGGCCCTGTTGCACCAACCCCCGATTGCAGTGTAGAAAGACAGCTATGGAAAACAAAGCCCATGCCCTTGCCGCCGGCGCGTTCGTGCTGCTGCTCTGCGCCCTGCTGGTGGCCCTGGCGGTCTGGCTCACCCGCGATGCGGGCGTGCGGCGGCCCTATGAAGTGTCCTCGCGTGAAGCGGTGACCGGGCTGCAGCCGCAGGCCTCGGTGCGCTTTCGCGGCATCCAGGTCGGCAAGGTGTCGAGCATCGGTTTTGACCAGAAAATCCCGGGCAATGTGCTGGTCCGGATCGAGGTGGATCTGGGCACCCCCGTGACCCGCTCGACCTTTGCCTCGCTGGGCTTCATGGGCGTGACCGGCATCGCCTTCGTGCAACTGGACGATACCGGGGAAAGCCAGGAGATGCTGGCAACCAGCGGCGAACAGCCGGCCCGCATTCCGATGCGCCCGGGGCTGGTGAGCCAGCTATCCGATCAAAGCACGCGCCTCCTCAAGGAGTTGGAAGAAACCAGCCGGCGCGTCAACCAGTTGCTTAACGCCGAGAACCAGAAAACGTTGATGACGAGTCTGGACGCACTGCGGCAGGCTGCTGCGAGCGTGCCGCCGGTCATGAAGGAGGCCGGTGCCACCTTCCAGTCTTTCCGGGAAACATCTGTCAGCGTGGACAGCAGCGCCAGCGAGGTCAGGAAAACCGCCGCCGAGCTCGGCTTGCTGTCGCGGCGTGTCCAGCAGCCGGGAGGCATGCTCGACCAGCTCACCCAAGGCGCCGCTGCGCTGGCCGCCAGCGGCCAGGCCCTGCAGGCCGACACCCTGCCGCGCATCAACCGCACGGTGGATGAAACCAGCCGTGCCGTTCGGCAGATGGGCCGCGTGGTTGGGCGCCTGAACGACAATCCGCAGGCCCTGCTCTTCGGCAGCCCGCCGGGGGCGCCCGGGCCGGGTGAACCGGGCTTTGCCGCAACAGGGGAGAAACCATGAGATTTGCCATGACTTTGATAACAAGCTTCACCCGTCCCAACAGGACGGCGCTGGTATTTGGCCTGGTACTTGCCGCGCTGCTGGCCGGCTGTGCCGCGCCCGAGCGGGGTCCCGCGCCCGTGCAATACGACTTTGGCGACCGGCCGCTGGCCGCAGCGCCGGCCCAGGCCTCGACCCTGCCGTCCCTGGCCACGAACGTGCAGGCCACCGCCGCTCTGGACGGCACCGCCATGTTCTACCGCCTGGCCTATGCCGATGAGAAGCAACTGCGTGCCTATGCCCAGGCGCGCTGGGCCATGCCGCCGGCCGAGCTGGTGCAGCAGCGCCTGCGCGAAGTCCTGAGTCAGCAGCGCGTCGTGCTCAAGCCGGGCGAGGGTGCGCAACTGCTGCTGCGGATCGAACTCGATGAATTCAGCCAGGTGTTCGAGTCCCCCGGCCAAAGCAGCGGCCTGCTGCGCCTGCGCGCCACCGTGCTGAAGGCCTCCTCCTTCGGCGACAAGCTGCTGGCACAGCGCAGCGTGCGGGTACAACGCCCGGCCAGCAGCGGCGGTGCCGCCGGCGGGGTGCGCGCGCTCAGCGCCGCTACCGACGCGGCGGTGAGTGAGCTGGCGCAGTGGCTTGAGCAATGGCGCTGAAAGCCACGGGAAGTCAGTGTCCCAGCGCCGGGAACAGCTTGATCAGGCCATCGGACATCACTTCCACGGCCAGCGCGGCCAGCATCAGGCCCATGAGGCGCGTCATCACGTTGATGCCGGTCTTGCCCAGCACGCGGGCGATCGGTTGCGCCAGCGCAAAGCACAGCGCGGTGGCCAGCGCGATGACCACGCCATAACCCACCAGCGTGGCGAGCTGAAGCAAGGTTTTGGCCTTGTCGGCGTAGATCACCACCGTGGACATGGTGGCCGGGCCCGTGAGCAGCGGAATGGTCAACGGCACCACCGCGATGCTGGCGCGCGCGGCCGAGCGTTCGGCCGCATCCTGCATTTCGTCGGCGTTCGATTTGGCCTCGGCCGGCTGGGCGTTGAGCATGGAGAGGGCCGAGGTCAGCAGCAACATGCCGCCGCCGACCTGGAAACTGGCCAGCGAGATGCCGAAGAAGGCCAGGATCTGCAGGCCCAGCAGTGCGCTGATGGCAATCACCGCAAAGGCACTGAAGGACGAGATCCAGATCGTGCGCAGCCGCTGCTCGCGCGTGAAGCCCTGTGTGTAGTGGATGAAAAA
>Ga0210129_1000082_pt1 | contig 25570 bp, 23 predicted proteins | sample WestPond_Cattail_2_FD_185582 | JGI IMG/M metagenome (GOLD analysis project Ga0210129, IMG submission 185582) | Wetland microbial communities from the San Francisco Bay, California, USA, that impact long-term carbon sequestration -... | ecosystem: Environmental > Aquatic > Marine > Wetlands ... | reverse complement strand
CCTGATTTTGCAACGCAGCGGATCGCCCGCAAAACCGCGCCCCCGAAGGGGTTCGGCCCAAAACGGGCCCTTTGCCCACCAAACCGCTTGCGTGTGCGTCCAGCACACGACGCGCGGTGTTGGCGGTCAAATCATCCCGTTTTGGACTCGAACGCGCGTGGCGGGAGTGATGCAGAGGGTCCCTAGCGGAGATGACGCCCGCGGTAAAGGCCATGCGCAACGGTCTCGCTTGCGCTTTATCAACACCGGAATTTTTGGGGTGCCTATTGTTACAAAGTCCGGCTTGAATCAGTCGGTTTGAAGTGCGTCGTGTCTGGATTTCATGATCGGGGATTCGGCGATCTTTTTTTTCACTCTTACGGAGGAATCATCATGAGCAGACTTGGTTTATTTGACCCGTCCTTCAGCGAGCCGGTCGAGTCCATGTTCCGGCGTTTCATGAGCCCCAGGCTCTTCGACAAGGATATTTTCGAAGGCATGGACGTGCGCGTGGATGTGGTCGAGAAAAATGATGTTTACAAGGTCCGTGCCGACCTGCCTGGCATCAAGAAGGAAAACATCAATGTCCGCATCGACGGCAACGTCGTGCACATCGATGCCGAAACCCAGGACGCCAAGGAATTCAGGGGCGACGGCGGCAAGGTGCTGCGCAGCGAACGCTATTACGGCTCCGTGTCCCGCACCTTCAGCCTGGCCGAGGATGTGGACGAAAGCAAGGCCGTCGCCAAGTACAGCGATGGCGTGCTGAGCCTGGAGTTGCCCAAGAAGGCGGCCAGCGCTTCCGCCGCCAAACGGATCACGATCCAGTAGGCCTGGGCGTCTGACCAGAAAGGCCGGATTTCCAGGGCGGTCGATGCTGCTGCAACAAGAAGATGAACTGACCCGCGCATCGTATTACGAAGCCAGTGCAAGGCGGCCACCCGCGTCGCCCGCACTGGCCGGACGCATCACCTGCGACGTTGGCGTTGTCGGTGCGGGTTATGCCGGTTTGTCGGCGGCACTGGAATTGGCCGAGCGCGGCTATTCAGTGGCGGTGCTGGAGGCCCGGCAGGTGGGCTGGGGTGCCTCCGGCCGCAACGGCGGCCAGGTCATCGCCGGGTTCGGCCACGCCGGTGAGGACGCGATCGAAGTGCAGTTTTCGCCCGCCGATGCACGCCGCGCCTGGGACCTGTCCATGGAGGGCATGCACCTGCTGCGCGAGCGCATCGCCCGCCACGCCATCGACTGCGACTATGCGCCCGGCTACCTGAGCCTGGCCGTCAATGCCCGCAAGGCGCGCGCGCTGGAGCATCGCATGCAGCACATGCAGCAGCACTACGGCCATGCCCAGCAATGGATCGGCCCCGCCGAGATCGGCCACTGGATCGCCAGCCCGCGCTTCCATGCCGGTGCGTTCGACCCGCAATCGGGCCATCTGCATCCGCTGAAATACTGCCTGGGACTGGCCGCGGCAGCGCGGGCCGCCGGGGTGCGGATTTTTGAGAATTCGGCGGTCAGCCGGATCGAGCGCGGCGACCAGCCGCTGGTAAAAACCACGCACGGCGAGGTCGCCTGCCGCTTCGTGGTGCTGGCCGGCAATGTGTACCTCGGCGAGTTCGGCCAAGCCATCGCGCCGGAACTCGCGCGCCACATCATGCCCGTGGGCACCTACATCATCGCCACCGAGCCCATGGGGCGCGAGCGTGCCGACGCCCTGATCCGCCAGCGCGCCGCGGTGAGCGACACCAATTACGTGCTCGACTACTTTCGCCTCACGGCCGACCACCGGCTGCTGTTCGGCGGTGGCGACACGCACAGCATGGCCGCGCCGCAGCAGGTGGCCGCCGGGATGCGCCGCCTCATGCTCAAGGTCTTTCCGCAACTGGCGGACCTGCAGGTGAGCCATGTCTGGGGCGGTTATGTCGACATCACCCTGAACCAGGCCCCCGACTTCGGCCGACTGGGCTCCAATGTCTACTACCTGCAGGGTTTCTCGGGGCACGGCCTGGCGCTCACCGGCCTAGCCGGCAAGCTGGTGGCCGAGACCATCGCCGGGCAGGCGGAGCGCTTCGACCTGCTGGCGCGACTCCGACACCGCGCCTTTCCGGGCGGGGCGCTGCTGCGCAAACCAGCGCTCATGCTCGGCATGCTCTATTACCGGCTGCGGGACCTGCTGTGAAACACCACGCCAAGCACGCCAAATTCACCGGCCAGTTGATCATGGTCGGTTGCGGCAGCATCGGCCAGGCCATGCTGCCGCTGCTGCTGCGCCATCTGGAAATCGCGGCCTCGCAGATCAGCATCATGGCCGCCGACGACCGGGGCGCGGACATCGCGCGCGAATACGATGTGGACCACACCCTGTGCCCGCTCACCAGAAGCAACTACCGGGCCGTGCTGGGTTCCCGCCTGCATCGCGGCGACTTCCTGCTCAACCTCTCGGTCGATGTCTCCAGCCTGGCCCTGATCGAGCTGTGCCATGAGCGCGGCGCGCTGTACCAGGACACCTGCATCGAACCCTGGGCCGGCACCTATACCGATGCGTCCCTGACGGCCTCCCAGCGCTCCAACTACGCGCTGCGCGAGGCCGTGCTGGCCTTCGGCCGCGCCCATCCCGGCGGGCCCACCGCCATCCTCACCCAGGGCGCCAACCCCGGCCTGGCCTCCACCTTCGTCCGGCAGGCCCTGCTCAACCTCGCCGCCGACACCGGCAGGCCGCGCGCCAAGCCCACGCGCGCGGCCGACTGGGCGCGCCTGGCCAGGGAGCTCGACATCCGCGTCATCCATGTCGCCGAACGCGACACCCAGGTCACGCCCCAGCGCAAGCAGAAGGACGAGTTCGTCAACACCTGGTCGGTGGATGGCTTCATGGCCGAGGGGCGCCAGCCCTGCGAACTGGGCTGGGGCACGCACGAGCGCCACTGGCCGCCCGACGCGGCGCGCCACGGCTACGGCTCGGACGCCGCCATCTACCTGAATCGCCCCGGCGCCGCCACCCGGGTGCGCAGCTGGACGCCGCTCGAAGGCCCATACCACGGCTTCCTCATCACGCACGGCGAATCGATCTCGATTGCCGACCACCTGACGTTCAGGGAAGGCGACACGGTGCGCTACCGCCCCACCGTGCACTACGCCTACTACCCCTGCGACGATGCCGTGCTCTCGCTGCACGAGATGGCCGGCCGCAACTGGCAACTGCAGTCGCGCCGGCGCATCATCCGCGACGAGGTGGCTGAAGGGCTGGACGAACTGGGCGTGCTGCTCATGGGCAACGCCAAAGGAATCTACTGGTACGGCTCACGCCTGTCGATCAAGCAGGCGCGCCGCCTGCTGCCGCACAACAACGCCACCAGCCTGCAGGTGGTGGCGGGCGTGCTGGCCGGCCTGGTCTGGGCCCTGCGCAACCCGAATGCCGGCGTGGTGGAGCCGGAGGACATCGACCACGAACTGGTGCTGTCGATCGCCACGCCGTATCTCGGCGAACTGATCGGCGTCTATGGCGGCTGGACGCCGCTGCAGGACCGGGGCTGGCTATTTGCCGAGGAGCTGGACCGGGACGACCCCTGGCAGTTCAAGAATTTTCGGGTAACTTAAGAACTTGTCCGTAAATTGAGCGGTCCGAAACTCACGACAGCTTCTGGCTTCGCTTGACAAGCTTCTTGTCGCCGACGACATGGGGGCGAATGGCTGCGTGAATGGCCTATTGCCACACAGTGAGCGCATCCGCCGCAGCGGATGCGTAAGCCTCCCCCTTGATTTCACTACGCCATCCACCCCCATGTCGTCGGCCGCAGGTGTCTGTGGTTTGCCCGGCATGAACACCACAACTGCGATCAGGTCGGCGTGGCGCTCAGCGCAGCGGCATCAAGGAGGAGACCGCAGGTCGGGGGACAGCCGCGGAGCTGAGTGCTGCGTCGGCCTGATCTTCCCGCCAAGCTCATCCATGGGTCCTGCCGTGGTTTGTCATCAATTAGGGAAGGGACAATAATTGGGGGCAAGTTCTAAGCCACGCGGACATTCACTCCAGCGGCGCCAGCACATCGGCCACCTGGCTGCGCCGGGCCTTCCAGGCGCCGAAGAGGATCAGCAGGCCGGGAATCAGGATCATGGTCCAGATGATCTTGTCCAGATGTTCCTTCACCCATGGAATGTTGCCGAAGAAGAAACCGATGGTGATGATGCCGCCCACCCACAGGGCGCCGCCCGTGACGTCATAGAGCGTGAACCGGAGACGCGTCATCTGCGCCACGCCGGCCACGAACGGCGCGAAGGTGCGCAGGAACGGCATGAAGCGCGCGGCCACGATGGTGGCGCCGCCGTAGCGTTCGTAAAACGCGTGCGCCTGGTTGAAGGCGTGCTTGTTGAAGAAGCGCGAGTCTTCCCACTGGAACACCTTGGGACCGAAGTGGCGGCCCAGCGTGTAGTTGCTCTGGTTGCCCAGCACGGCGGCCGCGAACAGCAGGCCCATCGAGAGCGGGTAGCTCATCAGGCCGACGCCGCACATGGCCCCGACCACGAACAGCAGCGAGTCGCCCGGCAGAAACGGCATGACCACCACGCCGGTCTCGACGAAGATGATCAGGAACAGCAGCGCATAGACCCAGGCGCCGTAGCTCTGCACGAAAACCTGCAGGTGCTTGTCCACATGGAGGATGAAGTCGAAAAGATAGGTAATGAATTCCATGGAGAGGGATTATCCCCGCCCCGGGCCGCTCACCTGCGGAGATCACACGGCGCAGTATTTCTCCTGGATTTCCGGATTCGCCATCAGCTCCGCCGCATCGCCCTGGTGAACGATCTGCCCCTGGTCCAGGATGTAGGCCCGGTCCGAGATCGACAGCGCCCGCTCCACGTTCTGCTCCACCAGCAGGATGGTGGTGCCGCTCTGCTTCATCCGGACGAACAACTCGAACATCTCGTGCACCAGCAGCGGCATGATGCCTTCCGACGGTTCGTCCAGCAGGATCATGCGCGGCCGCGCCATCATGGCGCGCGCAATCGCCAGCATCTGCTGCTCGCCGCCGGACAGGGACGTGCCTTCCTGGTGCAGGCGCTCCTTGAGGCGCGGAAAAGTCTGCGCGATTTCATCGATCATCTCGGCCATCTGGCCGCGGCGGTCGCTGGCCAGCAGGCCGAGCTGCAGGTTCTCCAGCACCGTCAGGCCCGGCACGATGCGGCGTTCCTCGGGCACATAGGCCAGACCGCGGTGGTAGCGGGCGTGCGGCGGCAGCGCCAGCAGGTCCTCGCCATCGAACAGGACGCGCCCCTGGCATTTGGCCAGCAGGCCCATCACGGTGCGCAGGGTGCTGGTCTTGCCGGCGCCGTTGCGCCCCATCAGCGTGACGATCTCGCCCTGGCGGACCTCGAAACTCAGGCCCTGGATCACATGGCTGTGGTCATACCAGGCGTTGAGTTGTTCAACTTTCAACATATCAAGCTTTCAACTTTGTCCGAGATAGACGCGTTTGACTTCGGCATTGGCGCGGATCTCATCCGGGTTGCCGTCCACCAGCAGCTCGCCGTGGTGCAGCACGATGAGCCGCTTGCACAGGCCCATGACCAGCTTCATCTTGTGCTCCACCAGGATCACGGTGCGCTCGGCCGCCAGTTGCCGGATCAGGTCCATCATCACCGTGGTCTCTTCCGGCGACATGCCGGCCGTGGGCTCGTCCATCAGCAGCAGCTTGGGATCGCAGGCCAGCGCCATCGCCACTTCGAGCGAGCGCTGCTGGCCGTGCGCCAGATCGCCCGCCAGCTTGTCCCGGCTCGCCGTCAGGCCCACCCGCGCCAGCAGCGCGTCGGCCCGCTGCACCAGTTCCCCGTAGGCCTGGCGCGGCCGCAGCAACTGGAAGCGCGTGACCCGCATCTGCAGCGCCACCCGCACGTTCTCGAAGGCGCTGAGCTGCTTGAAGACATTGGTGATCTGAAAGCTCTTGGCGATGCCGATGCGCGCGAAGTCGTGCGGGGCGATGCCCGTGATGTCGCGCCCCTCGAACAGCACCTGCCCCTCGCTGGGCGGCACCCCGCCGCTGATCACGTTGAAGAAGGTGCTCTTGCCCGCGCCGTTGGGGCCGATGATGGCGGTGAGCTCGCCGGCGCGGAACGAGACACTGATGTTGTTGAGCGCCCGGAACTTGCCGAAATTGCGCGAGACCGAGCGGACCTCGAGGATGGGCGTGGCGCTCATGCGCGGTCTCCCTGCCGGCGCAGCCAGCGTTCCATCTGATGGACCAGCGTGCCCCAGATGCCTTTGGGGAAGAACAGCACAAACACCATGAACACCATCCCCACCGCGCCCATCCAGTAACGGGTGAGGTTGGTCACCACGTCCTCCAGGTACATGAAAACCGCCGCGCCGACGAAGGGGCCGAAGAACGTGCCCATGCCCCCCAGCAGGCACATCATCACCGCCTGGCCCGACTGCAGGTAGTGCAGCGAATCGATCGGCACGATCGACAGGTGCAGCGCCCGCAGGGCCCCGGCCAGGCCGCAGATGCCGGCCGACAGCACGAACACCAGCAGCTTGGCGCGCGCCACGTCGTAGCCGCAGGCCGCCGCGCGTTTTTCGTTCTCGCGGATCGCCTCGATCACGGCGCCAAACGGCGAGTTGAGGATGCGCGAGACAAACCACAGGGCCAGTGCCACGAACACAAGAATCACGTAGTACTTGTTCAGCGGATTGATGAAGTCAATGCTGAGGCCGGGCAGCTTGATGCTCTCGACCCGCACGCCGCGCAAGCCGTTTTCGCCCCCGGTCCAGTCCTCGGCCTTGTAGAAGACGTAGTACATGATCTGCGCCAGGGCCAGCGTCACCATCGAGAAGTAAATGCCGCGGGTGCGAATGGCCAGGTAGCCGATGACCACACCGGCCAGGCACGAAGCGGCCACCCCGGTCACGATGGCGGCCCACCAGGGCCAGCCGCCATGCACCACGGCGATGCCCGCCAGATAGCCGCCCACGCCCAGAAAGGCGGCATGGCCGAACGACAGCATGCCGGTGTAGCCAAACAGCAGGTTGAAACCGACCGCGTAGAGGCCGAAGATCAGGATGTTGACCGACAGCGCGTCATAGGGCATCAGGAACGGAAACACCAGCAGGAACAGCAGCACGGTGGCGACCCGGTGCCGGCGCGCCAGCAGAAGCAGGGAAATGATGGAGTTTTTCATGGCCGTGCGTCAGCTCATCAATCCGGCTTTGCCAAAAAAGCCTTGCGGCCGGATCAGCAGCACCACGGCCATCAGAACGAAGATCGACAACTCCGCGTACTCCGGCGCCAGCAGCGAGGTCATGCTGAACACCACCCCCACCAGCAGACCGGCCACCACCGCGCCGGGCAAGGAGCCCATGCCGCCGACCACGGTGACCACAAACGATTCGGCCAGGATCGGGATGCCCATTTCGGGGTTGACCGCCCGCGTCGGCGCCGCCAGCAAGCCCGACAGGCCCGCGATGGCGGTGCCGATGCCGAACACCAGCCACCAGACGCGCGCGATGTCGATGCCCAGCACCTTGACGATCTCGGGGTCGCGCGAGCCGGCGCGGATGATCAGGCCGTAGCGGGTCTTCTCGATGAACAGCCACAGGCCCAGCACGATGACGGCGGTGGCCGCGATCAGGAACAGGCGGTAGAGCGGAAAGTAGCCAAAGCCCAGGAACACCGCGCCCCGGAGGTCGGGCGGCGTCGAGGTGGGCAGGCCTTCGATGCCGAAGGTGAAGCGCATGACATCGATCATCACGTACGAGAGGCCGAAGGTCAGCAGCAGCGGGTAGTCGAGGCCGCGCCCGTACAGGGGCCGCACCAGGAAGCGCTCGCACACCAGCCCGATGGCGCCGGTGGCCAGCGGCACCAGCAGCAGGCTGAACCAGAAACTGCCGGTCAGGGCGATGCTGTAGATCCCGAGAAACGCCCCGACCATGAAGAAGGCGCCGTGGGCAAAGTTCACCACCGTCAGCATGCCGAAGATCAGCGACAGGCCGATCGCCAGCAGCGCATAGACAGCGCCCAGCGCAATACCGGTCATCAACTGCAGCGCGAACAGTTGCGGCGTGATATCAAACATGCAGAGTCTTCTTGTGTGTCATGGAAACACCCGCGGCAGGCCCAGCCCGCCGCGGGTCGTCAATCAAGCCCGGGAATCAGGTGCTGATCTTGTGGCCCAGTTCTTCACAGCTGCGCAGGTTCTTCTCGTTGGCGGGCTCGATCGCCAGCACATTGAAGACGTCGTACTTGTCTTTCATGTTCTTGGATTTGGACTCGACGATCACCACCGACTGCACCGACTGGTGGTCGCACTTGCGGTAGAACTGGTCGCCCTTGTAGGAGTTGTAGTGCATCTGGCGCAAGGCGATGCTGACCTTCATCGAGTCCGTGGACTTGGCTTCACGCACGGCCTGCAAAATGCTGCGCACGCCGGCGTAGCCCAGGGCGCCGTAGTCCGAGGGCACGCCGCCACCATAGGCTTTGCGGTACTTGTCGTTGAACGCCTTGGCCGCAGGCACCTTGTCTTCCATGCCCCAGTAGTAGGAGGTGCCGCCCAGGATGCCTTCGAAGGCCTCGGGGCCACCGGCCTGGCGCGCCGTGTACAAGAGAATCGGCGCAATGATCTTGGTGGTGGCTTTCAGGCCGAAATCGGTCGCCTGCTTGGCGGCATTCAACTGGTCACGGCCGAAGTTGTTCATCACCAGGATGTCCGGCTTGAGCGACTGGATGCGCGGCAGGAAGGCCGAGAAGTCAGCCGTGCCAATCGGATGGCGGATATCGGCCAGCGTCTGCATCCCCATGGACTGGCCGGCACGCTGGAAGCCGCGCACCATCTCCTGGCCATAGGCATAGTCGGCCGTCAGGTACACCACTTTCTTGCCGAACTTCGGAAAGGCGTAGCGCGCCACGGCACCGGCCGTCAGGTGCGGGTTGAGCGCCTCATGGAAGGTGTACATGCTCCAGTCCTTGACCTCGTTGATGGTGTCCGACTGGCTGATGGAGTTGAACAGCACCTTGCGGTCCCGGCACACGGCGTTGATCGACAACTGGGTGGCCGCCGAGAGCGAGCCCGCCATGAAATCGACCTTGTCTTTTTCGATCAACTCCAGCGCGCGGGTAGCGGCCTCGCCCGGATTGAGCTTGGTGTCACGCACCAGCAACTCGGCCTTGCGGCCGTTGAAGCCGCCGCTCTCGTTGAATTCCTTGATCGCCAGTTCCGCGCAGCGGACCTGGTCCTGCGCTTCCGAGGAATAGGGGCCGGTCAGCGGCACCGGGAAGCCGATCTTGATGGTCGCGCCCTGGGCCTGGGCCACGTTGAACAGGGTCGGCGCCACAGCGACGGCGGCACCGCCGACGATCAGGGATCGGCGGCCGGAATTGAAGTGATCGTTGCTCAAGGTCATGGTTGTCTCCAGTGGTTTTGGGGTTGCGGGAAGGGACTCAGACTTGCTCGAATTCGGTGATCTTTTCCAGCGGCGTGGCCGACAGGTCAATCGCGGTTTCCAGCATCATGGTGCGTGTCATGTTGCCGGTGCCGGCCTTGCCGTGGTCACGCATGTAGTTGCCCAGGACACGGGCGCGCTGCACCACCGCCCGGGCCGGCGGCAGCCGCTGCTGCTCAAAAGCCAGCAGGGCTTGCGGCGTCGCACCGTGCAAGGCAATCAGCTCGGTCAGCGCCATCGCGTCTTCCGCCGCCTTGGTCACGCCCATGCCCACATGCGGGCGCGCCACAAAAGCGGCGTCGCCCATCAGGGCCACGCGGCCAAAGGCGAGCTGCGTGCTGCTGCAGTCGTAGATCGGCTGGAAAAAAGGCTGCGCGGTTTTTTCCAGCACCTCGGCCAGTTGCGGCGCCAGCAGTTCGCGCGCCGCCTGCCGCACGGCGGCCACCTGGCGCCAGGCCACCTTGTTGGGCGGGATGCCATGCGGGTAGTAGTTGCCGTCGGTGTCGGTCAGCAGGGCCTGCAATTCTTCCTCACTGGCCGTCGGCCGGTACCACACATAGTTGTAGCGGCGCTGCCCCACCGCGATGGAGTTGCCCGCGCCCGCCACCGGATAAGCCAGGATCAGCTCGCCCGGAGGGGCACAAAAACTGAAGGTGTTGAAGACCGTGTCCCGCGTGTGCTGCGAGAGCACCGATTCATCACAGACGCCGCGCCAGGCCACATAGCCGGCGTACTCGGCCTGCACCTCGGGCGCCAGTTGGGCCCGCACGGCCGAGCGGATGCCGTCCGACGCCACCAGCAGGTCCGCCTCGAAGCGGCGGCCATCCTCGCACAGCACCGTCACACCGTCGGCACTTTGGTGGAGCTGCGCGACCGCGGCGCCCTGCACATACTGGCGGGGATTGAACGCGGCCAGCAGCAGGGCGTACAGGCGGCTCCACGAACTCAACACCTGGGGCAGCGTCATCCGGTCCAGCACCGCGCCATCCGGGCCCAGGATCACGCGCTCGCTGATCGCCACCCCCAGCGATTCATCCATCTTCACACCGCAGCGCTCCATCGCTGTCACCAGCAGCTGGTGGGTCACGATGCCGGCGCCCCGGCCATCGAGCGACGCGGTGGCTTTTTCCAGCACGGTCACCTCATGGCCGGCACGGCACAGCATGTTGGCGGCCAGCAGACCGCCCAGCGAGCCGCCCACGATCACGATGCGCGCCATCAGCTCACCGCCCCGGTTTTTTCGCTGGCCGGATAGTTGAGCTCGATCACCAGGCCGCTGGGGTCGTCCAGAAAGAGCTGGTGCAGCCCAAGCACCGGGACATGGCGTTCGCGGTAAGCCACCCCCAGGCGCTTCAAATGCGCCTCCATCGCCGCCAGCCCGGTAGCGGTCAGGGCGACGTGGTCCAGCGCGCCCGAGCCGTGCAGCGAGGCGATATCCCGGTCGCCCAGATATTGCTTCAGGCCTTCCGGGTCGTTCTTGTCGATGCCGATCACATGCACCATGGCGTTGACCGGGCTGGCGTGGTCGCCGTTGTACATCCACAGGCCCGGAAACGGGAACGGCGGGCGCGGCCCCACCGTCAAGCCCAGCACGGTTTCATAAAACACGCGCGTCGCATCGATATCGGTGGTGCGGATCGAGAAATGATTCAGTGCATAGGCCATAGCGGGTTTGCCTCGGTTGACTTCGGATGGGCAGGGCTTGCCAGCGGCGCCTTGCCGGGACCAGGGGGTGCGAGAACTTCATCGAGCGACAGCAGATAGCTGCGCACCCGGTCCCGGACAAAGGTCTCATCAAAGGCGCCCGCCTGCGTGCCGTCGCTGGCCTGGCCGTAAACCCAGCGGCGCATGCCCATGTAAAAAATGCCGCCATGCAGGCCCATGAGCAACTCCAGTTCGCGCGCCGTGGGCTTGCCCCGGTTCGCCGCGCCCCGGTACTTGCGGCTCTCGCGCACCAGGCGGGGGAACAGCTTTTCATGCAGCATCGAGAAATAGCGGTCGGTGATATAGCGGTCGCTCAGGCCGGAAAAAACGAAGATGCGGATCCAGTCGCGCTGGAGGATCACGGCGGCGTAGTCGACATAAAAGCGCATGAGCCGGGTTTCAATGTCCAGGCTCCGGTCGTCCAGCAACGCTTCCCATTCGGGCCGCCAGCGCCCTTCGAACAACTCGGCGTAAACCCGCTCGATCAGGGCCTGCTTGGTGGGGAAATAGTGGTACAGCAGGGTATGCGTGATGTCCAGCTCCCGCGCCAGATCGCGCAACTGGCCGTCGAGCCCATGCTCCGAGAAAAACCGCACCGCCCCATCCACGATCAGGCGCTCGCGCTCCAGCGGCAGCAGGCGGCGGCGCGGAGCGGCCTGAGCGCCGGTTGACGCTCTGGCAGGGTTTTTCCGGATGGCTGGCATGAAACAGTTGGCTGATAGTTGGACGCTAATTTAACGCTTGGTCAACAAGCGCCTATCGGGATAAACCCCAGCTATCGTCGGCCAACCGAACATCCACCCGTACAAGGCATCCCCCATGGAACTTCAAGGCAGCGTGACCCTTCCCGCCCTACCCGAACAGGTCTGGCAGGCCCTCAACGACCCCGAGGTCCTGCGCCTGTGCATTCCCGGCTGCGAAGAGGTGCGCCAGATCTCCCCGGACGAAATGCACGCCCGCGTCATGCTCAAGCTCGGGCCGGTGCGGGCCAACTTTGTCGGCAAGGTGCGGCTCACCGACGTGCGGCCGCTGCAGGGCTGCACGCTGAACTTCGAAGGCTCGGGCGGCGCCGCCGGTTTTGCCAAGGGCAGTTCGGTGATAGCGCTCACGGCGGTGCCCGAAGGCACGCGCCTGGACTACACCGCGCAGGCCTCGGTGGCCGGCAAGCTGGGGCAGATCGGCGGGCGCCTGATGGATGCTTCGGCCCGGCAACTGGCCGACCGCTTCTTTGCCGCCTTCAAGGCGCAGATCACCAGCGGCCTCACCCCGGGCCTGCCGGTGCTGGCATCCCAGGTCCCGGGGGGCGGCCCGCTGAGCGTGGCCGTCCATGCCGGCATGGCCGCGCCGTCCGCTGTTGCAGCCGGCTGGTTTGAAAAGGAAAAATCGCGGCTGCTGTGGTTCGTCGCCGGCGTGGCCTCCACCGCGCTGGGCGTCTGGATGGGCGCGCACTGGCTGCGTTAACAAGAGCAAGAGGTCCCCATGAAAGCTCCCGCCTTCTCCTACGCCCGGCCCGGCCGGCTCGCCGACGTGCTGGCCCTGCTGGAAAAGCATGGCGACGAAGCCCGGCTGCTGGCCGGCGGCCAGACCCTGATGGCCACGCTCAATATGCGCCTGTCGGAACCCGCGCTGCTGATCGACATGCAGTCGGTGGCCGAACTCAAGGGCCTGCAGATCAGTGGCCAGCAACTGCGCATCGGCGCCATGGTGACGCACAGCGAGATCGAAGCCTCGGCCCTGGTGGCCCGGCACGCGCCGCTGCTCGCCCAGGCCGCACCGCACATCGCGCACCGCGCCATCCGCAACCTGGGCACCTTCGGCGGTTCGATTGCCTACGGCGACCCGGCCGCCGAATGGCCGGCCTGCCTGCTGGCGCTGGACGGCGTGGTGGTGGCGCGCAGCCTCGCTGGCGAGCGCCGCATTGCCGCCCGCGACTTTTTCACCGGCCTGTACACCACGTCGCTGGCCGCCGATGAACTCATCGTGGCCTGCGAAATTCCCGTGGCCACGCCCGGGCAGCGCTTTGCCTTCGACGAGCTGGCGCGGCGTCACGGCGACTACGCCGTGGTCGGGCTGGCCGCCAGCACCCAATGGACGAACGACGCTTTCGACCAGGTGCGCCTGGCCTGGCTCGGCGTGGCCCCCCTGCCGATGCGCTCCCTCGCCACCGAACAACTGCTGCAGGGCCAGCGCCCGAGCGACGCCCTGCTGGCCCGGGCCGTGCAGACCTTGCGCAATGAACTGCCGGCCGAGGCCGACCTGACGCACAGCGCGGCGGCCAAGCAGCACCTGGCCGGCGTCATGCTGAAGCGCTCATTGCACAAGCTGATCGACTCCGCTGCATCGACGAGCGGTCTTCACGCCCTCGCCCCTTTGGGAAGAGGGTTGGGGTGAGGGGCCCTCACCCCTGCCCTCTCCCAGAGGGAGAGGGAGAAAAAGACAGTATCCAACATACACCCGCCAACCAAGGACCACCATGATGTCCCCCGAAAAGTCCATCGATGATCTAAGCACCGAAGCCCGGCCGGTCCACATCACGGTCAACGGCACCCCGGGCCAGCACAGCGTGCAACCGCGCACCCACCTGATCGATTTCCTGCGCGAAGACCTGGGCCTGAAGGGCTCGCACCTGGGCTGCGAGCACGGCGTGTGCGGCGCCTGCACCGTGCGGCTGGACGGCCAGATCGTGCGCGGCTGCCTGGTGCTGGCGGTGCAGACCGACGGCCGGCGGGTGGACACCATCGAAGGCCTGAGCGACAGCGGCGCGATCCGCGACCTGCAGCAGGCCTTCATCCGGCACAACGCGCTGCAATGCGGTTTTTGCACCTCGGGCATGCTGATGGCCGCCAGCGAGCTGCTGGAGCAGAAACCCCGCGCCAGCCGCGAGGAAGTGCGCGAATGGATGTCGGGCAACTACTGCCGCTGTACCGGCTACCAGGCCATCGTCAACGCCATCTGCGAAGTACTTGCAACGCGCCAGGCTGCACGCATCGAAGGAGCCACCGCATGAACGCCCCGGAAAACCGCCAGTTGCAGAAGTCGCTGGAGCTGGCCCTGGAAGCGCGGGCCGAAGCGCCGCACACCCCGACCGCCGCGCCGCTGGGCGGCGAGTTGCAGGACGCCCGCCACATCGGCCAGGCCATCCCGCGCCCCAACCTCGAACGCCTGACCGAAGGGCGCGGCCAGTATGTGGACGACATCGAGCTGCCGCGCATGGCGCATGTGGTGTTCTGGCGCTCGCCGGTGGCGCACGCCCGCATCATCCGCATCGAACGCGACTTCGCGCGCATGATGCCCGGCGTGCTGGCCGTGTACGACGGCGCAGACCTGGCCACCATCTGCAAACCCTGGGTCGCCACCCTCACCCATCTGGCCGGCATCAAGTCGGCGCCGCAATACCCGATGGCGATCGAGCGCGCCTGCTGGCAGGGCGAACCGGTGGTGGCGGTGGTGGCCAAGACCCGCGCCGAAGCCGAGGACGCGCTGCAATACATCCAGGTGGAGTGGGAGGCGCTGCCCGCCGCGCTGGACATGAACACCGCGCTTGATCCTGAAACGCCCGTCATCCATCCTGAACTCGGCGACAACCTGTGCTTCACCCGCAGCCTGGACACCGGCGGTGTGGACGAGGCTTTTGCCCGGGCCGATGTGGTGGCCGAAGCCACCTTTGATTTCGGCCGCCACACCGGCGTGACGCTGGAGCCGCGTTGCCAGATCGCCGACTACAACCCGGCCTCCGGCCAGCTCACCGTCTACCACTCGCAGCAGGCGCCGCACATGATGCAGGACCTATATTCGCGCCAGTTCGACCTACCCGAGTCTTCGGTGCGGGTGATCTGCAAGGACGTCGGCGGCTCGTTTGGCATCAAGGTCCACGCCTACCCGGACGACTTCGCCACCGTGGCCATGTCCATCCTGCTCAAGCGCCCGGTCAAGTTCGTGGCGGATCGGCTCGAATCGTTTGTCAGCGACATCCACGCCCGCGAGCACCGCATCCAGGGCCGCATTGCCGCCAACAAGGACGGCGACATCCTGGCCTTCGAGATCAAGGACGTCACCGGCATCGGTCCGTTCTCGATGTTCCCGCGCACCAGCGGCATCGAGGGCAACCAGGTCGTCAACCTGACCGGCGGCCCCTACAAGCACAAGGCCTACCGGGCCAAGCTCGACGTGGTGTTCCTCAACAAGACGCCCACCTGCCAGTACCGCGGCGTGGGGCATCCGATCGCCTGCGCCGTGACCGAAGGGCTGGTCGATCTGGCCGCCGCCAAGCTCGGCATGGACCCGCTGGCCATGCGCAAGCGCAATGTGATTCCGGACGACGCCTACCCCGCCACCGGCGCCTCCGGCATCAAGCTCGAAGTGCTGTCGCACGAGGCCTGCCTGCGCCGAATCGAAACCCTGATGGACTACCCCGCCCTGCTCTCCGAACAGGCTGCATTGCGCGCCAAGGGTGTTTACCGCGGCATCGGCTTTGCCACCCTGATCGAACTCACCAACCCCGGTGCCGCCTTCTACGGCGTGGGCGGCGCCCGCATCTCGGCTCAGGACGGCGCCACCCTCCGGCTCGATCCCGGCGGCGGCGTGGCGGTGATGGTCAGCGTGGGCGAACAGGGCCAGGGTGCGGAGGCCATCTTTGCCCAGATCGCGGCCGACGCGGTCGGGGTGCCGATGAGCGCGGTGCGCCTGCTCACCGGCGACACCGAAGCGGTTCCTTATGGCGGCGGCACCTGGGCCTCGCGCGGTGCCGGCATCGGCGGCGAAGCGGTGCTGCAGGCCGGCCTGGCGCTGCGCGCCAACATCCTCAAGGTGGCCGAGGCCATCCTCAAGCGCGCGGTGCAGACCCTCAAGCTCGACGCCGGCGTGGTGGTGGACGCCGTCACTGGCGAAGCGCTGCTGCCGCTGCACGAACTCGGGCGCGTGGCCTACTACCGGCCCGACACGCTGCCGGCCGGCTTTACCTCCGAGCTGATGGTGACGCGCCACTACGCCCAGCGCGACTACCCCTTCATCTTCACCAACGGCGTGCAGGCTTCGTATGTCGAGGTCGATACCGAAACCGGCTTCGTCAAGCTGCTCAAGCACTGGGCGGTGGAAGACTGCGGCCGCGTCATCAACCCGATGCTGGTGGATGAGCAGATCCGCGGCGCCATCGTGCAGGGCATCGGCGGCGCGCTGTTCGAGGAATGCCTGTACGACGATGCCGGCCTGATGAAGAACGGCAGCATGGCCGACTACCTGGTGCCCATGGCCGGCGAGATGCCCGACATCGTGGTGGCCCACGTCGAGACGCCCACCCGCAGCTCCATGCTGGGCGCCAAGGGCGCGGGCGAGGCCGGCACCGCCGGCGCCCCGGGTGCCGTGGTCAACGCCATCAACGACGCGCTGCGCCCGCTCAAGGCGGAGTGCTGGTCACAGCCGGTGACGCCGGAGAAGATCCTGCGGGCGCTGGGACATATCTGAGCAGTTATTGATTTTCTGCAAGTTGGAAAGCTCCCTCCCTTCCTTATAGTTTGAACAAGGCCAGGGAAATACGTACATGGGGGGACTGGCAAAGACGCCGTGCCGACCAGTCGTATTTCGACCGGCTGAGGGTGCCCGCCCACTCAGCCAGGGAGGAAATTCAGTGAACTTTGAAGACACGCTTTACGAAGTCCTGGAGGTCAGTCCGCGCGCCAGCACGGACGTCATCAAGGCCGCTTATCGCTGCCTGGCCCAGCACCATCATCCCGACAAGAACGCTGGCACCGAGATCGCCAATCACACGCTGGCCCAGATCAATCACGCCTATGCCATCTTGTCGGATCCGGTCACGCGCCAGAACTATGATCGAAAAATCGGGCTGCACAAGAACGCCCACGAACGACGCGGCGTTCCCATCGAAGCTGATGGCCACTGCGGTTCGGGTGTTGCCGGCCATGGCGTGTCGAGACCGTTCGGATTTCGACCGCTTTAGTTGACGGCTGTCGCTCTTTGGCGGGCACTCGGCACAGCACGACGGGAAGCCGGGTCAGTGCACGCTCCCGGCTGATAGCTGGGCGTGCGAGGAATGGCGCAGCCACTCCCTGACCAAAGAACGCTGATGAATACCCGGGTTTACCCTAGTCAGCCGCTGGCTCGGCCAAGTAAGCCGCGTGCTATCTTCTTTCCAGAGTTTCCATCCCTTGCACATGTTCTATCCTGCCCTGCCGCACGTCGGTGACGCATGGCCCTTCATATTGCATATTTGTCAAAAAAAACGACGGCCATAACTGATGACCCCCTACTTGCATGGCGACTACAACGCAGATTTCCGAAATTTATTCCCCCCATTTTTCGACCGTCGGGCCCCGCAATGGCTCGGCGGACTGTGGCCTGAAAACAAGCTTTGGCTTGGATTGAACAGTCCGTCGGCAGAAGCGGCGCCGTCTCTTCCGGCGCGGTTCGTCGCAGCCTGTTGCCTTGTTCCCCTGCTCTTGCTGCTTGCGTTCCATGCGACGGCGCAGGATGCGCGCGCGGAAGTCTTCGTGCAGCTCGGCCACCGCTCGGCGGTGAGCGCGGTGTCGTTCTCGCCCGACGGGCGCATGCTCGCTTCCTCCAGCCTGGACAATACGGTCAAGCTCTGGGACATCGCCTCCGGCCGTGAACTCCGCACCCTGCGCGGCCATTCGGGCTCGGTCACGGCGGTGGCGTTCGCGCCCGATGGCGCAACGCTGGTCTCCGCCGGGCGGGATCGCACGCTGAAAATCTGGGACGCCGCGAGCGGCGCGGAATTGAAGACGCTGGCCGGCCACGACAGCATCTTTCTCGGCGTGGCCGTATCCCCCCTGGGGAAAATCGCCGCGGCGAGCTACGACAAAAGCGTGCTCATCTGGAACGCCGCCACCGGCGTGCAGGAGCGCGTGCTGCATACCGACGCGCCGGCGCGCAGCGTGGCCTATTCCGCCGACGGCCGGCTGCTCGCCACCGCGGGCGACGACAGGGTGGTCCGCCTGTGGGATGCCCAGCGCGGCTCGGCCCTGCGCGAATTGACGGGTCACGCCAGCGGCGTGCTCGCGGTCGCCATCACGCGCGACGGGCAAATGGTCGGCGCTGGCGCGCTGGACGGCACGATCCGCTTGTGGAATGAAGAAACTGGCCAGGAACTGCGCGTGCTCAAGGGCCACACGGCTGCGGTGACCGGGGTCGCGTTCTCGCCCGACGGAAAGCTGCTCGCCTCGGCCAGCAACGACCACAGCGTCCGGCTGTGGGATGTGGCCAGTGGCCGGGAAGTGCAAAACCTGCGCGGGCACCGGGGCGACGTCAGCACGGTGGCGTTTGCGCCCTCGGGCAGGATGCTGGCCTCCGCCGGCCTGGACCAGGCGGTGCACCTCTGGGACGTCGCCTCCGGCACGCAGCAGAACGTGCTGCGCGGACGCGCCAGCGAAGTGCGCGCCACGGATTTTTCCCCGGATGGCACGCTGCTCGCGGTGGCCGGCGCCGATTCCATCGTCCGCGTCTGGGACATGGTCGAAGGCAAGCTGCGCCGTTCGCTGCAAGGCCATGCCGGCAATGTCAATGTGCTGCGTTTTTCGCCCGACGGCCGCCTGCTCGCCTCGGCCGGCCGCGACCAGACGGTGCGCTTGTGGGACTTGGCGACCGGCAAGGAATTGCGCGTGATGCGCGTACAGGGCACGGAAACCCATGCCCTTGCGTTTTCGCCCGACGGCCTGCGCCTGGCCTCGGGCGGCAACGACGACGCCATCCAGTTCTGGGACGTGGCGAGCGGCAATGCCATCCGCACCTTGACCGGCCATCGCGGCTCGGTGCGCGGCCTGTCGTTTTCCCCCGACGGCACCCGCCTCGCCTCGGCGTCCTATGACAACACGGTGCGCATCTGGCATCTCGCCACGGGCGTGGCCATGCTGCACTTCAAGGGCCACGCCAACCGCGTCAATGCCGTGGTCTACACGCCCGACGGCGCCAACGTGATCACGGCGAGCGAGGACGCCACGCTGCGCATCTGGGACGCCGCGGGCAGACAAGCGCCGAAAGTGTTGACCGGGCACACCGGCCCGGTGCGCTCGCTCAGCCTGTCCGCCGACGGGCGGGTTGTCGCCTCGGCCGGCCTGGACGGCCGCTTGCTGTTCTGGGATGTCGCCACCGGCGCGCCGTTGCGCGCGCTGGCACCCGAGGGCGGACAGCTCAATGCCGTGTCGTTCTCGCGCACCGGCGATCTGCTCGCCGTGGCCGGCGACCGCGGCGAAACCGTGGTGCTGGGCGCGAAGGACGGCCGCGCGCGCGTGCGCCTGTACGGCTTCAACGACGGCGAGTGGGCGTCGGTCGCACCGGCGGGGTTTTTCAACGGTTCCGAGGGCGGCTTTCGCTACCTGAACGTGCGCCTGGGCAAGGACGTGCACAGCCTGGACCAGTTCGTCGACAGCTTTTTCCGGCCCGACCGGGTGCAGATCGCGCTCGCCGGAGGCGCGCTGACTGGCGAGCCTGGCGCGGTGGAGATGACGCCCGGAAAAGAGCAGCTCGCCGGCCAGCAGCGGCCGCGGCCAGCGTCGCAACGCCTGAGCGAGGTCAAGCCGGCGCCACGGATCGAGATCGTCGAAACGCCGGCAACGGTCGCCACCGAGCAGGCCGTCTTGCGGCTGAAAGTGGCCGATGCCGGCGGCGGCATCGGCGACGTCCGCCTGTACCTGAACGGCAGCGCGGTGCTGATGCAGGGCACGCGCAACCTCCAGGTGAGTGCGAGCCAGAACGGCAGTACGGTGCTGAGCTTCCCGCTCCGGCTGGTCAACGGCAAAAACGCCATCCGCGCCGTCGCCTTCAACGCCGACAACACCATGCACAGCCAGGACGCGCTGTACGAAATCAATGCCGCGATCGGCGGCGCCCGGCGGCCGTCGCTGTACGCGGTGGTGGCCGGCATCCAGGAGTTTGCCAATCCGCGGCTCAACCTCAACTACAGCGTGTCCGACGCGCAACTGTTCGCCCAAGTCCTGAAAGACCGGGCGGCACCGCTGTTCGAATCGGTTCATATCAAGCTGCTGCTCAAGCCGGCAGAGACAAGCAACGACGCGCTGGTGCAGGCGCTGGATTCGGTGCGGGCGCAGATCCGGCCGGACGACCTGTTCGTGTTCTACGTCGCCAGCCACGGCACCGTCGAGGATGGCGAGTATTTCCTGATCACCTCCAACGTTGGCGCGGTGTCGACCGCGCGCCTGCGGGCCGACGCCCTGGGGCAAAAGCGGCTGACGCAACTGGTCGCCAACATCCCCTCCACCAAGAAGATGATCGTGCTCGACACCTGCAACGCCGGCAAGCTCGGCGACACCATCCTGGCCGGGCTGCTGACGCGCGGCCTGAGCGAGGACACGGCGACCAAGCTGCTCAGCCGCGCGGTCGGCGCCACCATCCTGTCGGCGGCCACGTCCGAACAGGAGGCGCTCGAGGGCTACCAGCAGCACGGGCTGTTTACCTGGGTGATCGCCGAGGGCCTCAAGGGCGGCGCGGACACGGACAAGGACGGCTTCGTCAAGACCTCCGAACTCGCCGATTACGTGGACAACCAGGTTCCCGAGATCGCCGAAAAGCGCTACCAGCGCAAGCAGTACCCGATCACTTCGGTCAGCGGCATGGCGTTTCCGCTCGTCCGTTCGCCTTAGATCAAGACGCATCGCGCGGCTCTATACACACCCTGAACGTTTGAGGACAACATCATGAAAATCCGTTACGAAACGATGGCCGTCGCCGCGCTCATCCTGCTGCTGGGCGGCTGCGCCAGCGCGCCGCAGATGCAGAAGGTCAAGGAGATCTACGTCTGCGCCGGCGAGGAATGCGGGCCCGCAGGACAGACCTACAACACCACGCAGATGCTGTTCGCCGTGTACCAGCTGCTCAAACAAAACGAAGGCAAGGACATCAAGATCTGCGATTCCGACCCGCAGAAGCGCAACTGCGAGAGCGAGGGCATCAGCTACTTCGTGATGAGCGGGGTGGGCCCCGGCATGGGCAGCATCAAGAGCTCCAAGATGGAGGACGTCGAGCTGGATTTGCCCGGCCAGACCGTGACCGCGAAGGCGAGCCGATACATGCACTTCGTCGGCACCCCGCTTGCGTGCGTGCCGCACCCCAGCGTCCTCTCGGTCCGCTCGGCCGACGAGATCACCATCGTCGACGACTCTTTCTTTTGCAACTGGATGGTCATCGGCAACATGAGCGCCAATATCTCTTTCGCGATCGAATCGGTGGATTTCGACAAGGGACAGATGGGCGCGTATTGGACCAGCCGGGTTGCGGGCACGGGATACGGCCAGGGCAGCGGCTACGCCGTGCTGCAGTTCGCCGAGGCGATGCCACGCAAGCAAAACTGGCTCAAGACCGCCGAGGAACTCTCCAAATAATCCCGGCCTCGCGTCCGGGCTTCCCCCGGCATCCCGGAGACATTCCAGGAATGCCGCTTTGGCAGGTGTGGCCCTGCTCCGCGCGTCCTTTGCGCGCGCTTGAGGTGGCGGTTCGTAAACTGCCATCGATCCCCGCGCAGGGATAGTGTCAACGCGAAATACCGGCTTGCAATTCTTGCCAACCGATTTATAGTTAACTTTATGGTTAACTATAGCCCGCATCAGCTTGATCTCGTTTTTGGCGCCCTGGCGCATCCCATTCGCCGGGCCATCCTGACGCGCCTGGCCACGGGCGAGGCCACCATCGCGGAGTTGGCCAAGCCCTTCAAGATCTCCGCGCCGGCGATCAGCAAGCACATGCGCCTCCTCGAGGATGCCGGCCTGCTGTCGAGAAAGATCCAGGGCCGGGAACATCACTGCCGCCTCGAGCAGCAGCGGATGAAAGAGGCTGCGGCCTGGATGGAAGCCCAACGGAAATTCTGGAATGAACGCTTCGACGCTTTGGAGCTTTATTTGAAGGAGAACCCCTGAAATGAATGCCGACAACACCCCCACCGACCCGAGCCGGGAAATCGTCATCTCCCGCCTTATCGACGCCCCGCTGGAGCGGGTCTGGCGCGCCTGGGCCGACCCGAAGGAGATCGTCCAGTGGTGGGGCCCGCACGGCTTCACGACGGATACCGATCGCCGGGAGTTCAAGCCCGGTGGTATGTGGAAGCACACCATGATCGGGCCGGACGGCGTGCGCTACCCGAACGCGGCCAGGTATGAAGAGATCGTCGAGAAACAGCGCATCGTCTATACCAACGGCGGCGGCCGCGAGGGCGACAACAAGGGCGTGCACTTCCGCGCCGTCGTCACCTTCGTCGCCAAGGGTGACCAGACCGAGTTGACGCTGCGCAGCGTCTTCGACACGGCGGCCGACCGTGACCTGGTGGTGCGCGAGTACGGCGCTGTCGAGGGCGGCAAGCAGACACTGGCCCGGCTGGCAGCCCACGTCGCCGGTGACTTCGTGATCTCGCGCCTGGTGGACGCCCCGCGCGAGAAGGTGTGGGCATGCTGGGCCGAGCCGGCGCGCTTGGCGGCGTGGTTTGGCCCGAAAGGCTTCGAGACGCTCACCGCCAGGCTCGATTTCCGGCCGGGCGGCCTCTATCACTACGGCATGCGCGGCAACGGCGTCGAGATGTGGGGCAAGTGGACCTTCCAGGAAATCGACGCGCCCGCACGGCTGGTGTTCATCGATGCTTTTTCCGACAAGGACCAGGGCCTGGGCCGGCACCCGATGGCACCGACCTGGCCGGCGCAGATGATGACGACCGTGCTGCTGGCCGACTTCGGACCCAAGACCCTGATCACGATCCAGTGGTCGCCCTATGAGTCGAGCCCGTCCGAGCGCCAGACCTTCGCCGACGGCATGGCCAGCATGCACCAGGGCTGGAGCGGAACCTTCGAGCGGCTTGACGCCTACCTCATGGAGAGCCCATGAGTACGAAAAAGCCCGCTCTCGTTCCGACGCTTTACTTCAACGGTTTCATGGACTCCATGACCGTCCAGTAGCCCCGGGGGGACCGGGAGAAGAAGGAAACAAACTCGACCAGCCCGCCTTGAACGGACACGATCCGGAACATGCCCTGTTCCGGGATCGTCATGCAATCCTGCTTTTGAAGCAGCGCTTGCGCTTGGCTTTTCTCGCCCGCCGACAAATGGGCCTGCAATTCTTGCAAGAGGGCCTGGGATCGGCAAGCACTCAAAAACCCGGAGGGGACAGGCGTCACGATCATCTGCGGCGCCAAGACCGGGCTGGCGGGGGACAGGCCGGCGTTCACCGCACCCTGGGCCCACCCCGCTCCCCACCCCGCCATGCCAAGCCCCAGGAGCACAGAAACGGACAGGCCGGTACGCCGGAGGATGGGCTTCATGTTGGATTCCCTTTGCGCGTTCATGGGTGGATTTTTTTCAATCCATTTTTGCATTGTGACGTCAAATCAGATTTGAAGCGGGGCGCCCTAAAATGGCCGGGTGAACGCCGTCCTTACCCCCGCCCCTCGCCGCCCCATCCGTGAACTGCCCGACGAGCTGATCAGCCAGATCGCCGCTGGCGAAGTGGTGGAGCGCCCGGCCTCGGTGGTGCGCGAGCTGCTGGACAACGCGCTGGACGCCGGCGCGACACAGATCACGGTGCGGCTGCTGGCCGGCGGCGTGCGCCTGATTGCGGTGGAAGACAACGGTTTCGGCATCCTGCACGACGAACTGCCCATTGCCTTCAAGCGCCACGCCACCAGCAAGATCGCCAGCCTGCTCGACCTGGAGTCGGTCGGCACCATGGGCTTTCGCGGCGAGGCCTTGGCCGCCATCAATTCCATCGCCGACTGCGCCATCCTGTCGAGGGCGGACGGCCAAACCAGCGCCTGGTTGCTGGACGGCCGCAGCGGCGAGCTCAAACCCGTGGCACGCAGCACCGGCACCACGGTCGAGGTGAAGGAGTTGTTCTTCAGCACCCCGGCGCGGCGCAAGTTCCTCAAGACCGATGCCACCGAACTGGCGCACTGCATCGAGGCGGTGCGCCGCCATGCGCTGGTGCGGCCCGATGTCGGCTTTGCCATCTGGCATGAGGGCAAGCTGGTCGAGCAGTGGCGGGCCTGCAGCGGCGCGCAGGCGCTGGAGCAGCGCCTGGCCGACGTGCTGGGCGAGGATTTCATCACCCAGTCGGTGGCGGTGGACTATTTCCACAGCGTGGCGCCCAGCGGCGCCAGCCACAAAGTGCGGGTCTGGGGCCGGGCCGGCATCCCCGATGCGGCCCGCGCGCGCGCCGACCAGCAGTTCTGCTATGTGAACGGCCGCTTCGTGCGCGACAAGGTGCTCACCCACGCCGCGCGCAGCGCCTACGAGGACGTGCTGCACGGCCAGCGCCAGCCGGTCTATGCGCTGTATGTGGAGATCGACCCCACCCGGGTGGACGTCAACGTGCACCCGACCAAGATCGAGGTGCGCTTTCGCGACAGCCGCGAGGTGCACCAGGCCGTGCGCCATGCGGTGGAGAACGCGCTGGCCGCGCCGCGCGCGCTGGCCGCAGCCCAGGCAAACGATGCGCTGGGCCGCCCTCACCCCAGCCCTCTCCCGGAGGGAGAGGGAGCAGAGAGAGTCACCCCTGCCGTCTGGTCGCAGCCGGCCATGCGTTTCGACGAGCCAGCCGGCCACCGCGTGAGCGATATCTCGGCGCTGTGGCAGCCAAGGCCGGCATCCCCGCCTCCTCCCCCTCTCCCCCTGGGAGAGGGTTGGGGTGAGGGCACGCCCCCACAACACGCAGCGCAAGCGCACGGCACCTGGCCCCTGGGCCGCGCCCTGGCGCAACTGCAGGGCATCTACATCCTGGCCGAGAATGCGCAGGGCCTGGTGGTGGTGGACATGCACGCCGCGCACGAACGCATCGTCTATGAGCGGCTGAAGAACCAGCTTGACACGGCCGTGAGCCAGGGCAGCACGGCCGCCATGGCCAGCCAGCCGCTGCTCATTCCCGCCACCTTTGCCGCCACGCCGCAAGAGGTGGCCAGCGCCGAGGCGCACGCCGCCACGCTGCACACCCTGGGCCTGGAGATCACCCCCTTCTCGCCCAAGACCCTGGCCGTGCGCGCCGTGCCGGCCACGCTGGCCCAGGGCGATGCGGTGGAACTGGCGCGCAGCGTCTTGAATGAGCTCAGCGCACACGAAGCCAACACCGTGATCCAGCGCGCGCAGAACGAACTGCTGGCCACCATGGCCTGCCACGGCGCGGTGCGCGCCAACCGGCGCCTGACGCTGGATGAAATGAACGGCCTGCTGCGCCAGATGGAGCAGACCGAACGCTCCGACCAGTGCAACCACGGCCGCCCGACCTGGCGCCAGGTGTCGATCCGGGATCTGGATGCGCTGTTCATGCGGGGGCGCTGAGGGCTTCAAACCGGCACGCGTAACGCCCGGGCAAAAAAATCCCAACCTCAAGGGGTTGGGATTTGGGTGGATGGTGGAGCTGGGGGGATTTGAACCCCCGTCCGCAAGCCTTCTTCGAACAGTTCTACATGTGTAGCCGTCTGATTTGGATCTCGCTTCTTGCATCGCG
>Ga0210129_1000081_pt1 | contig 25572 bp, 26 predicted proteins | sample WestPond_Cattail_2_FD_185582 | JGI IMG/M metagenome (GOLD analysis project Ga0210129, IMG submission 185582) | Wetland microbial communities from the San Francisco Bay, California, USA, that impact long-term carbon sequestration -... | ecosystem: Environmental > Aquatic > Marine > Wetlands ... | reverse complement strand
CCCCGATGCGGCGCTGCGGTACGCCGATTTCCCTGGCCAGCCGGTATTGGGTGACGCCCAGCGGCTTGAGGAATTCTTCCAGCAGGATTTCGCCGGGGGTGGCGAGCGGGATTTGACGTTTGACCGATGGCTTGTGCATTGCTCAGCTTCGCTATGCAGCCTTCAGATCAAGCAAGGCTTCCGGATGCGCAATCGCAACACGAAGCAGCGTTTGCGCCGCGCCGGTGGGTTTGCGGCGGCCTTGCTCCCAGTCTTGCAGCGTGCGGGTAGACACGCCCATCAGGCTTGCCAGCTCAGATTGCGACATCCCCAGCCGGCTGCGTGCCTCGGCGATGGGCGACAGGGTCACCTGGGTTTTCCGGGCGCCCTTGCCCGCCTTCATCTGGCGGACGGAGTTCAGTAAATCCTTCTGGAACTGTTCCATTTCCTTATCCATGTTCTATGGCCTCTCTCAGTTGTTTCAAAAATGACACGGGCAGGTTGTCGAATTTGGCCTTCACATACACCATCAACAGCCAGATTTCACCGTGCTCCAGGCGATTGAAATAAATGACCCGCGCGCCGCCGCGTTTGCCCATGCCGGGGCGCGTCCATCGGACTTTACGGCACCCGCCGGAACCCGGGATGACATCGCCCGCATCCGGGTTGGCCGCCAGCCCGTCGATGAAGGCGACACGCTCGGCATCGGTCCAGACCTGGGCTGCCGCACGCACAAAAACGTCCGTTTCGATGACGGTGTACATTGGACAAGGATACGGCAGTGCCGTATTGTAGGCAATATCGCAAAATAATCGCCCCGGGCAGCAACCTCCGCGCTGCCAGCTACCCCCACGACACCCGCACAGATGAACGTCTCCACCGTCAAAACCTACCTGCCATGGGTCGTGGCCGTGGCCCTGTTCATGGAGCAGCTCGATACCACCATCGTCAACACGGCGGTGCCGGCGATGGCGGAGAGCCTGCAGGTGGCGCCGCTGAGCCTGAAGGCGGTGGTGACCAGCTACATCCTGAGCCTGGCCGTGTGTATTCCGGTCAGCGGCTGGATGGCAGACCGCTACGGCACGCGCCGCGTGTTCGGCATCGCGGTCGCCATCTTCACCTTGGCCTCGATCCTGTGCGGCCTGGCGCTGAACGCGCCGATGCTGGTCGCGGCGCGCGTTCTGCAGGGCGTGGGCGCGGCCATGATGATGCCGGTGGGCCGGCTGGCGATCATTCGAACCTTTGCCAAATCGGAACTGCTGCGGGCAATGAACTTCGTCATCATCCCGGCCTTGATCGGGCCCTTGCTCGGACCCACCGTCGGCGGCCTGATCGTGCACTGGCTGAGCTGGCGGGTCATCTTCTTCGTCAACGTGCCGGTGGGCCTGATGGCCCTGTGGCTGGCGCATCGCTACATGCCGGATTACCGGGGCGATACAGCGCGCCCGCTGGATGTCGTCGGCCTGGTCCTGTTCGGCAGCGGCACGGCGCTGCTGTCCTGGCTGCTGGAAATCTTCGGCGAGCATCAACTCGACACGGCCCCGGCGGCCGGGCTGCTGTCGCTCAGCCTCGGCCTGCTGGCCGCGTATGGCTGGCATGCCCGCGGGAAAGCTCACCCGCTGCTGCGCCTGGCGCTGTTCCGGGTGCGCACGTTTCGCGTGTCGGTGGTGGGCGGCTTCGTCACGCGCCTGGGGGTGGGCGGACTGCCGTTTCTGCTGCCGCTGCTCTACCAGCTCGGCCTGGGCATGCCCGCGTGGCAGTCGGGCCTGCTGATGATGCCGGTGGCGGCGGCGGCCATGGGCATGAAGTTCATCGCCTCGCGGGTGCTGGCGCGCTTCGGCTACCGACGGGTGCTGATCGTGAATACGGTGATGATCGGCATCGTGGTCTGCCTCTTCTCGCTGGTGACCCAGGCCACGCCGGTCGTGCTGATCGTGCTGCTGGGCCTGGCGCATGGCTTTTTCAATTCGCTGCAATACACCAGCATGAATTCGATGGCCTATGCCGACATCGACCCGCCCGATTCGAGCATGGCCAGCACCATCGCCAGCTCGCTGCAGCAGATGTCGATGAGCTTCGGGCTGGCCTGCGGGTCGCTGATCGCCGCCTGGTATCTGGGCGACCTGCCGCAGACCGACCGCGCGGCGGTGACGGGCGCGTTGCACCATGCCTTTCTGACGGTGGGTGGCCTGACCATCCTGTCGTCGCTGTCGTTCTGGTCGCTGCGCCCCGGGGATGGTGAAAGCGTCAGCCGGGGGATACGCCCGGTGACGGAATAGGCAACGCCCGGGAGCAAGACTCGATTCAGCATGGTGTGCGGGACGATGCCGTTGACGGGGGCTCTGGGTCAGACCCCGTTTCCGCCGATCCGTATCCATTTTCAGATTCGCAACAGCGTGCGGGCTTGCTGCAATTCCCAGAAAATTCACTAGAATAAAAATACGTATTTATCTGAAAGTAGACTTAAATGAGTGAGGCACACTTTCAGTGTATCCGCCTTAGGGAAGCCCTGAACAAGTCGTCACCCCGGCAAATACCCAAAGGGCACAAGAGCCGGGGTCCGGATACTTGATTTCACTGGATTCCGGCTCTTGTGCCCTTCTGGGTATTCGCCGGAATGACGGATATGGACTTGTTCAGGGCTTCCTTAGAATAGGCCGTTAGGCATTTATCCGTTCGTTACAAGGGACAAGACGATGACAAGCACATTTCAACCGATGGTCCGGCTTTCGCTTGCGCTTTTTCTCGCGGGCCTGGCGGCAGGCTGCGCGACCACGAGCGACCTCGAAACCGTGCAGAAGATGGTGGATGAACTCAAGGCCACCGCCACCCATGCGAGCAGCGTCGCCCAGGAGGCCAAGGCCAACGCCGGCGAAGCCAGAAATGCGGCCAATGCCGCGCTGGCTTCCAGCAACCAGGCCAAAGCCACCAGCAGCGAAGCGACCACGACGGCGAATCAGGCCGCGAAGACCGCCGGCGAAGCCAGAGATACGGCCAATGCCGCACTGTCTGACAGCAACCTGGCCAAGGCAGCCAGCAGCGAAGCGTTCTCGACTGCCCGCCAGGCTGAACAGACCGCGGCAGAAGCCCTGGTCAACAGCCAGGATGCCGCCCGTGCCGCCGCGCAGGCCAAGGTCAAGGCTTATGAAGCCTCGACCAAGGCGTCGAGCGCCAGTTTCACGGCCGACAGTCTGAAATCGAAGCAGGATGCCAGGGCCACGCCCGAATCCGGCACGGATGCGGCCGAACCGCCCAAGGGAGTTGTTCCGGCGAATCCATGAGAATCCATGAGATAGTGAGGCTCATCGGCAAAGCAGCCGGTGACATCCCTCGACATCAGCAACGCTTCGCCCATCCTGACAACACTGGCGCAAGGGTGGCGAACTTATCCGGACACAGGCTCGCGTCGACGCGTCCCACTATCCGTCAGTCAACCGCCGAACAGGCAAGGAGATCACATGAAACATGAATTATTTACCCGACGCGTCCTTCTGGCCGCATCGCTCGCAGCCTGCTTCAGCTTTCCGATGGGGCCGGCGATTGCAGCCGAAGAGCTCAATCCGGATGCGGATGCGATCCTGCGGTCCATGTCCAACTTCCTCGCAGGCACCAAGGCCTTCAGCGTGTCGGCGGACGTCAGCAACGAGGTCATCACGCTTGAAGGACAGAAATTGCAGATGAACAGCCGCGCGGCCCTGCTGCTCGATCGGCCGGCGCACTTCCATGTCACCCGGCAAGGCAAGTTTGCCGACGTGGCGCTGTTCTACGATGGGGCCAAGCTGACGCTGGAGGGCAAGACACTGAATGCCTATGTCCAGAAAGATGTGGCAGGCACCATCGACGACGCGATCCACGCGATCGAGCAGGGAACCGGTCTGAGCATGCCGGGAGCCGATCTGCTGCTGTCCGATCCCTATGCAGCACTCACCTCCGGGGTCACCAGCAGTGGCTATTACGGAAGGGCCTACGTGGGCGGCGTCGAATGCCATCACCTTGCATTCCGCACCCCCAAGGTCGACTGGCAGATGTGGGTGAAAGCAGGCGATGAGCCGCTGCCCATGAAGTACGTGATCACCACCAAGTGGATGACCGGGGCGCCGCAGTACAGCGTCCAGTTGAGCAACTGGAATACCAAACCGGTGATCGCCGCCGACCGGTTCACGTTTGTCGTCCCGAAGGGCGCGGAAAAGCTGGGGGCACTCCCGGTTGACGAGACCGGCGAGATCACGGTTGAGCAGGAGGGCAAATGATGAAGAAATCGATTATTGGATTGATGGCGCTGGGACTTGCGTTGGGCATCGGTGATTACCAGCCGGGAAGCGGCATTGAGGGCGTGTCACTGGTCAAGGAGGCCCATGCCATCGTCGGCAGGCCGCTGACGCCGGTGAGCGTGGCGGGCGTGGCCCGGCGCACCACGCGACGCACGATTTATGCGACTTCCGTTTACGTCGCCACGCTGCCGCCTGCCTGCACGGTCATCGTGATAGAGGGCACCACCTTGCAGCAGTGCGGGGGAACCTACTATCAGGCCTCGGGTAACCAGTACGTGATCGTCAACGTGACGAGCGAGTGACAACGACACGGTGGCGGGGTAGCGCTGGGCGTGCCATTGGTGCGCAGCGCCCGCCTCCACCGCCAGGATGCCCCGTCACGTAGCGCGATGTCGCCGGGATCGCCGGCGCGTTTCAGCATGGCATGGTGTGCGAAGCGATGCGCTGGCACGGGGCGGCGTTTTTCAACCCGCGTCAGACATTAAAGCGAGCCAGCTTCTCCGCCTGATCCACGCGTTCCCAGGTGAAATCCGGCTCGGCCCGGCCAAAATGCCCATACGCGGCGGTCTGCCGATAGATGGGGCGGCGCAGGTCGAGGCTTTCGATGATGCCGCGCGGGGTGAGCTTGAAGGTGCAGCGCACTCTGTCTTCCAGTTGTTCATCCGGCACGCTGCCGGTGCCGTAGGTGTCGATCAGCAGGGAAACCGGCTCTGCAACGCCGATGGCGTAGGCCAGCTGAACCATACAGCGTTTGGCATAGCCCGCCGCGACGAGATTCTTGGCGATGTAGCGCGCCATGTACGCCGCCGAGCGATCGACCTTGGTCGGATCCTTGCCTGAAAACGCGCCGCCGCCATGCGGGCAGGAGCCGCCATAGGTGTCGACGATGATCTTGCGGCCGGTGAGACCGGTGTCGCCGTTGGGGCCGCCGATCTCGAACGGACCAGCGGGATTGACCCACAGCCTGAAGGTCGGCGTGCGCAGCGCGAGCGGCACCAGCGGGTCGACGATTTCGCGCGCAACTTCCTGAGCGACCCAGGCTGGATCGAGGTCGCGCGCGATCTGGGTAGAGATGATCACGGTTTCGACGCCGGCCATTCGTTGCCCTTCGTAGGCAACGGTAACCTGGCTTTTGGCATCGGGACGCAGCCAGGGCAAGGCCCCGGATTTGCGCAGTTCGGCTTGCCGCTGCATCAGGCGATGCGCCAGCCAGATCGGGTAAGGCATGAGGTCCGGGGTTTCGTCGCAGGCATAACCGAACATCAGGCCCTGGTCGCCCGCGCCGATGTCGCCGCCAGCCAGCGTGATGCCCTTGTGAATCTGGATCGACTGGTGATTGAAGCGCACCTGCACTTCGCAGGTGTTCGGATCGATGCCGGTTTCGGCATCGCGATAGCCGATGTCGCGCAAGACCTGGCGGGCAATCGCTTCGGCACGGCCTTCAACCTCATCGAACAGTTCCTTGCGCACGGTTTTGAACTCGCCGGTGATCACCACCAGGTTATCGGCGACGAGGGTTTCGCAGGCGACCTTGGCCTCGGGCTCTTCGGCCAGAAACGCATCCAGGATGGCGTCGGAAATCTGATCGGCGATCTTGTCCGGATGGCCTTCGGCAACGGACTCGGAGGTAAACAAATGGCGGCGGGTATTCATGTGCGTTTCCTGGGGAGCGTGTTTACTAATTAAGTGTTTCGTGCGGTGAGGCGCCACAGCGATGTCACCTCGGCCGCACGTGCGGCGTGCAGCGGATCGGTGTCGTCCGCGGCGCGGGGATGCGTGGGTTTGGTGTCCATCCGCGCCACAACGTTCAGTCCGGCGGCGTCGAAAGCGGCGAGCAACCACGCCCGGGTACGCAACCCCAGATGCTCGGCCAGATCCGACAGGATCAGCCAGCCTTCGCCGCCCGGTTCCAGATGCGCCGCCAGCCCGTTCAAAAAGCCCTTGAGCATGCGACTGTCCGGATCGTAGATCGCGTGTTCGAGCGGCGAATTGGCGCGCGCGGGTAACCAGGGCGGGTTGCAGACGACGAGGGGCGCGCGCCCGGGCGGGAACAGATCGGCCTCGACGATTTCCACCCGCCCTGCGAGTCCAAGCCGGGCGATATTCTGGCGCGCACAGGCCAATGCACGCGGGTCCTGGTCGGTGGCGATGACGTGATTGACCCCCCTGCGCGCAAGCAATGCAGCCAGCACGCCGGTCCCGGCACCGATGTCGAAGGCCAGCGCTGTTGACGGCAGCGGCGCCTCCGCCACCAACTGCACATACTCGCCACGCACCGGCGAAAACACGCCGTAGTGCGGGTGAATGCGCACGCCCAGCGCCGGGATGTCCACGCCGGATTTGCGCCATTCGTGGGCACCGATCACGCCGAGCAATTCACGCAGCGAGACCACCGATGGCACCTCGCCTGCACCATAGGCTTCGGCACAGGCTTGTTTCACATCCGGCGCGCGGCGCAAGGGAATGCTGAAATCGGCCTCCAGCGGCAGCAGCAGCATCCCCAGGGTGCGGGCTCGCTGCGACTGGTACTGGCGATGAAAGTTGAAGGCTTCGGTCGGCGACGCAGCGGGCTTGCGCGGTTTGCGGTCGATGCGGCGCGCCATGGCCTGCAGCAACTGGCGCGCATTCTGAAAGTCGCCCCGCCACAGCAGCGCGGTGCCTTCGCTGGCCTGGCGATAGGCCGCATCGGCGGTAATGGTGTCATCTACGACCGTCACGCGCCTGGGCGGCGGTGCCCCGTTCTCCGAGCGCCAGCGGGCAGAGCGGCTCTCGCCGGCTTCAGTCCAGTTCACCGCAGCATGCTTGGTGTCAGGCTGAAGCGTCATCACAGCTTGGCGCTGCGCCCCCCGTCCACCGCCAGAATCTGCCCCGTCACGTAGTGCGTGTCCATGGCGAAGAAGCGCACCGCCAGCGCGATGTCGCTGGGATCGCCGGCGCGTTTCAGCATGGTGTGCGAGACGATGCGCTGGCGCGAGACCTCGTCGAAATTCGAGTCGCCCTCGGGCCACATGATCGGTCCCGGCGCGATGCCGTTGACGCGCACTTCGGGCGCGAGTTCGCGCGCCAGGGATTTGGTAAGCCCCACCAGACCAGCTTTGGCGACGGAATAGACGACGTAGTTCTTCATTGGCCGCTCGGCATGGATGTCGGTGATGTTGATGATGCAGCCGCGGCGTTTTCTGAGTTCGTGTGCGGCGGCCTGCGACAGGAACATGGGCGCCTTGAGGTTGCTGCCCATGAGGTCGGCCCAGTCCTTTTCGGCAATGGTGCCGACCGGGGTCGGGTAGAAGCTCGAGGCGTTGTTGAGCAGCACATCGAGGCCGCCGAAAGTGGTAACGGTCTGGTGAACCAGACTCGGCAGACCGCTGGTGTCGTGCAGGTCAGCCTGGATCAGCGCCACCGAATCGGGGCGGATGGCGTTAAGTTCATCCTGCAGCGCACGCGCCTCGGTGACCGAGCTGCGGTAATGGATCATCAGGTTGGCACCGGCTGCGTGCAGCAGGCGCGCCGACGCTGCGCCCACACGCTTGGCCCCACCAGTAATCAATACCACTTTGCCATGCATCGGGATTCGCCCTTATAGTCCTCGGATTCCGCATTATCCATTAACCCGCCACATGCTGCCCGTCCCTTCCCCCGATGCGCTTGCGCACAGCCAACGCGTGGCCGCTCATCTGCGGTCGCTGATCGAGGAGGCGGGCGGCTGGATTCCGTTTTCGCGCTACATGGAAGCGACTCTCTACGCACCCGGCCTCGGCTACTACGCCGCCGGGGCGACGAAATTCGGCGCGGCGGGCGACTTCGTCACCGCACCCGAATTGACCCCGCTGTTCGGCCGCGCCCTGGCGCACGCGATCGCACCGGTGCTGGCGGAGCCCCCTGGAGGGGACAAGGCCGGCGGCGAGGTGCTGGAACTGGGCGCCGGCAGCGGACGGCTGGCGGCGGACGTGCTGGGCGAACTGGAGCGGCTCGGCACGTTGCCGACGCGTTATTGCATCCTGGAAGTGAGTGCCGATCTGCGTGAACGCCAGCAGGAAATTCTTGCGCGCGAGTTGCCGCAACTCGCCAACCGGGTGCAGTGGCTGGATACGCTGCCTGAACAACTCAATGGCGTGGTCTTCGGCAACGAGGTGCTCGACGCGCTGCCGGTGGAACTGGTGCACTGGACGGAGGAGGGGCCGCTCGTGCGCGGCGTGGTTGTGGAAGGCGACGCCTTCGCGTGGCAGGACCGCCCCATCGCCGATCCCGTGCTGAGTGCCCGCGCAAACGCATTGAACCTGACGCCGGGGTATCTCACCGAAATCAATCTGGCGGCCGACGCGCTGATCAGCGCGCTCGCGCAGTCGCTCGGCAGCGGCCTGATCCTGATGATCGACTACGGTTTTGTTGCCGCCGAGTACTACCACCCGCAACGCCACATGGGCACGCTGCGCGCGCATGTCCGCCACCATGCGCTGGACGACCCCTTCTATCTGCCGGGATTGTGCGACCTCACCGCGCACGTCGATTTCAGTGCGGTGGCGCGGGCCGGGAGGGATGCGGGACTGGAGCTCGCGGGCTACACCAGCCAGGCGAGCTTTCTGTTGGGAAGCGGACTCACCGAGCTGCTGATGCAGACGCCACCTGCCGATGCGGCCGCCTACCTGCCGCAGGCGAATGCAGTGCAGCGGCTGGTATCGCCGGCCGAGATGGGCGAGCTGTTCAAGGTGATCGGTTTGAGCAAGAACGGCATCGCGCCGCTTGCCGGCTTTGCGCGCGGCGATCGCCGACACGCTTTATAAAATCAAACCAGCGGCAGCTGCACGTCCTCTTCCGGCGGCAGGCGCGTGACGCGCACCGCGTGCAGGCGGCGGCTGTCGGCGCGCAAAACGCTGAACTGGAAGCCGTCGAACTTCACCGACTCGCCGCGCTTCGGCAGGTGGCCGAAGCGCGAGACGACGAGGCCGCCGACGGTGTCGAATTCCTCATCGGAGAACTGTGCGCCGAGGGTCTGGTTGAAATCCTCGATTTCGGTGCCGGCTTTGACGCGAAACACGCCTTCATGCTCACGGATGATGTTGTCCTCGGTCTCATCGAAGTCGTATTCGTCCTCGATGTCGCCGACGATCTGTTCAAGCACGTCCTCGATGGTGACGATCCCCGCGACGCCGCCGTATTCGTTGACGACGATGGCGATATGGTTGCGGTTGGAACGGAATTCCTTCAGCAGCACGTTGAGCCGCTTCGATTCCGGAATGAACACGGCAGGGCGCAGCATGCCGCGGATGTCTTCGTCGGCTTCGGCGTAGTGCCGCAGCAGGTCCTTCGCCAGCAGGATGCCGATGACATCGTCCTTGTCCTTGTCGACGACCGGAAAGCGCGAGTGCGCGGTTTCGATCACGTAGGGGATGAACTTCTCGGGGGCGTCGTTGATGTCGATGACGTCCATCTGCGCACGCGGGATCATGATCTCGCCGACGCGCATCTCGGACACCTGCAGCACGCCCTCGATCATCGCCAGGGCGTCGGCATCCATCAGACTGTTTTCGTAGGCGCCGTGCAGCAGTTCGATCAACTGCTCACGGTCTTCGGGTTCGCGCATCAGCCAGTGGGAGATGCGCTCAAGCAAGCTCGGCTTGTAACTACTGTCGGACTCCATGTGCGTCAGGAAGAGTAAGGATTGGGGATACGGAACCGTTTCAGTATAACGGCTTCGCGCGTTTCCATGATGCCAGCCTCGCGAGCATCGATGTGATCGTAGCCCTGCAGGTGCAGCACGCCATGGACGGTCATGTGGGCGTAATGATGCGGCAAGGGCTTGCCCTGCTCGCGCGCCTCGCGTTCGACCACCCCGGCACAGATCACCACGTCGCCGCCCAGCACGCCGGGCGAGATTTCGCCGTATTCGAAGGTCAGCACGTTGGGCACGTAGTCCTTGCGACGGTAGTCGTGGTTGAGCGCCCGCGCTTCGTCGGCGTCGACGACGCGCACGGTGATCTCGGCCGGGTGTTCCAGCGCGGCGGCGACCCAGCGGCGGATTTGCGCGCGAGTGGGCAGCGCGTCCGCCTCGCTGGCGAACTGCACCGACAAGCTGAATTCAGGGCTCACTTGTCCGTTTCCGCGCGGCGCGCGGCGTAGGCATCGACGATGCGACCGACCAGCGGATGGCGCACCACGTCTTCCGACTGGAAGTGGGTGAAGGCCAGTCCGCGCACGCCGGCCAGCACCTCGGCCGCATCCATCAGGCCGGACTTCACGTGCTTGGGCAGGTCGATCTGGGTCGGGTCGCCGGTCACCACGGCGCGCGCGCCAAAACCAATTCGCGTCAGGAACATCTGCATCTGCTCCGGCGTGGTGTTCTGCGCCTCGTCGAGGATGATGAAGGCGTGGTTCAGCGTGCGCCCGCGCATGAAGGCGAGCGGCGCCACTTCGATGGCGTGACGCTCGATCAGCCGCGTCACCTTGTCGAAGCCCATCAGGTCGTACAGCGCGTCGTACAGCGGGCGCAGATAGGGATCAACTTTCTGCGTCAGGTCGCCCGGCAGGAAGCCGAGCCGCTCGCCGGCTTCCACCGCCGGCCGTGTCAGCACCAGGCGCTTGACCTGCTCGCGCTCCAGCGCGTCGACCGCGCACGCCACCGCCAGATAGGTCTTGCCGGTGCCGGCCGGGCCGATGCCGAAAGTGATGTCGTGGCTGCGGATCTGCTCGATGTACTCACCCTGGCGCGGGGTGCGCGCGCGCAGGTCGGCGCGACGGGTGCGCAGCGCCGGGCCTTCCTCGTCGGCACGACCACGCGTGAGTTCGACCAGGCCGAGCTGGATGTCGTCGAGACTCAGTTCGTCGTGGGCGCGGTTGTAGAAATGCTCGATCGCCTGGCCGGCCTTTTCGGCCTGCGCGGCATCGCCGCTGAAGCGGAAACTGGCCCCGCGACGGCCGATGGTGACGTCGAACGCCGCCTCGATCTGGCGCAGGTTCTCGTCTATCGGGCCGCACAGGTTGGCCAGCCGCCGGTTGTCTTCCGGGGCCAGCCGCAGTTCAACGATGTCGGTTTTCAAGCGGGGGCACTCTCGAGGGTGACGACTTCGCCGCGCAAGCTGTGCGGCAGGGCCTGGGTGATGGTGACGTCGACAAACTGGCCGATCAGGCGCGGCTGGCCGGCAAAGTTGACGATGCGGTTGTTGTCGGTACGGCCGGCGAGCTCTGCGGCATTCTTGCGGGCGTTGCCTTCGACCAGCACGCGCTGCACGGTGCCGACCATGGCGCGGTTGACCCCCTGCGCCTGCGCCTCGATCTGTGCCTGCAGTTTCATCAGCCGCTGCGTCTTCAGTTCGGCGGAGACGTCGTCCGGGTAGTCCGATGCAGGCGTGCCGGGACGCTTGCTGTAGATGAACGAGAAGCTGGCGTCGAAGTCGAGTTCCTGGATGAGCTTCATGGTCGCCTCGAAATCGGCCTCGGTTTCACCGGGGAATCCGACGATGAAATCCGACGACAGGCACAGGTCGGGGCGCTGTTCGCGCAATTTTCTGACAATCGACTTGAATTCGAGCACGGTGTAGCCGCGCTTCATCGCCGCGAGGATGCGGTCGGAACCGGACTGCACCGGCAGGTGCAGGTGCGACACCAGCTTGGGCAGCCTGCCGTAGCACTCGATCAGGCGTGCCGTCATTTCGCGCGGGTGGCTGGTAGTGTAGCGGATGCGTTCGATGCCGGGAATCTCGTGCACCATCTCCAGCAGAAAGGCGAAGTCGGCGCTGCCGCCCTCGTGCAGCGCACCCTGATAGGCGTTGACGTTCTGCCCCAAGAGCGTGACTTCCTTCACCCCAAGTTCCGCCAGCCTCGCCACTTCGGCAATGACATCGTCGAATGGCCGCGAGACTTCCTCGCCCCGCGTGTAGGGTACGACGCAGAAGGTGCAGTATTTGGAGCAGCCTTCCATGATCGAAACGAAGGCCGACGCACCTTCGACCCGCACCGGCGGCAGGTGGTCGAACTTCTCGATTTCGGGGAAGCTGATGTCCACCTGGGCGCGGCCGGTCGCGCGCTTTTTCGCGATCAGCTCGGGCAGGCGGTGCAGGGTCTGCGGGCCGAACACCACGTCGACGAAAGGCGCACGGGCGACGATCGCCGCGCCTTCCTGGCTGGCGACACAGCCGCCGACGCCAATGATGAGATTGGGATTGAGCTGCTTGAGATGGCGCACCCGGCCCAGATCATGAAATACCTTTTCCTGCGCCTTTTCGCGCACCGAGCAGGTGTTGAACAGGATGACGTCGGCGTCTTCCGGCGTGTCCGTAGGCGTCAGGCCTTCGGATGCGTTAAGCACGTCGGCCATCTTGTCCGAGTCGTACTCGTTCATCTGACAGCCGAAAGTTTTGATGTAGATCTTCTTCATGGGGCGCCGGGACAGTGAATAAACTGGGGGCTGGGATTTCGCCGCGCGCAGCTTTTGATTCACCGCGGCGCGAAAGGGAATTTGGTGGTGATGAGTGGACTTGAACCACCGACCCCCGGATTATGAATCCGATGCTCTAACCGACTGAGCTACATCACCCTGGGACTGCTCTCGGCAGACGACCGCCGAAAAGGCGCGCATTTTAGCTGACGCGGGGCAGTGCTGTCAAAGCAGCCTGCAAGCGGACACGCGGGGATGGCGAACCCGGCGGCAGAATTTACTGCGGCCGCAGCCTGGCCAGTTCGTCGAGCAGGCTGATCAGCAATTCACGCCCCAGCGGTCCCATTCCGGCGACCAGTTGATCGGTGTCGCGCTCGCCGTTGACCAGACGGCGCATGCGTCCGCCCAGCAGCGCCATGTCGCCACCCGCTTTCATCATCTGCTCGGCCATGTTGGCGAGTACTGACATCGCCTGGGCGTCGCCGCGCGCCGACGCGTCGATCAGCGCAGCGAGTCCCGGTGCGGCACTGCTGCCGTCCGGCTGGGCATTCGGCGGCGGCAGCGTGGCAGGGTTGTCGAAACCGCGCAGGATGGCGTCAAGCAGGATGCTGTCTTCCTCGTCCAGACCCAGCTTGATCGACGGGTCGCGGCGACCGTTGATCACATGACGCAGCGCGCCGACCAGCCGCGCCCAGCCGGCCTGCTCGGCGGCATCGAGCTGCTTCATCAGGTCGGGCAGCTGGCTGCGGTCGCGCAAGGCGTTGACGACGGTGTGGATGAAGGACGCGTGGACACGCAGGACTTGGTCGACAGCGGAGGGGAGTTGGGCCATTGAGGTCAGGGGTCAGGGGTCGGGTCAGGCAAATTGTCGGGCGCGCTGGCCAAGTTGGCAACTGTTGGCCGGATCGGCACGTTCCCGATTTGCCAGTGCGCATTTGCCCACGCCAATAGCTCGGTGGGCCGGCCCTTTGCAAGTTCCGATGGGGCAGGGTGGCCGAGCGTGGCAAGGGCTTGCGCCAGCACCTCAGCCTGCCCGCTAGTGGGCAAGGCAGGGGCCAGCGTCTGCTTGGACAGCTTCTGCCCGGCGGCGTTGGTGACCAGCGGCACGTGAGCGTAGACCGGTCTCGCCAGCCCGAGCAGGCTTTGCAGGAATATCTGGCGCGGGGTGTTCCACAGCAGGTCGGCGCCGCGCACGACATGGGTGATGCCCTGGAAGGCGTCGTCCACCACCACCGCCAGCTGGTAGGCGAACAGGCCGTCGGCGCGCTTGACGATGAAGTCGCCAACCTCCTGGGCCAGATTCTGCTCAAGGATGCCGTGGATGCGGTCGCGAAAGCGGGTGCTCACATCCGGCACCCGCACCCGCCAGGAACGCGCAGTCGCGCCGGCGGGCAATCCGATCCGGCAGGTGCCGGGGTAAATGGTTTCCCCTTCATGATTGCGCGGCGCCTCGGCGAGCTGGCTGCGGGTGCAGGCGCAGAGGTAGGCCGCGCCGCTTTCCTTCAACGCATCCAGCGCCGCCGCATAGGCTTCGTCGCGCTGCGACTGATGGAGCACTGCGCCGTCCCAGTGCAGCCCATAGGCGTCCAGCTGGTGCAGGATGGTGTCCGCCGCGCCGGGTTCGCAGCGAGGTCGGTCGAGGTCTTCCATGCGCACCAGCCAGCGGCCGCCTGCCGCGCGGGCGTCGAGAAAACTGGCTACGGCGGCGACCAGCGAGCCGAAATGCAGCGGGCCGGTGGGGGACGGTGCGAAGCGCCCGATGGTGGTCGGGGCGTCACTCAAGCGGCGCGGGTAAGCATCAGTTGCGCCGGCACCGGCGCCGGGAAGCCGGCTGCGGCGAGCGCTTCGCGGATCATGCGGTTGCCGTCGAAATACACCTGCCAGTAATGATCGGTGTGGCAGAACGGACGCACCGCCAGTACCGGGCCGACCAGATTGAATTCGAGGATTTCGACTTCGACCGCGGGTTCGGCCACCACGTTGGAAATGGTCTGCAATTTTTCACGCAGCAACTGCATGGCGGCGACGTGGTCGGCGTTGCCCGCAAGCTGGCATTTGAGCTCGACCCGGCGGAACGGATTGGCGCTGAAATTCTGGATGGTGTCACCGAAAATCTTGCTGTTGCCGACGATGGAAAACACGTTGTCTGGAGTGTTGATCGCGGTGGCGAACAGGCCGATTTCCTTGACCGTGCCGGTGAGCCCACCCGCGCTGATGAAATCGCCCACCTTGAACGGTTTCAGCACGATGAGAAAGGCGCCTGCGGCGAAGTTGGACAGCAGCCCGCCCCACGCCGCACCGATGGCGATGCCGATGCCGGCGACCAAGGCGGCGAACGTCGTCGTCTGCACCCCGAAGTAGCCGAGGATGGCGACCACCAGGACGATGTTGAGGGTGACCGCGAGGAAGCTGCCGATGTAGCGCATCAGCGTGGGGTCGACCTGCTGTTTCTCCAGCACCCGCTGCAGCATCCGTCCCGCCAGCCCGATCAGCCAGCGGCCGATGATCCAGAAGACGATCGCGGCAAGGATCTTAAGCCCAGCCTCGGTGGCATAGGCGGCGGCGATGTCGGTGTATTGCTGAATGTCCTGGTTCATATTGGTCTCCCTGAATTCGAATCATGCCATCACGAAACAGCAGCGACAGCATAATCCCGCACGCGGCCAGTTGGCGAGGCCAGCGCGGGGTAAAGCTGGAGGATTTCACATTGCATTTTCATTTCGCTCCAGCCATCGACATAGGGTTTGCCGACCGCGCCGAACGCCCGGTGTGCCGCGATCGGCCGGGAGCGGCGTCAGCATCGGGGCAAAGCCTTGTGACATCGGCACCTGAGATGCGGCAGACCGAGCGCCATCGCCTCCAGCAGTATCAGGCCTTGCGTTTCGGTTTTGAGGCGAAACGATAACCTCGGCCGTACAGCAGCAGACGGGCAATTCAGGTCTGGATCTGCGTTTGGATTGGGATCGACATGCCTTTAATGCGCGGAAAATACGCATTGGAAACCATCAGAATACGCACGGCAGACTCCGCCCTGGGAAAAGTCCGTGGTATGGCATGGCGGTAACAGGATGATGACGCGCCGCGTACAACCCCTAGAGGTCGATGCCGCGCTGCGCCTTGACCCCGGCGCGGAATGCATGTTTGTCGTCGGCGATGACCGACACCGTGTCGGCCAGTTCGACCAGCGCGTCCGACGCGCCGCGTCCGGTGACGATCACATGCTGCATCGGCGGGCGCCTGGCCAGCGCATCCAGCACGTCGTCGGCATCGAGATATCCGTAGCTCAGCAGATAGGTCAGCTCGTCCAGCACCACCAGCTGGTACGCCGGGTCCGCCAGCATCGCCCGCGCCACCACCCAGCCGCGCTGTGCGGTGGCGATGTCCTGCTCGCGGTTTTGCGTATCCCAGGTGAAGCCGTCTCCCAGCACATGCCATTCCACTCCCGGCTGCTTGCCGAGAAAGGCTTCCTCGCCGGTGTCGGTGCGGCTCTTGATGAACTGGCAGACGCCGACTTTCATGCCGTGGCCGAGCGCGCGTGCCACCGTGCCGAAGGCCGACGTGCTCTTGCCCTTGCCGTTGCCGGTGATGACGATGAGCAGCCCGCGCTCGTCGGTGGCAGCGGCAATCGCGGCGTCGATCAGCGCTTTTTTCCGCGCCATGCGGGCGGCGTGGCGAAGGCTGCGGTCGGACGCGTCCGCCCCGGTACTCATGCTGTTCTCCTTTCAAGCTGTGCGACAAGCGTAGACATGCAAGGGGTCTCCAGATTCGGGGCCAGGCGGACCAGCCAGGCGAGGTCATTGGCCTGGCCATTATCGCCCCCCGTGCTGTTTAGTTGAATGCGTATTCCACGCTCACCCAGCCGTTGCGACCCGGCAGGGGATAGGCGGCAAAGCGGTCGTCAACGTAGGTGCTGTGTACAGCGTAAGTGTAATAGGCCTGGTCGAACACATTGTTGAGCGCAGCCGACAACTGCCAGTTGCCGATCTGCCGCATCAGCTTGAGGTCAACCAGCGTATAGGCTGGGATCTTCTGGCTGAAGCTGTTGGTCTCATCGTTGTCCATGAGCTGGCTGCCGACATAACTGGCGTCAGCGGTAAGCCGGGTCTGCGCGTCGATATGCCACACCGCACCCAGCGACAGCTTGTTGCGCGGGACGAGGGGGACGTCCTTGCCGTCGAGGGCAATGCCATTCAGGGTGCCGCCGGTGAATTTTGCGTAAGCCAGCGTATAGGCTGCGCTCAGATCCACCTCACGCAGGCGGCGATGGGCTTCGAACTCCAGTCCGTAGCGCGCGAGCGGCGGCAGGTTGGTGCTGCCGATTCCGGCACTGTAGGCATCCAGATGGATTTCGTCCTCCACCCGCATGTAATACACGGCGGTTCGCAGCCGGTTGGCGCCGCTGCCCCATTCCCAGCCGGCCTGGGCATCCTGCGAGGTCTGTGGTTTGAGAAACTGGAATTCGCGCTCAAACGCCGGCGAGTATTCATAGATTTCATCCACGGTGGCGAAGCGGAAGCTGCGCGCCAGGCGTGCGAAGAGTGCGTGTTGCGCGTCGAGACGATGATGCATTCCGAGTTCCCAGGCGTATTGCCGTTCGTTCTGGCTGCCTGGCATCGCACCGCTGCCGTAAAAGGCGCCGGGAGCCGTCGGATCGTATTGATCCTGTGCGCTGAGGTCGAACCATTCATAGCGGCCGCCCACGGTCATCCGCGTGTCCGGATTCAGCTGCATCTCATCCCGGACATACAGCGCGGCCGTGTTCTGGTTGGCAGTGACGCGGTTGATCGGGGCGTCGATATTGGCCTGGGCATTCGAGGTGCGCAGCCGGTAGTCCCACCACTGGAAGTCGGCACCGAGCACCAGGCCGTGCGTGATGCCGCCCGCTGCGAAAGGCAGCCGGGCGCGCGGCGAGAAGCTCCACACGTCGAGATCGGCGTCGCGGTAGTCGGGGAAGCCGCCAAAATCGAAATAGGACTGTTGCCCCTTGTTGCGGTAGTCCAGATCGAACACGGCCTCGCTGCCCCCGAACGCGAAGCGGCCATTCAGTCCACCCTGATAGCCCTCGCTGTTTGCCCAGTCGAGCGGGGTGTTGGTCCCTTCCGGATCGGTCGCAAGCTGGTTGAGGCCAATGCTGGGCTGGACCAGACGTGCGCCGGGCAGGCGCACGTCCTGCGAGTTGCCGCCGAACTTGAAGACCAGCTCGCCCAGATCGTGTTGCCAGCGCGCATCGCCATACAGGCTGCTCTGCCTGCTCGCGTTGTTGTCGCGCCAGCCGTCGGAACGGTACTGGTCGGCGCTGATCCGGATTCCGGCGGCCTCGCCGGACAACGTGCCGCCGAGCTGGTAATCCTGGGTATCGAAACTGCCGAGGCGCGCGCTGGCGGTCAGCTGATTCGGCTGGGCAAGCGGGGAACGGGTGATGATGTTGACGACGCCGGCCACCGCGCCCGAACCATGCAGCACGCTGGAACCGCCCCGCACGATTTCGATGTGGTCGATGGCGGAGAGCGGGATCGCCGACCAGTCGATGCCAGACAGGTCGATATCGTTCAGCTGTCTGCCATCCAGCAGGATCAGCGTGTTCTGCCCGGCGGCAGCGCCGAAGCCCCGCAGGTCGATCGTGCTGGCGACGGCATTGTTTCCGAACAGGTCGCGCATGCCCACGCCGGCCTGTTCGCCCAGAATCTCGGGAAGGGTCGTCAATGGGTCGTTCTCGATGTCCTGCCGGGTGATCACCGACGTATTGGCTACCTGACCTGACAGTGCCTGAGGAAACCGCGAGGGTGTGACGACGATGGTTTCACCGGTGAACTCCGGCAGGGCTTGCGCGTGCGCTGAGGCAACGAAGACCGCCCCCAGGGCGAGCGCGACTGTGGTTTGACGCATGATAAAGTCCGGTTGGCGCCCGCTTCCCCGCAGGCGCGTTACTCGATCCTCTGCCTGACTCTCGTCGGGCCGGGTCCAGGCCGGTATCCGGGCTCGCGCACGAAGTGCATCGCCTTCCCGGGTGAACCCAGTGGCGTGTGTGATGCACCGTTTAACGCTTACCGTTGCGGGGGCAGCACAGGCATGGCTGCAAGAGCAGCGCACCTGTTTCCCGTTTAACCTGCATGTGCTGAAATCCACGCAGGCACCTGAAGACGCGGATTATACTCAAACACGAAAGTGCTTATGCGCGCGCGCAGTACGATTGACCGCCCGCAGATCGCCCCCTATAGTCCCGCCATGCACGCAGAACTCGATACTCTCGAAGCCAAGATCCGCCAGGTGGCCGAACTTTGCCACACGCTGCGGCGGGAAAATGTCACCCTGCGCCAGCAGCTGCTGAGTGCACAACAGGACAACAAGCAGCTGACGACCCGGCTCGACGCCGCCAAGACGCGTCTGCAGGCGCTGCTCGAAACCTTGCCGGAGGATGCGTGATGGCCGGCCCGCGCTCGATCGAAATCAATATTCTGGGGCGTTCCTACAAGGTAGCGTGCTCACGCGAGGAGGAATCGGCGCTTATTGCAGCAGCCGACTATCTCGATGAAAAAATGCGGGGGATTCGCGACAGCAGCAAGGTCATCGGCGCTGAGCGCATCGCCATCATGGCCGGGCTCAACCTGGCGCATGACTTGCTGACCCACGGCGGCGGCCTGGTCAAGGAAGCGCGCACCCGGCTGACGCATTGCAACACCCTGCTCGATTCAGTGCTGGAAGAGCAGGACAAACTCTTCTAAACTGGCGCTGCTCCCTGCGGTGTTCGAGGCTGGTTGCAATTCTCTGAACCAATGCATACGTGCAAGGCTGCGGTCTATTCCGATGCGGGTGTGCGCGTGACACGTCTCATGTGCCCAAAGCGTCTTTGAACGCGGCCGTCTTGAACCCAGGTTCAAGAGTCCGCAATCAGTCACGGCACAGGCGGGGAGCCTTATTCCGATTCGCATTCAAACCGATGCTTTGTCTACCGCACCGGGCCCGCAAAGGGAGGTCCGTGGTTGTAAGGATGCCAAAGCGTCAATACCCACTCTCTGCCGTGCTTCAACATTGTCTGCGGCTTGTCTTCGCGTCCCGATTCCAATGCGAATCGAAATTTAACCTTCATGGACAAATACACCCTAAGGCGTCAACTTAAAGCTGTGCGCAACGCGCTCAAGCCGGCCGTGCGTCACAAGGCCGCGCGCGCCTCTCTGCGGCTGGCATTGCGCCATGGGCTTTTGCTGCGTGCGCAACGCATCGGCTTTTATATGCCGAAGGGCGGTGAGTTCGATTCGCACCCGCTGCTCAACCAGGCCTTGTGGATGCAGCGTGAATGCTACCTGCCGCTATTGCCTCGTCGTGGGCGGGTCCTGCGTTTTGGGCGAATGGGCCGAAACACGCGCATGACAACGAACCGATACGGTATTGCCGAACCCGTGGATGCCAGGCCTTTACGCGCGCGCCAGCTGGATCTGCTGCTGATGCCGCTGGTGGGATTCGATCACCAGGGATACCGGTTGGGAATGGGAGGGGGCTATTACGATGCGACGCTGGCATTCATGCACCATCGGCGTCTGTGGAGAAAACCCCGCCTGGTGGGGGTTGCCTACGAATGTCAGCGGGTTGAAATGCTGCCGCATGACCCATGGGACATGCCGCTCGACGCAGTGCTGACCGAGCGTCAGTTTTATCGCTTTACCTCAAACACCTAATACCGCAGAGGCGGTTTCCAGGCGTATGTTGTCATCGGAGGTTTGTCGCCGCTTTTTTGGGTATCGGACGAGGCCGGCATCGGCAGCCGCATCCAGTTCAGGTAGGTTTTGGGGTCAAACCAGGCCTGCATGGGCTGAATCATGCGGCCATCCGCAGTGACTGTCATCCATTGCATCGGGGTAGATGGATTCATGATGGCCAGCGCGTGCATGTAGAAGCGCGGATTGCTCATCGCCTGCATCCAGCGTTGCGGCTTTTTCGGGTCGAGCATGCGCGTCAGGATGGCCTGCTGAAACTGCGGGTCGATCGATGAGTAAAACCAGTCGGCCAGCATCTCGGGCGTGGCCATCTGTGAAAGATTTTGGGGAACGCCGGGTGCTCCGGCCCGTTCCATCGCCTTCAACCAGATTTCAGGATTGGCGCTCATCATCATGGCGGCCACCAGAAATTCCGGATCGGACATGGCATCGGCCAAGTCCAGCGCCTGTTGCGGGTAACGCACCAGGCTGACGTTGTTGCGCAAATCCAGCAGTCGTTCAAAGCGTGTCGCCTGTGAAACAGGGGCGTCGACAGGGCTACCCGCCCAGGCTGAGGCCGCACTACACACGAACAGGCAAGCGGAGAACATCAAGCGCAGCATGATTTCACCCTAGCGAATTACAGTTCTGGTTGCCAAGCAAATCCAGAATCCGAAAACACAGAAACCCCCGGCGTGTCGCCGGGGGTTTTATTGTGCATCACAAAACGATGCAATGCCGATATTACTTGGCGGCGGGTGCAGCAGCCGGAGCCGGAGCGGCAGCAGGAGCCATCATGCCCATCGGTGCAACCATGAAGGTCATGGGATTGAAGCCTTGGGCTGCGTTGGAGTAGGTGGCGGGGTTAACCATGCCGCCGACCATCGGGCCGTAGGTCTGGGGGTTGGCAACAGCGCCCATCCAGTTGGTGTACATGCTGGGGTTCATCGGGGCCATCATGGCGTTCATGGCCTGGGGGCTCATGGGGGCCATCATCCAGTTAGCGTACATGCCGGGATTCAGCGTTTGCATGCCGGTGGCCAGGAGACGGGGATCCATCGGGGCCATCATCCACTTCATGTAGAGGTTGGGGTTGATGAACGGAGCCATGGCAGCCGTGTAGAAGTTGGGGTCCATCATGGCGGCCATCCACTTCATGGAAACTGCGGGATCCATGAACTGCATGTAGTTCTGGTACGCGGCGGGCGACATCATGCCGGTCATCATGTTGAGGCTGGTAGCGGGGTTCATCATGGCGTTGGTCATGGCGATCGAAGTCGCGGGATCAACCATGGCGTTCATCCAGGGCACGAAAGTCTTGGGATCCTTGAACGCAGAAGCGTTCTGGGTCGGATCGGTCATTTTGGCGACCCATGCATCAGAGGTTGCGGGAGTTGCAGCGGCAGGCGCGGCAGGTGCGGCAGGTGCGGTGCCGTTGGCAAACACAACAGAAGAAGCAGCAACTGCGATCAGAGCAGCGGTCAGTTTAGCGAGTTTCATGGATGACTCCTGGTCAATAAAAACGTTGATTAAGGGAACAACAACAACACAACAAACTTGTATACAGGGAAAGAATATTAGCATATTCAATTTGTTCTTTTCAGCTTTGTCTTGCGGATTGTTGTTGTATGGCCCCAGATGTTGTTATTGGACAACATTCAAGCTGTTCTAGTCATAACAGTCTTCCTGATTGACCCATTCAATTGACGAATCGGCGGCATAAGGACCTATGCACATCATTCCTTGCGAAATCTGCTGAGGTAGCAGCGTCTAGCAGATATACAGCGAAATCCCTGCCAGACAAGCATTCCGGGTAGGCACACGAATACCCGATATCCGCTTCTTATAAGACAGGCCCACAGGCCATCACTCGTTCGGTTTCCTCAAAATGGGGCTAATCGGAGACCCATAATGGTAGGCAGCAATTTGCAGTTTCAATGTTGGTGCCGTCTGCGCCCACGATTTCAGAACAGTGCCTTGAATGTGATTCAGTCCCGTCATTCGAAGCCCGGTCATTCAAGCGTGCGCCCTGGCCCTGGTTGCCCCTGCGCTTTGGCGAGTGCCGTTTTCCCGCCCGGCTGCCCGGATCCGCAAGGGAGCGGGCGGCGGTTCCGTCGTGGCCTCCACCGCGACGGGCCCCCTGACAAGGTGATGGGCGAATGTGCAGATAGCGCGATCAGCCGCAAGTTCGCCGCCTCGGTCGGCAAGGGGGCTGCCAACGCAACAACCACCTGGGTCAATGGCTACCTGGATTCGTGTACGAGCTGACGCCAGGCGAAGGACGCCTTCGACAAATGGCTACGCTGCTCGCGGAGCGATGCAACAAATTGCACGGCATCCCGGCTAATCCTTAAGGACTTGAGACGGCTCCCTCAGTTGGAAATTCCATTTATATGGGGGTCGCTGACCCGTCGTAGGTCAGCTGCGTCCTGTGTGATCCAGGAAACGACAGCAGAAATGTAGGTTAGCCCGGCCATGCCGTTAGACTGGGGCCATTTCTGCAGGGCCGATGTTGTGCCAACGCCCATGGCAGCCCACATACTCACCGATCGATAACACCGGGATTCGCCGAATACCATGGAAATTGCCGTTGCATCACGTTCCGCTGGCTGCCCTGCTCAGGAGAACATCTGAGCAATGGCTATCGATTGGATGCTTTCGACCGTTCCCCTCGGCGGCAGCATGCGGGAAAAGCTGAGTGCTGTCGCCCTGGCGGGCTTCCGCCATGTCGAACTTTTCTACGAGGATCTCTTGGATTGTGTCGAAACCCCGAGGGGCGTCGCGCGGATGGTGGATGATCTAGGGTTGTCGGTCGGAACGCTGCTGCCTTTGCGCGATTTTGAAATTCCTGTCCCGGCAAGCGCGACCCCTGCCTGGATCAACGCGGGTAAGCTGCTCGATACGGCGTGCGAGTTGAACGCGAACCTGGTCGTTGCCTGTTCCAGCACGCGACATGAAGCCATCTCGAATCCGGATAGAGTAGCGAACGACATGGCGAGTCTCGCGGATCGCGCCTTGAAGCAGGGACTGCGCATCGGTTTCGAGGCCCTGCCGTGGGCCACGCATATCAGAAATGTGGAGCAGGCCGCATGTGTCGTCCGTCTAGCCAACCGGCCCAATCTTGGCCTGGTGCTGGACAATTTCCATCTTGCCTGGATGGGCGAGGGACCTGAAACCATCCGGCAGCTAAGCCCCCAGGAAATTGCCTTGGTCCAGGTAGCGGATGCCCGACTGATCCAAGGCATGGACGTCAAGATGCTTAGCCGGAATTTCCGGTGTTTCCCCGGTCAGGGTGAACTGCCCGTGCATGCCTTTTACGACGCAGTCCGCAGCATTGGCTACACCGGTCGTTTCTCACTTGAGGTGTTCAATCCCGGGTTCAAGGCTCGCCCCGCCCAGGAAGTTTGCCACATGGCCATGCAATCTATTTCCCCGTATTTTCTGTATACCGATGTCCGAGAATAGCCATTTCCCCTTGACCGGTCCGGATCAACCGACTGAAACCGTTGGAGCCTTGCTGGATATACTCCATGGCAGTTGGAAGACGCAGGCCATCTGCACGGCTGCAGAACTGCAAATCGCCGACCATCTGGCTAACGGTTGCCGGGACATCGCGGACCTTGCAGTGGCGTGCGGCTGTCATGCCCCCTCCCTGCGTCGTTTGTTGCAGGCGCTAACGAGTCTCGGCATCTGCCTGGAACATGACGACGGTTCAATCAGTCTCACGCCGATGGGCGCGTGCTTGCGCAGCGATGGGGAAGACTCCATCCGTTCCTGGGTGATCTGGTGGGGAAAACATCTACTTCCAGTTTGGGGACAACTGCCTTACAGCGTCCGTTCCGGCAAGGAAGCCAGGAGCAAAGTGACGGGAGTAAGGGGGTTCGGACAACTTGCCGAAGCGCCGGAACTCGCGGGCCTGTTCCATGCATCAATGACCGAACTCACACGCCTGGTTTCCCGAGAGCTGGTCAAACACTATGATTTTTCCGGGTTTGGACGCATCGCCGACCTGGGCGGGGGGCATGGGGAATTGCTGGCAACCATCCTGGAGAACGTGCCTGACTGCCATGGCCTGCTGTTCGATCTACCCCATGCCATCGACGGGGCCCGGCAATATCTCGACGCGAGAGGCCTGTTGGCAAGGTGCGAACTGGTCGAAGGCGATTTTTTCCGGTCTGTGCCCGATACGGCGGACATCTACATCATGAAGAGCGTGCTGCACGACTGGGACGATGATCGCGCCGCAAGCCTATTGGCCAACTGCCGAAGCGCCATGCGGTCTGGCGCCCGCCTGCTGCTCGTCGAGCACATCATGCCGGAACGGCTGACGCTGAGCGCCGAACATCAATCCCTGGCACGGCTAGATCTGAGCATGCTTGTCGCGCTGGGCGCGCGTGAGCGGACCGAGGGCGAATACCGCGATCTTCTCGATAAAAGCGGGCTCAGGGTGAGCCGGATCCTGCCTGTAGGAATGGCCTTTTATATTATCGAGGCCGTTCCCCAATGAAAGCCATCGTCACCCCGGCGCAATGCGCCCCGGCACCGGATGCCGCCGGCGATTTCGACATGGATGGGCATGAATGCCATTGGGAGCAGCATGCGAAACAATGGCGATTCGTGGGCCTGCCGCTGAGACCGGCACGTGAAGACGTCCGGATCATGGAAGGACTGGTTAAGGATTACGGTCAAGGCCGGCACCTGCTCGCATTGCTGTTTGGCGTGACACCGGAACTGGCGGCCATGGACTGGCCCGAAGGCGCCCGCCTGCTGGCGGTGGACCGCTCGGAGGGCATGATTCGCCATGTCTGGCCACGGTCCGGGCTGGGGGTCGCGTCCCATATGATCCGCGGGGACTGGAACGCGTTGCCCATTCGCGGCGGCAGTCTGGACATGGTGATCGGGGACGGCTTTTATACGCCATTGAATTATCCCCAGGATTACCTGCGGCTGGGATATGAACTGTATCGGGTATTGAGGCCGGGGGGCTTTTACCTGATCAGGGCATTCATCCGGCCCGATGTTGCGGAAGGGATCCACGTCGTCAAACACGACCTTTTCGCGGGAAGGATCGGCAGCTTCCATGCTTTCAAATGGCGCCTTGCCATGGCACTTCACGGTTCCCTGCATGAAGGGGTAAGGCTATCGGAAGTGTGGAACCAGTGGCATGCCATGCGCTGCGAAGCCGACCAACTGGGCGTGCCACTGAACTGGCCTGAAGAAGAGATCGCGACGATAAACGCCTACCGGGGGGTGGAGACCC